>Ga0272443_10003172_pt1 | contig 19737 bp, 18 predicted proteins | sample SSMAcet12_FD_193581 | JGI IMG/M metagenome (GOLD analysis project Ga0272443, IMG submission 193581) | Marine sediment archaeal communities from Little Sippewissett salt marsh, Falmouth, MA, United States - SSM-Acet-12 | ecosystem: Environmental > Aquatic > Marine > Wetlands > Sediment ... | reverse complement strand
ATACCAGATTTCTCCGGGTTGCGGAATCCTTCCCAGCTTCTCAAAAAGAAAACCGCCCAGGGTCACGCTTTCCCCGCTGAAAAGGTCGAGGCCGAGCTCCTCGTTCACGAATGAAAGTTCGGTGCGACCGCGCAGACGAACAACATCATCGCTGACCACGACGACATCGGTGGCTATCTCCCCCTTGTCGCGCATCTCTCCGACGATCTCCTCCACCAGGTCATCCAGGGTGATCAAGCCGGCCAGGGCCCCATACTCATCGACGGCCAGGGCTATGTGTACCTTCCTCTGCAGAAACTGGGTTAGGAGCCGGGAAGCTTTCATCGTCTCGGGCACGAAAAGCGGGCTGCGGAGGTAAGCCCCCAAATGACCGATCCTTTCCCCCCGGGCAAGAGCCACCACCAGATCCTTGGGATAAAGAATACCTATTATTTCGTCCTCCTTTTCAGAGTACACCGGTACCCGGGAATACTCCTTGGCCCGGATCACGGAGGCTATGGTCTTCAGGGGGGTACGCAATTCAAAGGAAACCACCTCATTGCGCGGGGTCATCAATTGCCGGACGGTCTTGTCCCCCAGCTCAAAGATTTCATTGATCATCTCCCTTTCTTCTCCGTCCAGGGTCCCTTCCCGGCTGCCCACCTCAATCGCCGTAGCCAACTCATCCTTGGTCAGCGGAGCTTCCGCCACATCCCGATTCCGCCAAAGAAGATGGACTATCCTGTCGCTGACAAAACGAATCGCTCGCCGGACCGGCAATACGATCTGATCAAACAATAGGATGGAGGGAGCAACCTTGAGCGAGTAATGCGCCGCCCGGTTAAGGGCCAGGGTCTTGGGGACTACTTCACCCAGGATCAGAATCAACAAGGCTACCAGCACGGTGGAGAAGAGCCAGGCCAGGGCCTGATATGCCGGGAAAAGACCGGCGGCAAGACGCTCGGCCACGGTGGAGGAAAGTATGTTAACCAGCATATTTCCCACCACGATGGAGACCAACAAACGCCGGGGTTTGCCCAGGAGCTTGGAAATGATCTCGCCGCGGGTGGGGTGCCGATGTCGAAGTTTTTCTACCGTAACCTGGCTGAGGGAAAACAGGGCCGTTTCCGATCCGGAGAAGAAAGCGGACAGCCCGATCAGGGCCAGCAAAAACAAAGTTTCTAACAGAAGCAGGAAGATCATCGTGCGTGTAAAAAGATAATAATACGTTGTCCTAGAAAATGTGAATTAGATTATTCCCTCCCCCGGCATTGAGAACCCGCTAGAACCTCCCCTTCAAGCGCAGCAGAAACCTGGGAATGTCTTCCTCGGGTTCGTCTTCCTCCGCTTTTTCCCCCACCGCAAAAGTCTGCTGATTGATGATGCTGAGGTCATCGGACAGGTCGTACTGAAAACCCAGGCGATAATCCGCGCCGCCCGGGCGGACCGTGAGGCCGTAAATGGAGGAAAACCTCTCCATCCAGCGAGTTTTTACGGTTGCCCCCTTCCCGGCCCCGGACAAGTCTATGTCGCTGACCTGGAAACTGCCCTTTCCGCCCCCGTCTTCGGCCAGGCGACGGGTCAACCTGGTCAAGAATTCCCCCAAGCTGCTTTCCCCATCCTCCCTGACCGAAGAAAAGGTACGGTTCGGGCGGGAAAGACGAGAAGACAACGCAATCCCATCCAGGGGGGGCAGGGAGCAAACTTCCGTCAAGGGACGGGAGAGGCGCCCGCCTACATTCAGGAAAAAATGATGAATCCCACTCTCTCCTTCAAAGGCAAAGTCAAGATCAGGGTCGGGGGGTTGCCGCCCGCGGAAGATGGCCCGGGCTCGGTGGGAAGAAAACCGTACATCACCCAGGCGCAACTCGGCATCCGATGCCTCCAGCCTTCCCCGACAGGAGAAGCCTTCGGAGTTCCAGCTGCCCCGGCCTTTTAGGCTGGCCTCCCCCCCCGCCCAATCGGCTCCCTTAGTCACCAAGGTCTCCCAACCCAGCATCATTTCCAGGGAAAAATCAGAAGGCCGGCCCCTCAGCGAGCCGCTTAGCTTTACTGCCCCATCGGGCTCCAGGACACGCAGGGACGGGAACAGGTAAGCCACGTCCATCAACCTCAAGGCGGAGGAGGCCAACATCAACTCAAAGCAATCCCGGGCAAAATGCCCGGAAACCGATATCCGGGAAAGCGGCAAGAAAACTGTCGCTTCCTCCCAGCCGAGCCGGACTCCGCTGCCATCTTCCTCCCGGTCCACGCGAATGCCATCCCCGGAGAAACAGATTCCGGGGGGGAAGGGCCGAAACAGCCGTCCCTGGAAATCGCCCGTCCTCATATTCCCCCGAAAGCCGAGATGCACCGGAGAGGAGGAAAGATAAAGTGTCCCGTTGCTCAAGCTTCCCTCCCGGGCATAAAGGAATTCCCCCGTTCCCAGCAGCGAACCCGGGAGGAACCTGGCATCCCGCAGTGTTACAACCAGGGAGAGGGAATCGGCGGCCAATCGGGATAACACCACCCTCTCGGCCCGGAGTCCGGTCAATATGCTCCCCCGACATCCTTGGAGCTCTACTCGACAATCAACCAGGGAACTCAGGCTCCAGATCAGGAAAAAACGCCCGGTCGGGGGAAACAGAAACAACCCCAGGATAAACAGGAACAAGAGAAATATGATCCTCCCCGGATGAGGAAATGAGTGGGGAGAAAAACTTGCCTTCATTCAAAATCCATCACGTAGCGGCGGCGGAAGCCTCCGCGGCGGTGGAATTTTTCCAGCCTGATCCCTTCCAGGGAAGCCTGGCTCGTCCCGGCCCGTTCGGCCAGGGCATATACCACCTCAAGAATGTCGGCCAGTTCCTGAAGTTGGCGGCTGGAGAGATATTCAGCTACTTCTTCCCGGAGTTTTTCTTCCAGCAAAACATCATATTCGCTTTCCGCCGCCACCCGAACCGGGATGTCTCCCCGCCCATCGGCGGCAACTATTTCTGGAATCCTGTCTCGCACTAATTTCTCCATCACTCAACCTTTCCTAAGCGGAAGAAACGGGGGTCTCCCTCAGTTTCTCCCTAAGTTTCTTCGTCCCGGCCAAGGATGGCTTCAACTTGTCGGCCGAGAGCAAACTACTTCGGGCGGAAGATAGGTCTCCCAATTCATAATGGCATTCGGCGATCTTTTTCAGAAAATACGCTTGTTCCTGACGAGGGAAGGAATAGTTATCCAGGAGATGACGGTACAGGAATAGGGCCCGAGCCGGTTCGGCTTGGCGAGCCAGATGCCGACAATAAACGGTGCGAATTCGATGCTTCAATTCGGCCCGGAAGCGCCTAAAGTAATTCCACTTAAGGTCCTCGCGATAGGCTTCCTCGTAAAGCTCGGCAGCCCGGGAAAAGTCTCCCCTCCCCTCGTGGGCCTCAGCCAGGAGAAAAACGAAATCCAGATAATCGCCGAAGCCGAGCAATTGGCGCAAGCCTGCCCGCCCGCCCTCAAGCAATGGTTCCAGATGGGCATAAAGCCGCAAGGCTTCATCGCGCTTCCCCTCCAGCAGCCGGTACAAGACCAGGAGGGCACGGGAATAAGGATCATCCTTCCGGGCGCGCAACCGATCGACGTAGCTGTTGCCGCCTCGGCTCAAGCTTACCCGGAAACGGAGGTCGTAGGCGGCTCGTTTCTCCTCGTCCATCAGGATGCGATAGGCTTCGAGTAAAATCCTCATATGGGCCTCCGCCAGTCCCGGCTCGAGATGGGTGGTGTCGGGATGGTATTTTTTGGCCAGGCGACGGAACGAACGACGGATGTCGCTCCGGGCGGCATAGCGGCCGACATTGAGGATTCGGTAATAATTCTTAAACTGACTCATCGTTTTTTACCCGAATTAATAAGTATAGCACCCCAAGCTTTGTTTCCCCAGGAGACAGAACCGCCGCGGAAGCAGGGTTAACTTCCGCGGCGGGGAAAAACGGCTGGGGAGGGAAAATTAAACGTATTTGCCGATGATGATGTCGAGGCGACGGCGGGTCTCCGGGGGAATTTGTTCCGGGGCGGTCATAATGGCATTGGCCAAGCCGCGGGAGCAGGCACAATCGCGGGAATCCGGCAACTTCGGCAAGACCGCCCGGATGATCTTTCGCGCCATCTCCACGTTCTTCCGAAGATTATCCACCACCATCTCCACCGTGACGTCAGCGTGTTCTTGATGCCAACAGTCGTAGTCGGTGACCAGGGCCACGCTCTGATAACATATCTCCGCCTCCCGAGCAAGACGGGCCTCGGCGACATTGGTCATCCCTATCACGTCCATCCCCCAACTCCGGTAAACTTCGGATTCGGCCCGGGTTGAGAAAGCCGGACCTTCCATATTCAGGTAGGTTCCTCCCAGATGAACAACGGCTCCCTGTCCCCGAGCCGCCTCAAACAGAGCTTGCCTTAAGTCGGGACAGGACGGCTCCGCCATCGAGACGTGGGCGACGCAACCGTCACCGAAAAAAGTTGAGCGCCGCGAGCCCAGCATCCGGTCGAAATACTGATCGGGAAGGACTACATTGGTAGGAGCAAGCTCTTCCTTCAGGCTCCCCACCGCCGTAATCGAGATGATCCTCTCCACTCCCAGAAACTTCATCCCCCAGATGTTGGCGGGGTAGTTTACCTCGTCGGGCAGATGACGGTGACCGCGGCCGTGGCGGGGAAGGAAGACCAGACGGTTGGAACCCAAACGCCCGGAGACATAGGCATCCGAAGGCTCCCCAAAGGGAGTATGGATCACGTCCTCCCTGATCTCCTCCAAGCCTTCCAATTCGTACAGTCCGCTGCCGCCGATGACGCCGATAGTGTTCATTTTCCCCTCTTTTTTACCTGGTTCCCGGTACCCGCACCCAAACCCTCAAGCCCGGTATGGCCGAATCCTCCCTCGCCGCGCTGGGTGGAGTCGAGTTCGTCGGTTAACTGAAAGCTCACTCTCACCACTTCCTGAATCACCATCTGCGCCACGCGCATCCCCCGCTTGACTTGGATGGGTTCCCGCCCCAAGTTGATGGCGATCACGCCGACTTCGCCGCGATAATCTGCATCTATCGTCCCCGGAGAATTCAGGACGCTCAAGCCGTGTTTCAAGGCCAATCCACTGCGCGGCCGGATCTGGGCCTCAAACCCGGCGGGGAGACTTATCGCAAAACCACAGGGAATGAGCCTCGTCTCGCCCGGCGCCAGCTGAAATGCTTCATCCACTGCGGCCTGGAGATCCACCCCGGCCGCTCCCGGACTCATATATTCCGGGAGAGCAAGTTCGCCGAAGGACGCCAGCTTCTTGAACCCGACCTGTATCTCCTTAGCCACGGGTCAACCCGGGGGCCAGTCAAGTTTTCTGCCGGCTAAAAGATGGTAGTGGAGGTGAGGAACCGCTTGTCCCGCATCGGGCCCGGAATTGACCACCACCCGAAATCCGCTTTCCTCCACTCCTTCCTCCCGGGCCAGGCGGGCGGCCAGGCGAAATATTTTTCCGATCAAGGTATCGGTGGAGACCGAGAGCTCAGGCACGCCGGGGATGTGCCGCTTGGGGATGATCAGGATATGCACGGGGGCGCAGGGTTCTATGTCCCGAAAAGCCAGGATTTCTTCGTCCTCGTAAACTTTGTCGGACGGGATCTCACCGGCCACAATTCGACAAAACAAGCACCCGCTCATCCGGCCCTCATCTTTTTTCCACATCCTCCGTAGCCACCGGCCGAGAGAAAAGGATCCGGCTGAGCTCATCCGCCCCCATCGTGACCACCTGTCCACCCTCAAGCTGCATCTGAAACCGGGGCGGCTCTATGTATCCGCTGATGATGTCTCCGTTGTTGAACTGGATTATCTCCTTGACCTCATCCTGCTCCCGGCTTACGCGAATCTCGGCGATGAGGTCGCGGCCCAGGGAGATGGTGCCGTAGCTGGTGCGTATCTTTATTCTCTTCCCCAGCAGGGTGCCGGATATGATGTCCCCATCAAAGGTGACAAAACGATCCGTCGATTCGCGCGGTGCCTCGATCGGTTCGATGCTGCAGCTGGAGCCTCCCACCGGACAACCACTGTCGTCGAGAAAGACTATGCCCCTGACCAGGGTGGCATTGATGTCGAATTGGCCGTAGGGAGACCATCCCCGGAGGTTATACTCGTCCTCGAAAAACTCCTGAAAAACATCCGTGTGGCCGTCCCGAAAGACAACCTCGGTAAAATCGTCATCAATCTCCCGAGCCATCACTATGTCGGCAAAGTCCAAGTCCAGGCGCTCCAGGCTGCCGCGCCAGCGGGGATGAAAGCTCTGGCTTGGAAATTGAAACTTCTTTTCCCAGAGATGCAGGTTCTTTAAGTCAATCTCCTCGTTGTTGACCGTGTAGATCCGGGCATTATAAGTAACGTTTTTCGGGGGAACCGCGCACCCGGTAAAAACCAGGGCGGCCAAGAGGCTGAAAGCGGCGGATCTCATCGCAATGCTCCTTGCTGAACTTGATCGGGCAATTCGGGATTAACTTGCTTTTCCCCGACTTATACGCACTCGATCATATTAAGGTTCAACCTTGAGGTCGTAAACCAGGATTCTGCCTTGAGGAACGGGAAAAATCCCGGCCAAGCGCGCGCGCCGGAGAAAATCCCGGATCCGGGGGTCCAGCCAAAAGCGACTTTCTCCGATTACCACATAGCGAAGTTGCGGCTCATCCGCCAGTCGTTCCAGGATTTCAGGCAAGTCGGCCAATCCGGCTCGGAAACGCATATGGTTGGTGTCAACCATATTCAGCGCGATTTGACGGTCGGACTCCAGGGCAATCAGGGGCGCATAGGTGACGTGCCCGAAGAGAAGTTCATCCGGCTGGGAGTTTTCCCGAATCAGCGAGGCAACCTCCGACAGATGCTCAAACCCGGTGATCCTCTCGTGTGCTATGGCCGATATGCTGCTGAAGATGCCCGACCCCGCAATCAGCAGGAATATTCCCACCAGGATGGTCCTCCGGAGGGAGGAAAGAACGAACCGTTCCCTCCATCCTACCAAGGATTCGGCGGCCGCCAGGCTGAGAAAGGGAAGAGGGAGAAGAAAATACTGGGTGAACAGGGGGTTGAGCCGGGCAAGGAAGATGACGAAAACCGTCCCGGCCCAGATCAGGGCCGAGGTTTTGGCATCCCTTCGCCCCCAAACATAAAGCAGGGGGAGGAAAAAAGGCAGGGGGTTACGACGCAAGACCCGGATAAATACATCCGCGATCAGGTCCCGCCCCGGGGGCTTGAGCAGGTGATAAGCGTAAACCGGCTCGACGTAAGCCCTGCCGAAAAGGATGACGAGGAAGGCATTCCCGACGAAGAACACCCCGGCGGCGAAAAGAACATAGCGCGCCAACCGGCCCGAACCCCGAGCATTTATGAGGTAGTAGGCAACCGGGATGAGGCCCCAGGGAGCCGCATAAAGCCCGGTCAGGCCGGCCAAACCGGTCCACAAGCCGCTGAGCCCGGGGCGGTCGCTTAAAAAGGCGGATAGGCTCAAACAAAGGAAAAATACCGTGAGGTTCAGTCCAAAGGGATGACTGGTGATTTTCAGCGCCTCGTAACCGAAAAGGAAAATGCCCATAAAGGCAAATCCGGCCAGGCAGCCGCGGCGACGGCAAGCCGTGGAGTAAAGGATTCCGGCTCCGGCCAAGACGGGAAGAAAGGAGGTCAGCTTAAGCAAGAGAAAGTTATAGCCAAAGACGGCGTAAACCAGCCCGAGGAGGAGAAGCTGCAAGGGAGGGTGAGCATAAAAGAAATCCCGATAGGGCAGTTGGCCCCGGGCCAGGAGGCGGGCCATATAGAAGTAGGTATTCTCGTCGCCGGAAGCGGTCGGGTGAATCCCATAGCTTTTGACAAATAAGTAAAGTCCCCCGAGTACGAGAAAAAGCAACCATTTCTTCATCCAAACAACCCCGCCCTCAATTGAATCCCCTGCTTCTCGAAGTCAGTATAAAGCATATCCCGCAGGTATCCACACCTGTATCGAAGCCGGGGATGACAAAATAAACGCCCTGGAAACCGCACGCGGGGGTTCCCCCGAAAAAGGCCCCCCGCCGCGGAAAGCGGCGGGGGGCCGGGAAAACCAACCGAACTAGGAAACGCTTAGAAGCTGAGGAAAACCTCCGCCCTCAGCTCAAAAACGTCATCCGGGCTGTTGTCGTTGCCGGCAACCTCGTAGGCATCCCCGGGCTTGAACCAGGCCCCGATCAACTGACCGCTGACGTCCTCGGTATAGTCATACTCTATGATGGCGTCGAACTCCATTCCCAGGTCCTTCTCGTCTCCGTTGGTCATAGCCATCACGCCACCGTTATCCTGATTGGGATCACCCATCTGCATCGCCAATTCTTCGGCCTGGGTATAGTAGTAGAAGCTCCCGATCAAGGTGACATCCTCGGAAGGCAGGAAGCTTAACTGCGCATTGAGGATCCCGATGTTGGAGAGGTAGGGACTGTAGGCGTAACCGTAGTAGTTGTAGTTATAGAAGGGATAGAAGTTTTTCTGGTCATCCTCATCGGCCTTGCCCCCGGAAGCAAAGGTGTAAGCCACGGAAAGAGCCGGCTCCCAGGCCACGTCAAAGACATAAACGGCCCCGACATCCAGCCCGAAGGCCTGATAATCCATCTCGTCGGCCCCAACTTCCTGGTAGGTTCCGAATTCGTAAACTCCCTCGGCCCAAATGTCAAAACTCTGGAGCGGGGATGCATCAAACCTCATTCCCACCGCGATGGGCGCGTTCTTGGCATCGCCGGCATCTTCTTCCCAGGCATCGCGTATCCCGAAGACATAGCCTTCAACGGTCCAGAGATCCTCCATATAGCTGAGGTTGAGCCCAAAGAGATCCTCATCGTCGCCACCGTCGGGATCACCGTTAAACGTATCCGACTCCACCAGGCGCGAATAGATGAGATCAATGGTCCAGTTATCGGCCTCAGCCACGATCCGGGCGGCGTCGAACTTGTAAAACCACTCCCGGTTGCTGATCAGGAAGCCATTGCCGTAGTTGAGGTACTGGCGGCCGAGTTTCAGGGAGATCGGGGAATAGTACATCTCCCCCAACTGGATGTAGGCCTCGGCCAGATCCACGTCCCAATCGTTTGCCTCTTTCCACCCAAGGTTATTAACTACCTGTTGCCCCCAAACACCATCAGCTTCCACGGTGGCAACGGCCCAAACCTGGTCGGTCAGGTCCGCCTCGGCGGAAATCCGGCTAAGCTGCCTGAGGTAGAAATCGTCCTTGTCCTCGGTGCTGTCGACGGTATTGAGGTTCTTGGCGTAATAACCGCGAATACGGATATCGCCGCCCAAGCGAACATTTTGAACCTCCGCCCGCACCGTAGTGGTCAAGGAAACAGCCATTCCCAAAACCAAAACCGCTATCAGCGCCTTGCGCATCATCTTGCAACCTCCTTGCTCCTTGATATGTTGCCGTTTTGGGGGACCCCTGGTCCCCGGATTTTGCTATTCCAGCGCATAATACTTAGACAATGGCCGAAGGGTCAAGCCTCAATTCAGCTTCCGGCGGTATCCTGCTTACCTGAGAAAAAAGCCAGGCGTTCCCGGGAAAACCCGGCAAAAATGCTGCGGGGATAGCGCCCAATCACTTCCTGGTAGGTTCGGAGGGCTTCCTGGGTTCTTCCCAACCGGATCAAGCAACGGGCCGCATTAAACAGGGCTTGCGGCAGGAAAGCCGAGTCCCGAAAGCGAGTGGGAAAGGCAGCATACTCCCGCAACGCCTCAGCAAACTCTCCCCGGGACTCCAGGCTGTAAGCAACCCCCAGCCCGGCCAGGTCTACCAACTCCCCCTGCGGATATCTTCCCAGAAAATCCCGGTAACTTGCCTCGGCTTGGGAATAATTTCCCTTCCGGTAGAACTCATCGGCCAAGCGCAAAAGCGCCACTGGCGCTTCCGGCGCGGCCGGATGCGCCGCCAGGAAATCCTGAAGTTGTTCCACGGTGACGGCGGCCGCCAACTCGGAGCGGGTTTGAGTTTGCGTGACTTGACCCCGATGGGAGGAGTACCCGATCAAGACAGCCGCAATCACGCAGGCGACGGCGGCAACCAGGTACGCCTTGGAATGCTTGTGCAGATGGAGGCTGACCAGGGACACGGTGTCCACCAAACCGTCGTGCCTGAGCTCCTTGCGGTCTATTTTCTCGTGACTCATCACAATTCTCCCTTAAAAAGGATTCGGTTAATTTAACTCAGCTTTTCCAGCCAAGACAACAATTATGGTCATTCTTTTTCCAAGACCCGGAAAACCATAAACTTATCGCCGGATTCGGCATCAACGGTCCTGTGCAGGGGCTGGAATCTCTGCAGGGAAGCGGTATCGTAAAGCACCCGAAATAGCATAGCCGGACGGATCTTTTCCAGCGTGTTCAGCCCCAGCTGCTGGGGCTGGTAGACGATGTCGGGAGAAAAGCGGAAACGATATTCCCCGCTGGAGCGGTTGACGGCAAGAACTTGGAAAAAACGATCCGAGATCACTATGTAGTTTATCCCCCTCGCCAAAAGATAATCCGCGGCGGCCTCCTCGGGCAGCCAATAAGCCTGGGGAAGCTCGAAGTCAATGTTCTCCGGGGAGAGTTCCGAAGCAATCCCCGAGATGGCCTCGGCCATATACCCGTCGCTCCAGGGAACGAGCACTTTCCCCTCGGAACCGAGATTGAACCCCATCCAGCGGTAGAGGTCGTATTCGGCCTGAGTACTCTTCGGCGTCTGGTTCATCGAGGGGATGACGGTGGCAAACAACCAGCAAACCGCGCCCACCACCCAGTAATGCCGCGTATCGCAAGTCTCCTCCTCCCCCCGGCGTCGGTTAGCCAGAAACACCGCCCCGGCAAAAACAGTCGGCACGACAAGCAGCAGCCAGGGCGGGCTCCCTTCCGCCTGGGTGAAGACAAGATAAATCGTTATCAGGCTCACGATAACCAGGGCGGTGGTTAGCATAATGGGGATGGACGAGCGGTTCTTCCCCCCCTTCCCGTCGGGAAAGGGAACGGCCCAGGCCATCAGGAACAGGGACACCAGCATACAGAGAGGGATGTTCCAATACTCCTTAATCCCCGCAATCAAAGCCTTGGCTTCCAGTACTTCGCTCCCTCCCTTCATCAACATTTCCTTGGCCGCATCTATGCTCAAGCCCCAATAGCCCCCGACCGCCACCCAGGCCAGGGTGAGCAGGACGATGAGACACTGACGGCGACGAGCCCCGGAAACATCCGGCCATTGCAGGGACAACCAGATTAGGATGGCGGCGGCGGGAAAGAATACCGCGTACTCGGTTGAATACATCCCCCCGAACTGGCCGATGATGAATCCCATCCAGCCGGCCAGCAACCAGCTGTAGCGCCGGTCCCAGTTGGCAAAGGCCTGGGCGCCCATAACCACGAAACCGAAAGTCAGGGGGCGGGTTCCCCGATCGGCGGCGAGGGAAGCCAGGAAGCCGGCCAGGAGCAAGGCCCAGGAGAGCATATCCCTCTTCCGGAAAGCCAGCCAAAGCCCTACGGGGAGGAAGAAGAAGAGAAAATTAAACCTCAGCCAATAATCTCCCAGGGAACTCCCGAGCAGGTCGCCGCTGCCGGCCCGGATCTGGGCGCGGACGTCGATTCCCCTCTCCTGCTTAGCCAAGTCGAAGATCTTCTCCTTGAAGGAAGGCATCACCTCGTAATGCAGCAGGAGCATCAGGGAGAAAACCACGAGAAGAAAAAAGGCGGAAAAAACCAGAGCTTGAGTCCCCTTGCGCATAAGGACGGCCCGCGCCACGAGAAACCCGATCACCCCGCCGGCCAAGGCAAGAATGGCTCCCCAGGGAAAAACAATTTCTCCGAAAAGATCGTAGCTGCGGGCCAGCATCATAAACCCAAAGGCCGCCATCCCGATCAGGGCGGCGGGAATCTCGGGAATGCTGGCGCGACCGAGAATTCGGAATGCCTGGCAGGCCCCGAAAAATACGACAACGGCCGCCAGGGCTGACGGCAGGGCTTCCTTCGGAATCGCCCCGAAGATAAAATTACCCCCGAAAAAAACGGAGGCCAGGACCAGGGACGCCACCACGCCGGGAATGCTCCAGCGAAGTTTCCCTTTCCCTTCCACAAAAACCCTCGCCCCGACCCAAAGCAGGTAGATGATGAGGGTTCCCACCGCCGTCAGGATGGTCGGTCCCACGTGCCGGCCCAGAAAAAGGCCGAGGAGAGAAATGGCTGCCCCGCCCAGCTTCCAGGCGATCCCCCGACGGCGGACCGCCAATAAAGCTCCATAGAGGGCCAGGATCAGGTAAGGGTAACCGAAGATGTCGTGGGTGACCGTCCCGGCGCTGTTGAACATAGGCAAGACCGCCGAGGCATAAACCAACCCGGCAATCAGACCGGTACGTCGGTCGTGAAGCTCGGAAACAAAGAGACAGAAAAGGGCGGCGTTGAGGGAGGAAGAAACGGAGGAAATCAGGTAAACGGAATATAGCAGGGGCAAGCCGCCGAAAACCGCGCCCAATCCCCCCAGAATCCAGGCGCTGGGATCCCAGGCGGAATAGAGAGAGAACGTACCCTTGGCTACCCCGTAATAAAACCACAGCTCGATCCCGCTGACCGTCTGCCAGCCGAAGCGAAGAAAAAGAACCAACATAACCAGGAGGCGCTCGCTCAGCCCGAAAGCCAGCACCACCAACATCAGCTTCCAGACAGACATTTCCTCCAGCCGGGCCCAGATTCCCTTTGGCTTTTCCCGGGCCGGCTCGCTATAATGTTTTTCATCCTTTGGCATTGAGGCTAGAGGATGCCAGCAAATCCACCTTATGGTCAACAGGCTAAACTCTAACCGGCACAAGGAGAAGGCAACACGATGAAAGCCACATCCGTTCGTATGGTTGCGCTGGGAGTTTTCATTCTGGCCGCAGCAGTCCTGGCCCTGGCCGTAGTTCCTTCGGGCCTGGCGGAAGAAGTCACGATGAAGTGCTGGAAATGCGGAACATTTTTCAAGGCCGACAGCTCCCAATCGGAAGTAACCTGCCCCAATTGCGGAGCCCGGTGTCTGGTTCCTCCCAGTTCTCCGGAGCAGGAAGCCGCCGAGGAGTATTCCGGGGCGGCCGAGGAGGAGGCGGGGCCGGAGGTACTCACCTGGCGGGAAGCAATGACCAGGAAAGGCCGCTACGTGGTGGTTGAGGCCAAGATAGTAAACGTCTACGACCCCGATGCCCGCGGCAAGAAAGGGCCGGTCAAGCTCAACGTCGACCGGAACTGGCGCGACAGCCTGACTTTCGTAATGTTCAACCGCGATGGGCGCTTCGGCAATCCTTCCCGCTTCCTTAATAAAACCGTGCGGGTGCAGGGAACCGTGGGCGATTACAAGGGCGCCGTGCAGATCAAGGTTGAGAGCCCCTCGGACATCAGCATAGTGGAAACGAAAGCACCAGAGCCCGCACCCGCCGAGGAAGAAGTTCCCGTGGAAACGGAAGATGCCGCCGCCCAGCCCGAGGACATCGGGATGGAAGAAGTCGCCGACTACCTGGACGAGAGTACGCCTGAAGTCGCAGCCGAGGAAGCGCCGATGACGACGGAGGCACCGGCCGCCCTGACCTGGCAGGAAGCGATGAACAAGTTGGGGCAGGACGTCACGGTGGAAGCCGTGATCGTTAACGTCTACGACCCCGACACCCGCGGAAAAAGTGGGCCGGTCAAGCTGAACACCGACCGGGATTGGAACAACAGCCTGACCATAGTCTTTTTCAAGAAAGACCGCAGCGGGCAGGAGAAGGGTTTTCCCAATCCCCGTACCTTTCTCAACAAGAAAGTTCGGGTCACCGGGACCGTGGGCGAGCACAAGGGGGCCAAGCAAATTATGCTCAACGACCCCTCCCAGATCTCCATCGCGGAATAGCCTGATCCCCGGCCCGACAACGGCTAATTCAGTCCGAAGCCGAAGTTCATTCCAGATACCCCGGAGCCGATTCAATGTCCTCGGGAGGATATTGAAAGATAATCTTTCCCCGGGATAGCTTAAGCGGGACGAGGTGCCGGAGATTGGTAGAACTGAGTCGGGAACTACGTTCCGGCACGGGCACGCTCCGGCGGGTTGCCCCTTCCAGGCCACGAGCCAGGTGAAACAGCTCGGGATCCCGAGAGGAAAGGCTCCGCCAAATCCCCCCGCCTTCCTTTTTCGCCAGTTCCAACAGGGCAGCGAGTTCTGAGGGGGGGCGACCGAGCACCATCCCGGCATCGGCCAAGGCGCGCACCGGAGAAATACGGACGACCCGGCCTAGATAAACCCGCTCCCCCTTTGCTTCCGGAACGAACCCCTCCGCTTTCGGGAGCAAATCCTCCTCCGGCACCGAACAGGATGCCGCTACCTCGTAGGAGTTAACCAAGAATCTCCGGGGGAAACCCAGCCGAGCCATCTGTCTCTCGTCGCGCAGGAAGTAGTCGCGCGCCGCCAGGGAAAACGAAGTGGGGCGGCCGAAGCGGGTCTTTATCAGGGCATCGTGCACCCGCCAATCTTCCCGGAGGCGGTAATGACAATCGTTGCTGACCACCGGGTCCAACCGACAGCGGCGGGAAAGCTCCAGGAGCATACGAGTTGCTTTTTCCTCGTCGGGGATTCCGTGCCGTTGCAACTCCGGATGAAAGTCCCGGCCGAACAGGTCGAGGTATCGGTAAAGCTCGCGCCGACCGGCGGACACCCCTCCCCGCAAGCAAGCTTGCGGGAGGGAACCCCAGAAACAGGCCGAGAGAGCCACCAGGCCCCGGTGATGACGGGACAGAACCTCCCAGTCGACCAAGCCCCGAACACCGCGGAAGCTATTCTCCAACCAGGCCGCGTTGTTGATTGCCACCAGGTTTTGGAAGCCCTCGCGATTCCGCGCCAACAGAATCAGGTGAAAACGCGAAGGATCGTTGCGTTCCCGGCTTTCGCGGGCGTTCTCGACAAAATAAAATTCGCAACCAATCACGGGGTGCAGCCCCCGACGGCGGCATTCCCGGGCAAAACGGGGAACGGCGGCCAACTCTCCGTGATCGGTCAAGGCTACCGCCCGATGACCGGTCTCAACCAGATAATCCAGGTCCTTTTCCGGAGACAGGACCGAATCCGAGTAGGAACCGGAAAAATGGCAATGAAGATGGGCAAACACGTTCGGGTCGAAGGCTAGCCGAGCATAACTTCCCTGGTCGTCTTGAAGTGAACTTTCGCTACCTTGACCAGGGATTCCAAGCCCAATTTCCCCACCACCTTGCGGGCGGCGGGAATCACCTGCTTCTTGCCGTTGCCCTTGGGCAATTGTACCCCGAATTCCTCCGCCAGCTTTCCCAGGCGAATCAGGTATTCCGCCCGAGCCAGGACCGAGCCGGCCGCCACCGCAATGTCTTCCTCCCCACGATAACGCTGGGAGACCTCGATGTTGCGGCCTTTCTTCATCAGGGCGCCTAGAACCAGGTCCTTGTGCCCGAACTGGTCGAGGACGGCTTTCCGACAGTTCACTTTGGTCAGGATGTTCTCTATGACCCGCGCGTGCCCCCAAGCCAGGATCTTGTTGAGGTTTCCCATTGTGGGATAAAGTTGATTGTAGCGCTCCGGACCTACCGCAACCACGGAATAGACACACTCCCGCTTGATCAGCTTCCGCAGCTCCTTGGCCTTGGCATCGGAAAGACGCTTTGAATCCTTAACCCCGGCCGCGCGCAGCTTTTTTTCCAGCTCCCCGGTCACAAAAACGCCGGCAATGACCAAGGGCCCGAAATAATCCCCCTTACCACTCTCGTCTATCCCGATTCGATCTTCGCCTGATTCGGTAAGAATGTCCTCATAGCCGAGACGTATCTCCTTGAGCACCTGAGGCTCAAGAATGAACTCAACGAAATCGCGGGTGCCCTTTCCCTGTATCACCAGTTTCCCGGACTTGTAAGCCGCCACCGAGACGTTGTCCCCGGAAGCTCCCCAGTGGCCGTGGGGAAGAGAGCGAAAAACGTAGCTCTTGCCGTCCAGAATGTCGCGCAGCTGCTGAAACTGGTCTTCGGCCAAGGTACAGGTATAAACGGTTAACTCGTCGGATTTGGCCATCACGGATTCCAGAGGTAAAGAGCCCGGGTTCCGCTGAGGCGGGCAAAGCTGCCCAGGCCCCGGCTCACCATATCGATTCCTGGCGGGGTACTTATCCCGATAAGGGAAAGGAAGGTCGGCGGCGGAGCATACTCCACCACTTTGGGGTCGGAAATGCCCGCCAATTCGCCGGCGGCGGTCGCCGCGTCCTCCAGGTATCCGGTCCGATCGACCAACCCCAGCTCAATCGCCCGCGCCGCGGTATACACGCTCCCGTCGGCCAGGGCGCGAGCGGCCGCCGAATCCAGACCGCGCCCTTCGGCCACCACGGTTATGAAGCGATCAAGGAGGCCATCGGCTATGGCCTGGATGTCGGCCCTCTCCTCCGGCGACATCTCTCGGAAGGGAGAAAGGATGTCCTTGTGTTCGCCGGCCTTGATGGTCACATCCCTGATCCCCAGCTTGGCCATCAACCCCTCGACGTTGAAATTCATTATGATCACGCCGATGCTCCCGGTGATTGTCGTGGGATGAGCCAGAATGAGATCGGCGGGAGCAATCACATAATATCCCCCGGAAGCGGCGATGTCGCCGAGCAGAGCCACCACCGGTTTCCGACACTCCTTGAATTCGCAGAGGCCGCGCCACATTATGTCACTTGCGGTGGCGCTGCCGCCCGGGCTGTTAACCTCAACTACGACGGCCTTGACTGCTTCATCCTCGCGGGCCTTGCGCAAGGCGGAACTGAAGTCACGAACCTGGCTGCGCGCCGAGTCCGAAATCCCCTCATTGCCGTCCTCGAAAAAACCGCCCAGACGGATTACGGCAACCTTGTTCTCTCCGCCTCCGTATAATTCCCGTTCCCTTAAGTCCGTCCAGCCGGTTCGGGCGGATTTCTTCCGGCTTCCAAGGAGAAGCAGGACGATAATGACCGCGAGGCCGAACAAAATCAGCCAGGGCCAACGCCGACGCCGGACCACGTAGACCACCCGGCCGTGAGGCACGGCCCAGCACTTCTCGGCACGGTCCGGCTCCCTAGTAGTCACTCTTGACGTCCTTGGCCCTTATTATCTTCAGGCTGGCGCTGGCTCCGAGTCGCGATGCCCCGGCTTCCACCATTTTTTGCGCATCATCGAAGTCCCGAACTCCGCCCGAAGCCTTTACCCCCATATCCTTTCCCACCGCCTTTCTCATCAGGGAAATGTCTTCGGCCGTAGCCCCGCCGGTCCCGAACCCCGTGGAGGTCTTGACAAAATCCGCTCCCGCTTCCTTGCTGAGTCGGCAGGCGGAAATTTTTTCGTCATCGGTCAGGTAGCAGGTCTCCAATATGACCTTTACCAGGATGTTGGGCCGGCTGGACCTGACCACGGCCTGTATGTCTCGCTTGACCCAGTCGAGCAAACCGGACTTCAGGGCCCCGACGTTCATCACCATATCGATCTCGGTAGCCCCGTTTTCGATGGCGTTGCGTGTCTCAAAGGCCTTGGTCCTACTGGTGTTGGCTCCCAGGGGAAAGCCGATCACCGTACAAACCTTGACGCTGGAACGCCGAAGCAGGCGGGCGCAGAGGGTCACCCACCCGGGATTAACGCAGACCGAAGCAAAGCCATAGGTGTCGGCCTCCTGACAAAGTTGGCGAACCTGTTCCTCGGTAGCGGTAGCCTTGAGCAAGGTATGGTCGATCATTCCGGCAATCCGACTCTCCACCTCCCCCACCCCGACCGTGGCGCTGATCCGGGCCAGCCCGTTGGCGATCATCCCGTCTACGACATCGGGACGGTTGGCTACGCAGAGACCGCAATTATTGCAGGGTTGCCCATTGAGCACGGCGCAGGAGCTCACCGTGGCCGTCCTGACCGCTCCTTCCTTGCCCAAAAAAGATATGACCTCCCGGGTTACCTGCTCAACCAACTGCTTGTCGTCCATTCCCTTCTCCTGTCGTGTTTCACTTCTTCCGGGTGTCCCCCGGCGGCATCGCCCGAGACTACGATCTTTCCAACGCCATTATCTTGTTTACCCGCGGCCAATGCCTTCCTCCGGCAAAAGGCGTGGTCAGCCAGGTGGAAACCATCTCCAAGGCCAACCTGTCCTCAAGCACCTTGCCCCCCAGCGTAAGTACGTTGGCATTATTGTGTTCCCTGCTGCTGGAGGCCGAACGAAGGTCCCAGCAAGCCGCGGCCCGGATTCCCTTGACCTTATTGGCCGCCATCGCGGAAGCCACTCCTATGCTATCGATCATAATCCCCCGATCGCAGTCGCCGGAGGCAACGGCCCGGGCGACGCGGGCAGCATAATCGGGATAATCGCAGGCAGCCGTGGAATCGGTGCCGCAATCCTTGACCAAGTATCCTTTCTCGGTCAAAAACGCGGATATCCTTTCCTTGAGGGGAAATCCCCCGTGGTCGGACCCGAGGGCTACCCGTCCGGGTCCGGCTCCTTTCTCGGCGGAAGAGTTCATCGCTTCCTCTCCGGCGGAAGCGGGATTTTTCAACCCCGCCGCCGCCACTATCTTTTCCGTTCTCCGGGTCAAATTTTTCTCTAGCCGTTTTTCCTTTCGGCCTATGTAGAAATTATCTCCAACCCGGCGGCGAATGTCAACGGGGAACCCCGGGTTGGCAAGGCTGCCGAAGTCGGGTATAATTAGTGGACAAGTCATTGGGGGGCACGGATGTCGGAACTCATCGAGATGTTGAAAAAAGCCCGGGAGATTGGCGCTTCCGACCTCCACGTCTGCACGGACCGGCCGCTTTTCCTCCGCCTGAACGGCTCTCTGCGTTTTGCCAGCAATCCACTCAAGCCGGAGGACACGGAAAGAATCCTGCTGGAGAGCCTGGAAGAAAAACAGCGGGAAGACCTGAAAAATTCCCTGGGCCTGGAGGCCTGTCTGGTGGATGAAGAAGGCAAGCGCTACCGAGCCTGCTACATCCGTCATCGACGTGGCTGGGACGGCTCATTCCGAATAATCAGCGAGCGGATTCCAGCGCTGGAGGAGTTGGGGCTCCCCCCGCAGCTCGAACGGCTCACCGAACATCACCAGGGACTGGTCCTGGTCGGTGGTCCCGGGGGAGCGGGAAAGACCACTACGCTGGCGGCCCTACTCGATCTCATCAACAAAACCCGGCGCGACCACATCATCACCATTGAAGACCCGATCGAATACGTCATCACCCCCGAACTCTGCCAGGTCACCCAACGCCAAATCGGACCGCACACCCTCTCTTTTGCCAATTCCCTCAAGGCCGCTCTCCGGGAAGATCCGGACATCATAATGGTCGGCGAAATGAGGGACCTGGAAACAATGAGTATGGTGATAACCGCCGCCGAGACCGGACACCTGGTCTTAAGCACCGTTCACACCATTTCAGCAACCAGAACGATCGGCGCCATCATCGACGCCTTTCCCCCCGAACAGCAGGAACAGGTCAGGATTATGCTGGCCGAGTCGCTTCGGGGCATCATTTGTCAACAACTGGTTCCATCACCCAGTGGAACCTCGATGTACCCGGCTCTGGAAGTCCTGCTGGGATCCGCCGGAGTCGCCAACATCATCCGCGACAACAAGACCGAGATGCTGGCCTCGGAAATTCAGACCGGGACGGCGAGGGGAATGAGGCTGATGGATAATTCCCTGGCCAAGCTGGTGGAGAAAAAGAAAATCTCGCTGAAGGAGGCCCGTTCCCGAGCCCAGGACAAGGAACGCTTCTCCAGCTAGGCAGACGAAATTATGG
>Ga0272443_10003169_pt1 | contig 19751 bp, 9 predicted proteins | sample SSMAcet12_FD_193581 | JGI IMG/M metagenome (GOLD analysis project Ga0272443, IMG submission 193581) | Marine sediment archaeal communities from Little Sippewissett salt marsh, Falmouth, MA, United States - SSM-Acet-12 | ecosystem: Environmental > Aquatic > Marine > Wetlands > Sediment ... | reverse complement strand
CACCAAACCATAATCGAATACTTCGGAATACGAGGAGACGACAACTATGACACCGGAATCAAAAGAAAGAAAAAACTATATTACCAGAACCATTATAACCTGATACCAGTCTACCCAAAAACCCTCAAAAAAAATTACAAGACATACATCCTGACAAGCCTCCACAACTACCAAAAAAACAAACTCACAGACCTCGAAAGAAAAATCGGAAACAAATTCTACAAATAGAAACAAAAACCAACCATCTTACTGGCCGGATACTTCATATCTAAACAAATAAAGAAAATATTGTGACTTCACCGCGAAAAGGGGAAATCCACAAAAATCATAAACAAATACCCAAAAATCCGGTGATCGCAAAAAGGCTTCGTATTCATAGTTCGCGATCCGACATTTCACCCTTCTACTTACCGTAACCGGCATGATTTGATCTTAAGTCCTGATTTTATTTGAAATTAGCTACATCAGTCCAATAACTACTTGACAATAACTACTAATTACTGCAAATTACAGCCAATCATGATTTAATTCTATGCCACGAGATTGAGGAGGTGTTTTGGTTGAGCATGATCCTCCAGCAGTTCTGAATATTGATGAACTCTCAGACTACCTGAAGATTTCAAAATCTACGCTCTACAAGCTTGTCCGCGAAGGCAAGATACCTTGTCAGAAGGTTGGTCGTCATTGGCGATTTCGTAAAGAGACTATCGATCTCTGGTTAAGTGAGGGACGATCTCTGAACATAGAAGAAGAGGGGAACAACCAGTGAATGTATTTGATCTTCGCCAACGATTGGTAAACGATTATGCAAACTACACTCTTAGTTTTATAAAGATCGAGGATTCTCGGATACGAGATTTGGTAGAATCAGAACTTGGCGCTGGTGCCTTCTGGCCGGAACCACTGCTACAACTCAATCCAACCTATCAATCCGGGGGAACAATTGACGAACTCGTTAGCAGCGGTATCTTGCATCAAGATAACGCCCGCATATTTAGGATTGACAAATCCGACACCGATCCTATTGGCAAACCACTGAATTTGCATACTCATCAATACGAAGCGATTCTTAAAGCCAAACAGGGTAATTCTTATGTCCTCACGAGCGGTACTGGATCCGGAAAAAGCCTGGCTTACATTGTCCCAATTGTTGACTACGTACTTAGAAATGGATCTGGAAATGGCGTAAAGGCTATTGTGGTATACCCCATGAATGCCTTGGCTAATAGTCAGGATGAAGAACTAAGAAAATTCTTAGACAAGGGATTCTCTGGGGATGCTCCTGCCGTTACCTTCGCACGATATACAGGGCAAGAGAAGGGTGAAGAACGAGAGAAAATTAGATCAAATCCTCCGGACATCCTACTAACAAATTACATGATGCTTGAACTGATGCTAACACGTCGTGAAGATCGTGATCTAGTGAGAGCCGCTCAGGCTTTGCGTTTTCTTGTTTTCGATGAACTACATACTTATAGAGGTCGCCAAGGGGCAGATGTGGCGATGCTTATAAGACGATGTAAACAGGCTCTTTCGGCAAATGAAGCTATCTGTATTGGTACTTCGGCGACTATGGCCACCGGAGGAACATCTGTTGAACAGGAGAATGCAGTCGCAAGCGTTGCACAAACGTTCTTTAGCATCCCATTTGATCGTTCCCAAGTTATTGGAGAGACACTAGAGCGCGCTACCCCTGAGATAAACCTTGAGGATCAACAAGTTTTAGACTCCATAAAAGAAACCGTTGTCAGTACTGCCAACCCTCCCGTGAGTTATCAGGAATTCAAGAGCCATCCTCTAACTTCTTGGATTGAATCCGTTTTTGGTGTTTGCGCCGAAGCAGCTACAGGTCGCCTCATCCGCCAGCAACCCCGAAGGCTAGAGGGTGGTGAAATAACTGGGGAGATTAGTGCTGCAAATGAGTTGGCACAAATGACTTCTACTGAACCTGCTGACTGTGCAAAAACACTCCGCCAATTCTTGCTACGAGGATCAGAGATTCGGAGGAGCGAATCTAGCCGATATCCAATTTTTGCATTTCGTTTACATCAGTTCCTTACCCGTGGTGACACAGTATGGTCAACATTAGAACCGGAGCCAATTCGCCATATCGAACTTGCGAAAAAATCTACAAAGCCAGGCGAGCCTACGGTTCCCATGTATCCTCTTGTGTTCTGTCGACAGTGTGGCGCAGCGTATTATCGGGTTACAATTGCTACAGATTCAGCTGGAAAGAAACTCCTTCCTCGTGAGGATCGTCGCATGGAGGGCGATGATGGTAGCAATGACGCCTATTTGTATGTTTCAGATACTAACCCATGGCTACAATCATCTGATAAACAACTGCTTGAGCGTCTCCCTGATTTCCTAAAAGAGCCTCTTGCTGATGGTGCGGAGCGCATCAGACCAGAAAGCCGTGCGGATGTCCCGGAGTGTATTTTTGTAGATACTCAAGGCAACCTGGTATCAGAAGGGGAAGGTGTTGTTGGTGGTCTCATACGTAAGAACTTCCTTTTTTGCCTTAACCCGTCCTGTGGAGTGGCTTACGCAAAGAGTCAAAGATCTGAGCGCGCTAAACTCGCCACGCTTGGCGTTGATAATCGCAGTACTGCTACAACAATTCTCGCCATTAGAGCATTAATAGAGTTGCAGAGCGATCGTGATCTGGGGATGCAGGCACGTAAACTCCTAAGTTTCACTGACAACCGACAAGATGCCTCTCTACAAGCTGGCCATTTTAACGACTTTGCCCAAGTGGCATTACTCAGATCTGCTCTCTACAAGGCTGTTTCAATAAGAGGCATCATTGGACTTGGACATGGCGAGCTCTCATCAATGGTATTCGACTCGCTCAGTCTTAAGTTTGATGAATATGCTGCAGATCCCGACGTCAGAGGGCCAGCGAGGACTGCAACAAACGACGCGCTTCGACGCATTATTGACTACTTCTTATACCGTGACTTACAAAGAGGTTGGAGGGTGACGGCTCCAAATTTAGAGGATTGTGGACTCTTAAAATTCGATTTCCTTGGTTTAACCGGTGATGATAGTCTCCTAAATGAAAGTGAACTTTGGAGCGCCGGAATAACAATCCGCTCGAGTTCTGGTAAAGATGAATTTATACCAGTTCCTGTACCCCTTGGAATGGTGAACAATGAAATTCGGGAGGAACTCTTACGAACATTACTCGAAGTACTTCGCCGTGCTCTTGCTATTAAAGTAGATGTTTTGGACCCGCAAAAACAACTCGATCTTGTAGAGCAGACAAAAAACCGTTTGGGCGAAGACACGGTTTGGTATTTGGATGACGCAGCCGAACTTATAAAAGCGGTTGTAGCCTTCCCTCGACCAGGTAAAAAAACTGATCGATTAGGGTTCTTTGTCTCCTCGTATGGAAGCTATGGACGCTATTTGAAACGAACTATTGCAGCAAATATTCCGACCAGTGGCTCGCCGCTTGGCCGTGATCAGATTGATGAAATAATACGCTATCTATTCTTGGTTCTTAAAAGATATGGTATAGTGGAACAGGTACGGAGTGGAGATGTTCCAGGCTACCAAATAAACATCGATTCCATTCGGTGGTTACCAGGTGATGGGATAATTCGACCGATAGATCGTACGCGTCTTCTAGAGGCTGGTGAAATTCCACCCGATGTGAACCAGTACTTCACTGAATGCTATCGCACATTTGTTGATCTCAAGTGTATGCTGGAGGCCAGGGAGCATACCGCTCAAGTATCCTCCGAAGATAGGGAGCAAAGAGAAGACAGATTCCGAAGTGGTGACCTACCTCTGCTCTTTTGCTCGCCAACAATGGAATTAGGTGTCGATATATCGCAGTTAAATGTTGTAAATCTGCGCAATGTTCCGCCTACACCTGCTAACTATGCTCAGAGAAGTGGAAGAGCAGGCCGAGGAGGGCAGCCAGCACTGGTGTACACTTATTGCGCTGGCCGTAGCCCACATGACCAGTTCTATTTTAGACAACCCAATGCAATGGTAAGCGGTTCTGTAGCCCCACCGAGAATTGATATTAGAAACCGTGACCTTATACGTGCACACATCCATGCCGTGTGGATGGAGGTAGTTAAACCGGATTTGGGAAAGACACTAACCAGCGTTGTAGATTTATCCTCCAGAGATGGAGCTCTCAAATTACCGGTGAATGATGTAATCGCTGGAGACCTAAAAAACACTAGCCATCGTGCAAAAGCCCTGCAAAGGGTCAATAATTTGGTAGAGAGTATTAGTGAAGAATTGTCACGAACCACGTGGTTTCATGACCAGTGGACCGCGGAAGTGCTGGAGCAGATTGAACGAGCTTTCAATAACTCTTGTGAGAGATGGCGAAGCTTGTATAGAGCGGCAGTCAGACAAAGAGAGATTCATCATAAGATTATAGGTGATCACTCCCGCCCGGAATCTGAAAGGCGCCACTCACGACGGCTACGCGCTCAAGCCGAAAGTCAGATTCGATTACTCACCGAAGCAGAAGGAATATATGAGGGAGATTTCTACTCCTATCGTTACTTTGCTGCCGAAGGGTTCTTACCTGGATATAACTTCCCACGCCTACCATTATCAGCATATGTCCCCAGCCGTCGAAGACTTAAAGGTCGTGATGAATTTGTATCTCGCCCGAGATTCTTAGCGATATCTGAATTTGGTCCTAGAGCATTGATCTATCATGAAGGAGCTCGCTATCGTGTTTACAAAGTCAATCTGGATTTTGGCGCTACCGACCTCGAATCCACGCACGAACTTGTGACAGCCACTATGAAACGTTGCTCCAAGTGTGGTTATGCACATCTGGAACAAGGTGATAACTTGGCGGAGATCTGCGATCGTTGCGGAGCTACTTTGGATGGTCCGTCTCGCATAGACAATCTGGTACATATGCAAAACGTCAGTCTCAAGTTAGCCCAGCGAATTACTTGTGATGAAGAAGAACGGCAGCGTTTTGGGTATCGATTAGTTACATCATATCGCTTCCCAAGTATTGGAGGTAAACTCGATCGTAAAGATGCTGAGGTGTTTCACAATGATCAGCTAGTAATGAGACTGAGTTATGGTGACTCAACTGACTTATACAGACTAAACATGGGCTGGTCGAATCAGATGGGTAATCAACCTCCAGGATTCAATTTGGATTTGGAACGTGGTTATTGGTCGAGAAATCAAGCTGATCCGGGTGACGCGGACGATGCTAGCTCGAGTGGAAGATTCCAGCGAGTTGTCCCATATGTTAGGGATACAAAAAACGCGCTGGTGGTACGTGTTGAGCCCTCAAGATCAAAATCCGAGATGGCCAGCCTGCAATCTGCATTTAAAGAGGCGATCCAGAAGTATTTTCAACTTGAACCACGAGAGCTCTCTTGCGAGCCAATGCCTTTATCACAGGATAGACAAGAATTACTCTTTTACGAAGCGTCAGAGGGAGGTGCGGGTGTTCTTAGGCAGATTGCAGAAGATCATACCGTTCTGCCACAATTAGCTCGTATAGCACTAGAAATCTGTCATTTTGACCCAGACAACCTAGAGGATAATGCAAGTGATTCATGTGGTAAAGCCTGTTATGAATGTTTACTCGATTATAGTAACCAGCTTGACCATTTAGAACTAGATCGTCATCTAATAAAAGATTTTCTGTCTCAGTTAGCGCAATCTGTTTGTCGACCCTCTGGGGGAATCGGATCTCGAACGGAACGTTTGGCATTTCTTCGCAAGCAATGTGATAGTAAGCTTGAACAGCGGTGGCTTGATCAGGTTGATACACTGATGCTTAGACCGCCGAGCGACGCTCAGTATTTAATCGATTCCTGTTCGACAAGGCCTGATTTTTTCTATAAGGACTATAATGCTGCAATTTACATAGATGGCCCTCCTCATGATGAGCCAGAACAAATACGACAGGATGAACTGATAACCAAGAGACTGATCGAAGCAGGCTACATAGTTGTGCGTTTTCACCATAAGGATAATTGGGGTGCCATTTTCCACCGTCACCCGGATATTTTCGGAGGCCAGGCGCGATGAACAATCCATCTCTTGCAAAGCCCGGTAATCTCATTCGTGCTCGAGGACGTGAGTGGGTTGTCCTGCCCGACTCAAGTGAAGAACTGCTGTACGTGCGACCAGTTGGTGGTTTAGATGAAGAGACCGTTGGCATAATGCCAACAATTGAATCAGTTGAGTCAGCCTCATTTCCTATCCCCTCAACAGAAGATTTGGGTGATTTCCGATCGGGTTGGCTCTTGCGTGAAGCAGCACGTCTTTCCACCCGGGCTGCTGCAGGTCCTTTTCGCAGCTTCGCGAGAATCGCTGTCGAGCCAAGACCCTACCAACTTGTTCCACTAATAATGGCCTTGCAACTGGATCCTGTCAGACTACTCATTGCGGACGATGTCGGGATTGGCAAAACGATCGAAGCTGCAGTTGTTGCGCGTGAGCTCCTGGATCGCGCTGAGATCCGAAGGATTGCAGTATTATGTCCACCACATCTTGCGGAGCAATGGCAGCGAGAGCTTTTCGAAAAGTTTCATATAGAAGCAGAACTAGTGCTTTCCAATACAATCCAACGGCTTGAGAGAAATCTCCCAATTGGAGTTTCTGTTTTTGATAGACACCGATTTGTAGTCGTTTCGACTGATTTCATAAAGAGTGAACGTCGGGCCGCTGACTTCGAACTCAAATGCCCAGAATTTGTAATCGTAGATGAAGCCCATACTTGTACCGTTGCCGGCGGAGTAACACGTGGTAGACAACAGCGGTTTGATTTAATTCGCAGAATCTCAAAAGACCCCGATCGCCATATAGTTTTGGTCACAGCTACCCCACATAGTGGTAAAGAGGAAGCATTTAGATCTCTTCTTGGTTTATTGAATCCGGAATTCTTTGAGCTACCTACAGATCTAAGTCGAGAAGAGCGTGATCCAATTCGTCGTAAATTAGCCCGCCATCTTGTACAGAGACGTCGTGGAGATATCCAGCACTACCTGGAGACGGACACAGCATTCCCCAGCAGAAAGGACAAAGAGGAGACCTACACCTTTAGTGGTGAATACCGTGATCTCTTTGATGATATAGTCAAATTCGCACGGGAAATTGTGTCCGATCCCGAAGGTGGGCGTCGCCACCAAAGAGTGCGCTTCTGGTCAGCCCTAGCGCTATTACGCTGTGTATCATCAAGCCCAGCTGCGGCTGTGGCTACTCTAAGCAATCGCAGTGGATTAGAGCTTGTTTCCGACGAAGAGCTAGATGACTTTGGTCGTCGTACTATCCTCGATAATGAGGCTTTGGATGATGTATTATCGGTCGATTTCAGTCCTGGTTCAGAGGCGGAATCTGAATCTGAGAACACACGAAGCAAATTGCTTGCTTTTGCTCGCAGAGCAAAAGAACTGGTTGGCGATAAGGATCGAAAGGTGCAGGGTTGTGTACGTGAAATCAAGAGCCTGCTTAAAGATGGATTTCACCCAATTGTCTTCTGCCGCTTTATGGATACAGCCGACTATGTAGCCAGAGAATTAAGACAAGCGCTTCCCGATAGAATTAAGGTTGAATCTGTCACCGGGACACTACCACCAGCAGAAAGAGAGCAGAGAATAGAGTCTCTCGTTAAGGAGGGAGATGAATATGTTCTTGTGTGTACAGATTGCCTTTCCGAAGGGATCAATTTACAAGAACATTTCGATGCGGTTATTCATTACGATCTAGCCTGGAATCCAACCCGTCACGAACAACGTGAAGGACGCGTTGACCGATTTAATCAGGATAGTGAAGAGGTTCGAGTCATCACATACTATGGTGAGGACAATCCGATCGATGGAGTTATCCTCGAGGTGCTTATTCGCAAGCATAAGAGCATCAAAAGTGACCTTGGAGTCGCGGTTGCAGTACCTGGTTCAAGTGAAAAAATAGCAGAGGCATTATTTGAAGGTGCCCTGTTTCGAGAGATGGCTTCTGGCGTGTCTCCTCAGCTGACATTAGGGTTTGATGAGCCCGAAAGAAAACATGTCGAGGAATTTCATAGTGAATGGGAGAATGCACGAGATCAGGAAAAGGCTAGTCGCTCGCGCTTTGCGCAACACGCCATACACCCGGAGGTCGTTGCTGCTGAATTAAAGAGCGTTCGGGATGCGATAGGCCGCAATGAAGATGTAGCGGAGTTTTTCAAGGCGGTATTGCACGCCGCAAGTATCCCATTCCAAGAAGATAAGGGATCAATAAAGGTCAACCTTTCTAATGAGGTTCCCCGGGCGCTTCGTCAGGCCGTTGGTCTCGATGAACCATTTACAGGACGCTTTGATCTACCCGCACCAGAAAATGAGAGTTATCTCGGAAGAACAAGTCCTATTGTAGAGGGAGTTTCTAGTTGGGTTCTAGATCAAGCCCTTGATCCAGCAGCAAGAGAAAGCAAAGCTATAGCAGCCCGCTGCGGTGTAATAGCAACTTCATCTGTAGATACCAGAACAACACTGATTGTCGCGAGATTCAGATATCATCTTAGAATAGGTGCTGATGGCGCCGAGACAATTCTCTGTGAAGAAATTGTCCCTATGGCCTTTACGGGTTCAACTTCAGAGCCTGAATGGCTCGATGTAGACACTTCTGAGAAGTTGCTGAGGGCTTCACCCGACCGGAATCTAATTCGCACTGCTATTGATCAGCAGATTGGGCTTTTAATGGAGTCATTACCAGCACTAAGTAAGTCACTACCAGATGTCGCAAAACAACGCGCTGCAATCCAGTTGGAGGCACACGAGCGAGCTAGGAAATCATTGAGGTCGAAAAAGAAGGTAACTATAGAGCCAGTCCTTCCCATTGATATTCTGGGTGCATACATACTTCTTCCGAGGATACAGTAGATGGCCAAGAGAGTTCAAGAATTTCAGACAATCCACTCAGAGGGAGGGCTTCTTCCCCCTGACCTCTTGCGTCGAGTTATCGATCCAAAGGCGAAGCTTCCCGGAACTACTTCTTCAGACTATGGGCTACCTGAAGGAGATCGGCTCAATGAAATCATAACGCAATCCTGGATTCGACTCCTAAAGCACTGGGCAGAATTCAGAAAAGCTGCTGAGGATTTAGGCGAACTGGAAGCAGGAACTGGTCTGACTAATGATAAATGGAATATACCTCTTCTACGTGAGCTTGGATTTGGAATTCTTCCCACAAGTCCTGGACCAGAGATCAATGGTCGTACCTATGCAATCAACCGTTTCTTCGGTCCGACGCCAATTCACCTCATTGGCTGCAAAGTAGATCTGGATCGTCGAGCTGCTGGTGTTCGAGGAGCGGCTTCCGTAAACCCTCATGGCCTTGTTCAGGAATTTCTGAATAGAAGCGATGACCATTTGTGGGCAATAGTCTGCAACGGATATCGCCTTCGAATTTTGCGCGACAGCCAGGCGCTCTCCAGGCAGTGTTACCTCGAATTCGACTTACAATCAATGCTCGAAGGAGAAGTATTCTCCGACTTCGTGCTATTGTGGTTACTTGGTCACGCCACGAGGTTCAATCCCAGAGACGATGGTCGACCCGAATCCTGTTGGCTTGAAGAGTGGACAAAGATTGCCGAAGAACAGGGAACTCGAGCTCTTACGGATCTTCGTGGTGGCGTAGAGAAGGCACTTCAAATTCTTGGTCAGGGTTTTGTTGGTCATCCTCGAAATACAGCTCTAAGAGAAGCTCTTCGCACTGGAAAACTCCAACCAAGTGATCTCCATGGTCAACTACTCCGCCTTGTTTACAGATTCATCTTCTTATTCGTAGCCGAGGATCGCTCTATTGAAGGTGTATCGCTGATCCATCCGAGAGACGAGTCAGAAAACGCCAGAATGGCGCGAGATCATTACAATGAACATTACAGCACATCGAGACTCCGTGAAATGGCTTCCAAAATCAAAGGAAGCAGACATGGTGATCTGTGGCAGCAATTCAATCTGACAGTTGGAGCCCTGTCAGGTAATGAGCGTTTTGAGATGGCTCGTGAGAAACTGGCCTTGCCAACATTAGGCAGCTTCCTGTGGGATCCCGAAAAGACATCAGCCCTTAATGCCTCCAGTGTGACTGGAAACGAGGGCTCGGAGCTCGCTAATTCTGATTTGCTTGAAGCCATTCGCCATTTGGCCTATACCCGTCAAGGGAAGATTTTGCGTCCTGTTGACTATAAGAACCTCGGTGCCGAGGAGCTTGGAGGAGTCTACGAAAGTCTCTTGGCTTTGACTCCTCAGGTAAGTTCCGATGGAGCGCATTTCACATTTGCAGAGTTTGCCGGCAGTGAGCGAAAAACTTCCGGATCATACTACACCCCGGATTCATTGGTCCAGTGTCTGCTTGATTCAGCGCTTGATCCGGTTGTAGAACAAGCGATTTCTGGTAAGACCGGCAAGGAGGCTGAAAAAGCCATCCTGTCGCTCAAGATATGTGATCCAGCGGTCGGTTCTGGTCACTTTCTGGTTGGCGCTGCACATCGGCTTGCCCGTCACCTTGCGCGAGTTCGTGCACACGCCGAAGGCGAAAGCGAACCCTCGCCTCTTCTCTACCAACACGCGCTAAGAGATATAATAGGAAGTTGTCTTTACGGTGTCGATATCAACCCTATGGCCGCAGAGCTGTGTCGAGTGAGTCTGTGGCTCGAAGCTCTCGAGCCTGGTAAGCCACTTACGTTTCTGGAACATCGTATTAAGTGCGGCAACTCATTACTGGGGACTTCTCCTGCATTACTCAAAAAAGGTATTCCCGATGAAGCGTTCAAACCTATCGAGGGTGATGACAAGAAGATCTGTGCACAGTATAGGAAAGAGAATAAGCGGGCCAAGAGCGCTGTTGAGGATCTTTTTGGCAAACCGGACAAGACTGGAATCATGCTCGGTAATCTACCATCTGTAATTCACCAGATTGACAGCATCTCAGATGATTCGCCACAGGGTATAGAGGAGAAACAGAAGAAGTATGAAGAATTCACACACTCTAGTGGCTACCTGAACGCCAGATTTTGGGCTGATAGCTGGTGTGCGGCATTTGTGTGGAACAAAACCAAGGAGTTCTCATATCCTATAACCGAGGAAGAATTCCGCAAGATTGAACGTAATCCGCACGATGTGCCAGTTTGGATGCGTGATGAAATAATACGACTAAGCCAACTGTATCAGTTTTTCCACTGGCACATTGAATTTCCGGATGTATTTGGAGTTGCAAATCCTGATGAGATACATGATAGTACTGCAACCGGATGGACAGGGGGCTTTGACTGTGTTTTGGGAAATCCACCATGGGAGAAAGTTCAACCGGAGGAACGCCAGTTCTTTATATCGTTACGTCCCGATATAGCTCTAGCTACTGGCGCTGAACGAAAACGCATAATTTCGCAGCTTAAATCCGAGGACAAGCTTCTGTGGTCACAGTGGAATGCTTATCGCAACGAATTCGAACGATTTAGTCACTTTATCAGATCAAGCGGAGGCTTCACGCTCTCAGCTGTTGGTAACCTAAATACTTCAACTCTCTTTTTAGACTTGTCTGCATCGGTTGCAAGGTATGCAGGCCGCGTGGGCTTGATTATACCTAGCGGCATTGCAAGCAACGATATAACCAGCGACTTCTTTCAGTCATTCATTCGTAGTGAACGCATACGATCCCTATATGATTTTGAGAATAGTCAAGGAATGTTTCCCGATGTACATAGGAGTTTTCGTTTCTGTCTAATTGTTATAGGTGCAGCCAGCCATCCTGATGAAACTGCTGACTTTAGTTTCTACCGCAAATCTATTTCAGAATTGTCTAATCCAACAAACCACTTCACACTCACACAACGCGACTTTGACCTACTTAGTCCAAATACCGGAACATGTCCTACTTTCACAAATGTCGCCGACGCTGAGTTGACAAAAGCGGTGTATCGGCGCGTTCCAGTCTTTGTCAAAGAAAGCCCTGAAGAAGTCAATCCGTGGCAAACACGCATTTATGCAGAAATGTACAATATGACGCGTGCATCACACTTATTTCACACGACAGAAGACTTGTTAGGTAGAGGTGGACAAATAGATGGATTCACTATGACTGTTGATTCGACAATGTTTATGCCGGTCTATGAAGCACGCATGCTGGGTATTTACGATCATAGGTCATGTTCAATAGGGGTCAACCCTCGTAACGTGTTTCGTGGTGCAGTTTCAGAAACTACCTCTATTGAGGAACACAGATCAGCTGATCATTTTGCAGCGCCGCGATATTGGCTCGATAAGGCAGACTTTCATAATGCCATACTTGTCGGATATGAAAAGCAATGGTTTGCGGGATTTAGAATGGTCACTGCAGCGACAAATGAGAGAACAATGATTGGCTCTGTCTTTCCACGCACGCCGTTTGTGAATACAATCTCTGGATTGTTCAACGATCTATCCGCTATAGAAAATACTATGTTGATGGCGAACCTTTCCAGCTTTGTACTAGACTACATAGCACGTCAGCGAATAAGCGGTGTCTCGCTTAACTTTTTTGTAGCAAAGCAGCTGCCAATTGCACCGCCTGATTCTTATCAGAACAAGGAGTTCATAGTTCCGCGAGTATTAGAACTGTTTTACACGGCATGGGATTTGGAGGCATTTGGCAAGGACTGTGGATGGTGTGGCCCCCCATTTTTCTGGGATGAGGAGAGACGTTTCATTCTTCGCTGCGAGTTGGACGCCGCTTATTTTCACCTTTATCTGCCAGCGGGCGACGACGGTGGGTGGCAACCCGCAGATCGGGAAATAGCAGAGGACATGGAATCCTTAAAAGCCTGCTTCTCTTTACCTCGTCATGCTGTAGAATACATAATGGATAGCTTTTCCATTGTGAAACGAAGGGACGAAGCTGAGCATGGTCGTTATCGCACGAAAGATACCATTCTTGAGATATACGATGAAATGAGCGAGGCCAACCGCGCAGGCAAGCCATACCAGACTCGCCTCGACCCACCACCTGGCCCACCACTGAATCCAGATGGTACCTTTGCTATGCTGCCTGACTGGCCCGCCGGTGCTCCAAAACCCACGAATTGGCCGGTTCACATCCACGAACCGAAGAGGGATTAATGAGCAGTGAAAAGGGTCCGGGCACTCTTGACTGGATAATGTGGGGTGATTGGCTCCGACAATACGCTGGCAAGTGTAGAGATTGGACACTTATCGCGCAGGCTGATGGCTTTAGCCATATTGGCAAAGAGCCATTCACAGAGAGCTTTGGGACGCTTTCATATTTAGCGAAATACGATAGCGAGATAATTCGCGCTGCTCTTTCAGAAGATACATGGTCGGTGCACTATGAAGATCAATTTATAAATGTCAACTCAGACGACTCAGGTGTTAGTGCAGAATTTGATCCGGGATCTGATAATGTGAAGATTTTTGTTACAAGAAAGCCGTCCCTATATAATTTCCCACCAATTTGGCGGTTAGACCATTCATTTGAAGACTATTTTGACTTAAGGTATGATGAGAAGGGTCAACTTATAGACCCTCGTACAGGTGAAGCAGTCACTAAAATTGCTATACCTGCAAATTCTGGACCAATAAAGATCCGTACCGATTATCTGCAAGATTACCTTGCAGCTTTTGGGATGGTTCTAATTCGGCAACACGATCATAGAAGACACTGGAATGAACCGATCAAAGGAGTGATTGAGCGCGGAGGCTCAGATGGCATACAACAAGAGACATGGGGTTGCTATCGAATAGATTATCTGAATGCTCACAAATTTGGAGTGCCACCATTTAGCCGCATAACTTGTAAAGACATTGTACCTCCTGCTAAAAAGGCGGGGCTTGTTGGGTGTCATAGCCACGATATTTATGAAGAGCAGCAATATCCGGAATTCATTATTGAACGAAAAACTGACGGAACACTTGTTAAAGAAGTTTCCAACAGAGACAAACTACAGCCCTTCATATACTTCGATCCAAAGGTGCTTAAGAAGTACTATGATGAACCATCTAAGTACTCGGTAGCGTTCGGATCCCCTGGGTACGGCTCAGTTTCTGATGTTCACGGTTGGTCGATGGCAATCGGACTAAGTAGCGAAGGACTTGTGTTCTGTTGGCTTGGCGATATAGCTAAGAGCTTCATGCCACCCAGTGATGTTGCTCACTGGCATGCGCATAATGTTCCACCCAGAGGGACTCCGGCGGAATCATTTGTTCGTTCGCAGCTACATGGCCGATTTGCTACAGAAGCAAGTCTTGAATCTAAGCTACTATTGGCAAGAGATCAATTCAAGAAATTCGTAGATAGCAAAGGGGTGTCACTTTATAGAGAATGTACTGGCCCGCATCGTCACTTAGATAAGTTGCTTAGGATCCCCCTCTACAATGAGTTCCCTGAATTCCGGGAATGTATAATGAACATCGCCACGATATTCGTTGATTACTTAGATACTGCAAGTCTAAAACAAAATCTGCCTCCCGAGTCAACAAAGGACCAAAATGGCGAATCACTAAAATCCATTGCTCTATTAGCAAATCTCTTGCGAGAGTGGCCAGAGACGACAGAGGAATTGACAGCACCCTTGATTGCTGCGCTCCGTATGGTTCAGAAGGTCCGCTCTCAGAGCGGTGCTGCACATAGTTTTTCCGACAAGTCATTCTCAGAGGTACTAGGTAAACTCGGTATCAGTGGTACCCCAACTGCTTCGGAATTGTATATGGCAGTTGCTGAGCCTTTGGCTATTGCTTTGGAAGAATTATGTGTCGCCATGGGTTCAGAAGATCTCCTGTGGTGGAGGCGGAAAGAGGAGGAACAATGAGCTGTAATTTTGACCAATTGAAAACGTTACTAAGAGATAAGGGATATCCAGAAGCGGCAGAGCATGCTGAAAGTATTCGATGGAAATTGGTCCAGGCTAGGTACTACTCAAAGCTTTCAAAAGAGAAGGACTTTTCAGGTTTTCTGGCAACATTTACCGGAAATGAACTTCTGGGACACGACCCGCAGTTGCAGGATAGCCTTCTTCAATGTGAAGCCCACACAATGTGTCTGGCACAGATAGTCCACTCGCTAGGTGATCTTACGGGTCAGCTTGTTAACAAATCTGTGCTTCAGAGGGAAGGCAGACAGATACAGCGAGAAGTGTTCTATCTAAGCAATGTTGTTCAAGAGCTTGATAGGGCTAATGTGGCCGCGTGTACGGAAATCAGTGATCTCCTAAAGGACTTTAAGGACAGCACCGAATTCCAATACCTAACTGCATTCGTAAATACGATCAAACATCGTAGCCTTGTCGATTCAGATCAAGCCGGCCACTATTCCGTGACGGGCGACAATCATGAAGGCCTTCGCTTTAAGGAGTTTGAGTACAAGAGTGACACTTTTGATGCAGTCTTTGCCGAGGTCATCTACCAGAATTATCTCGATACTCTTGAGCAGTACTTGTGCGCAGTTGTGGAAAAGCTCATCGAGGTGATGACATAAGCGTCTCATATCAGGTTAAGAGTTAGTCGGAGAAAGCATGTTAGACGAGGAATTTGCCAAACGCCTTGAAACTCTGCCCATCGCTTCCGATGTTGTTGGAGAGCTGTTCTCAGCTGCCCGCGAATCTTCAGAGGCTCGGGTTTTCACAGCCGTGGTCGATGTCGAGAGATGGTTTCACGATGGCAAAAAGTATCTGACTTGTCAAATGTTGAATCATTGGGTGGTACAGCAGTTCGCCGAGTATTTCAGCCAGGTTAATGTTCCTATCGAAAAGCTGCCCGATCCATCGATGGGGAATCTGTTTAGAAGACTACAAATGCTTGCTTACAGCCAGTTTTGGGAATGTCACGCAATTCAGCGACTATTTATGCAGCTCATTCAGATAGCTGAAGGCAAAGAATATGATCCACGTCTTCTGATGGACGATCGCCCAAAGACAGCCAATATCTATGAATGGTTAATCTCACATGCTAAGTGCTTGAATCTGTCGCTAGCTGAATTCCTGTCGGGTGTGTATTCAAATCAGATAAGAAATGCATTTGCCCATAGCCAGTTTTGTGTTCTCGGCGAGTATATCTCGTTTTTCAATCATAATCCGAAAATCGAAAGCCATTTTCCCTCATTGAAACTGGCTACATGGGATCGGTTATTTCAGATAACCAGCGATTTTATCATAGCGTTCTTTGAGACACGCCGTGCCTTCGAAAGAGAATTGATTTCTAAAATGCCATATCGAGTAGAGCTTCCTGAATTCACAGGAGCATTCAATCTTGCCAAAGACGAACGCGGCTACTGGTCTGCGAAGCCGACCAAGTGAATACTGAATTTTTAAATCCGATAAAGCATCTAACATAGTGTAATCAAGTGAGTTAGTGTCGTAACTTCTTGTTGTTCGGTCGTGTAATAAAGCAGATTGTAATGACTTCGAGTCTCGTTAATCCCTATGTATATTTTTATAATTTTTCCTTTTAATGAAATTGCAGAATATTATTCAGGTTTATATGGCCGCGAACCCTAAGTACGACGATATTCTATGCGATAAATAAAACCTGAGTGAGGTGAATCTTCGTGTCAATCAAAACATGGTCTGTAAAAAATAATGCAAGTAGGCAAAAATAATTTTATAAGGCTAAAGCGCTTATTAATTATGTAGAAAGTCCTCTGGACAATATTCGGGTATCGGCTTATCTTATATATAGATATTGCATTATTCGGAAAGTAAAATGAAAAATATTTCTGACCTGTCTTTGTTATCTAGCCTTAAATTAATTGAGGGTATTGTTGTTTTATCGGATATTAGTTCGCTCAATGAATTATTGATGAACCGAAGATTATTTTATTGTCAGAAGCCATTATTGCTCTCGGAGTTTGTTTGGCAGTTGCGAGAAAGATTGGCGAAAAATCCAGGTTCCAAGATATTGGTAGTCGATGAGATCGTAGACGAGACATATGATTTGACTTTGTCAAAATTTACCAATCTGCCAATACATACAAACGATTCTACCGGAGCTGAAAAATATTCGAGTTTGCTGAAACTGAAACAGATTGACTGCCGCAATTACTATAGGCCGGTCTTGGATAGAATTAAAGAATGGCGAGAAAAAAATCCGGAAGCTTCCGGGCTTGAGGAAGAACAATTGGTTGGTAAGATCCTCCAAAATCTTGTTATCAAACATTTTCATTTTTCCCGAATGGAATGTTTGCGGAAAAAAAGGCCTTTTTCGGTTCGCTACGATTGGAAACTCGGTGACAAGACTATTACATTATGGTATCCAATGGAAATGGGCCCTAAATTGTTTAAAGAATGGTTGGAAGAAAGAAAAATAGAATCTAAATTGGATGATTCTGAATTGAAGGCTCAATTGCAGGGCGAAATAGACAGAAGTCTTTTTGTCGAAAGGCGAGTTGATTTGGATATTAATATCGTCGATAGCGGTCACAGGACTGATCCTGACAATGGCATTGATTCATCCGCGATAAATCCTAATTTGGCAAATGTTGTTGTCGCAGAGAAGGCTAATAACATTGAAAATCTTCGCCCTTCGATACAATCTCTGGGGAAAGAATTGCTTGGGCAGCTAATATATCGGATATTTGATGATCTGGCCAACGGGGTGTTTGAAGATAATAAAATTGCCAACGATTTCGGTATAAGCAAAGCGACATTTAGCCGTTTTGCGGGAAGCCGGTGGCAGGGAAGACTCGAACAAGATGAAGATATGGCAATACCGGATTTATGGAAAAACACTGCCAAAGTAATTGCTACCGATCCTGAATTTGTTGAAGCTGCCAGCGAAGCGGGAGTAATGAAAAGCATTACAAAAGTACTGTCTATAGCCAAAGATATCTAATAGTATGAGTACAAAAGAGTCTAAAAACCTATATTTTTTAAGATTGATTCATAAGGCTTATGAAAGCGACAATAGACTGTCTTCATTTGAAAAAGCGTTTGACGAAATCAAATCAAAGGCAGCTGATCCGAAGTATCAGGTTGCCTATAGGAATTTCCGCCGTTTTATTGAAACAGTCGAATCAACTTTAACTCAAAATACAGATTTGATGAATTCTTTAAAATATTCTCGTTTTGAAGAATTGATGATTGACATCTTGTCGGACAATTTCGTCGGTAGCAATGAAGAAAAACAGGAAATTCTGGATTATTTCCACAAGGATCCTGAATTCGACAGACTCCAGAAAGACATATCTGAAACTACCACGGCAAGTGAAGTCCTTTCAATTGAAGTTATAAAAGACGGGAGACTATTGGGGACCCAGCCATGTGCTGCAGTTTTTAGGCCTCTGACAATATCTAATGTTACACCCGGGGAACATATTGTTCAGTTATCAAATGGCCGCCGACTATGGAGTCGAGAACTGGGTGAGAAACATGTCATTTGGAAATCAGCCTTTCCCGAAAAGGAATTTCCGGCCGCCGCCAAAACAGAACCAACAAAATCCCTAACAACATTTTCAGAATCATTTCTTAATGGCGAGCTTAGCCTGGATGTATTCCCCGGTATTGAATCGGGGATCATAAAGATTAGCCGAACAAAGCTGAATAAGAAATAATCCAATGGATACGCCTATTCTCGGACAAGTCAAAACGGTATTAATCATTGATGGTAAAGGTACTATTACAAGTATACACACCCAGACCAAAAAAAACAGATCGTCAGAAAGAATCAAAATTATAGGCGACACCAAAATCGATACAGCGGTTTTGGATCATGTAAATACGACTATATTGAGTTTAATCGATAAACTTATCACCCCATCAGGATTAAAACCTCAAAATTACGAAATAACAATCAAAAATATAGATGCAGCGTCCGTCCATGATTTGGGACTTGAAATATCAGGGCATTCGCTAGACATTTCTATATTATTGTCAATATTGTCTGCCGGTCTGCAACTACCGATTTCTCAAGAAGCCGTTTTTACCGGCGGCATAGATACGCCTAATGGATATTTGGCACCGGTATCGGGACTACCGGAAAAGATCAAAGCGGCCGCAGAAAACCAGAATATCCAACATTTTGTATATTCTTCATTTGAACAAGACGGCTCAACGAAAAACCTGACGCCAAACGAATATAAAAAAGTCAACCAGGCTCTATTGAATCATAAAGAATCACTGAAATTCTCGGCAGTGAATAACATTTTTGAAGTCATAAAGATGTTTATCTCTGAAGATAACATTTGTTTGGCCAGCCTTAAATCCGGCTATTATTCTAGGGAAAAACAATCTATAACCGATCTGAGTCCTGTTGGCCAAACATTACTCTATATATACAACGACAATGACAGAAAATTCTGGAAAACAAACGAACGGCATTTGCTGAAGGCCGACATAGATGCAGCCAAGGATTATATTAAAATATTTATCCGACATTTTATCGATAATATCGTCTACCCGAAGAATTTTGGCGAACAACTGCTGCAATTAATATTGTCAATACCACCAGCAATAAAAAGGAAAACCGGTTTTTATCCTCTTCTGGAAATGAAAGATTACATAAAAATAACTCATCTCGCCCAAGAAACAGATTACGAAGATATAAAAAAGCTATTCCGAGCAGCCTACGGCGATTCAATACAGCTTTTACAACCGATTAAAACAAACGATACGGGACAAAAAGCACCTGCACCTAAATCAAACACACTGCTTGAACAATTTTTACGAGAGCTTTCATCAGAAAACATAGCCAGGGAAGTGCTGTTACCGATAGATACTGCCCGAGCAAGCTATATAATTGACAAAGTGACTATTGAAAGTTACGAAGAATTCCTTGCAACAA
>Ga0272443_10003168_pt1 | contig 19755 bp, 16 predicted proteins | sample SSMAcet12_FD_193581 | JGI IMG/M metagenome (GOLD analysis project Ga0272443, IMG submission 193581) | Marine sediment archaeal communities from Little Sippewissett salt marsh, Falmouth, MA, United States - SSM-Acet-12 | ecosystem: Environmental > Aquatic > Marine > Wetlands > Sediment ... | reverse complement strand
GGAAGCAAAGCCCATGCGGTACCGCCGGCAGTGGCAAGGTAGCCGGCCAGGCGTATGACCCGCGAGAGCGATGGGGCGATCTCATCCAGGTGAGAGGCGGTCATCAGGGGGACGAGGAGAATAGGAATGAGCAGTAAAAGTACGTTGGAAATAATATGTTTCACTGCTGTTTCCTTTGGAAGGTCTGTACGGATTATGCTTTCTCTATAGTAAATCAATTCAATGCTTTGTATGTCCTTAGCAAGGCAATATTCTGGGGCACGTACAGTTAAATCCTTATTCCTACCAGGAGGTGAAGGATGTCATCTTTTTGATATGATGCAAAAGGACTAAAATTTCTTGTGTTGCTTGATTAGCATTGTAAATGGAGTTGTCAATCAAGGGGGATAAGCGATCGTGTGGGTTCCATTTGGATGCGTATAGTTTATTATTGAGGGGAAAAGAGAATGCGCATATGAAGAAAGGCGGGGTCGGTTTTGGATACAGGAGCACAAACCTGGGATAAGGTTATCACACCGAAGAGACGCTGGTGGAATTTGCGCCTCAAGGAGTTATGGCGCTATCGCACGCTGATTGCGATGTTTGTACGACGAGATTTCGTCACATTTTACAAACAAACGATTCTTGGACCTCTGTGGTACATCATTCAACCCATCATGAACTCCATCGTCTACGCGGTCATTTTCGGCAGCATTGCTGGGCTCTCGACGGATGGTCTGCCGGCGTATTTGTTTTATCTCTCTGGCACAGTGATCTGGTCCTATTTCGCAGAATGCCTGCGGAAGACGTCGCGGACTTTTCTTGATAACCGCAATATTTTTGACAAGGTTTATTTTCCGCGTCTGGCGACATCGATCTCGATCGTCCTGTCCAATCTCATCGGCTTCGTGATCCAATTCTCGACCTTTCTTTGCTTTCTCGTCTATTTCCTTGTGAAAGGTGCGGCTGTACAACCAGGCATCTGGATGCTTGCTTTGCCCATTCTCCTGCTCATCATGGCTGCACTCGGGCTTGGCCTGGGTTTGATTGTGTCTGCGCTGACGACGAAATATCGGGATCTGCAATTTGTCGTTGGTTTCGGTGTGCAGCTGCTGATGTATGCGACGCCGGTGATTTATCCCATGTCCTCCATTCCGGAGCCGTTCGCGCGTTTCATTTACCTCAACCCGCTCGCGCCCATCGTCGAGGCCTTCCGCTATGCGTTTCTGGGCGTGGGTACTGTGAGTTGGGGCAATCTTGCCTATAGTGGTGTCCTCACGGTGGTGATCCTCTGGATTGGGCTGCTGCTCTTCCATCGTGTGGAATCAACCTTCATGGATACGGTGTAGAACGATGACGACAGTGATTTCAGTTGAAAACTTGAGCAAGCGTTACCGGCTTGGGGTCGTAAGCAGCGGTTATTTCGTGCGCGACGTAGGCCGCTGGTGGGCCGGCGTGCGCGGCAAGCCGGATCCCCTCGCAAGGATTGGTGAAGCGGATCATGGTAACCGTGAGGGGGAGTATGTCTGGGCGTTGAAAGATGTGAACTTCGATGTGAAGGAGGGGGACGCTCTGGGCATCATCGGCGCCAATGGCGCCGGGAAGAGCACGCTCTTAAAAATCTTGTCACAGATTACTGCTCCGACTGAGGGCAGGGTGAAAATCAAAGGCCGCATCGGAAGCCTGCTGGAGGTGGGCACGGGTTTCCATCCCGAGCTCACCGGGCGCGAGAACGTCTATCTCAATGGCACCATCATGGGCATGACCAAGGTGGAGATTGAGCGGAAATTTGATGAAATCGTCGATTTTTCCGGCGTGGAACGGTACATCGATACGCCCGTGAAGCGCTATTCATCCGGAATGCGGGTGCGCCTGGGATTCGCGGTAGCAGCTCACCTTGATCCTGAAATTCTTGTTGTGGATGAAGTGTTGGCGGTTGGCGATGCGGCTTTTCAGAAGAAGTGCCTTGGGAAGATGGGGGAGGTTGCCGGTGAAGGCAGAACAGTGCTTTTCGTGAGTCATAATATGCAATCGGTTGAGCAACTTTGTAATAAATGCATCTTGCTACGATCTGGAAAAGTAGATGGAGTGAGTGACAATGTAATGGGGCTACTTAATAGTTATATCAGGTCAAGTACAGCCGGAAGCGAAGAGAGCTATTGGGAGAATGAAGATCAAATAGTTGATAATCCATGGTTTTTGCCCCTTCGATTCTACATATCTGACGAAAATGGAAATGTTGCATCTATGCCCGCGCGGAATGATGAAGATATTTGGGTGAGATTGGATGGAATGATTGATCAGCCTCATCCTTCTCTTATCATAGGTTATCATTTGTTCGATGACCATGATAGATTGATTTATGTCTCTTGGAGTATCGATTCTAGAGAAGAGCGGTGGCCACAATTTGAGTCAGGAAAATGTAGCCTATTTACTAAATTGCCTAAGCGCATGCTCAATGAAGGTGAATACAGGTTGAGCTTATCAATACAGGTAAGAAGAACAGCTCTGAGTAAAATTAACATTATTCCTTCAGATAATCCGATCAACTTGTCATTATCTATTAAGGGAGGATTGAGCGATTCGCCGATTTGGAAACCACGGTCAGGGATTCTTGCCCCAATTTTTGAATGGGAAATAATCAATAGTAGTAGAGAATGATCATGTAGCGCACGAATAGTTCGGTGTATTTAATGGAAGTAAGTATTTGAAGTTCCGAACTATTTGATACGGTAACTTTGTTCATTTCAAAGATCCGATTTACTAGTAAGTCAATTACTATGAAGATTCTGTCAAATTAATGATCTCATTTTTCGCTTCGATTTTCGTCATTTTTTATTATTGGATTATTCACATATGGATGGAAAAATATGGTGAAGGCAATGAAGTTCCATACAGATTATGTTTTCACAGATCGAGAAACCAAGGCGAAATACGTTTGGGAAAAGTATCACTCTATTCTTATGGGGCGCCATATTCTGGACGTGGGCGCCGATGAGTGCCATTTAAAACAGTACTTGGATGATGAAGCCTCCTATTGGGGAGTAGGTTTGGGAGGGAACCCTGATCAGCAAGTTGACCTTGAGAAAGGGCCATTGCCGTTTGATAATGGCAGCTTTGATAGTGTGCTGTGTCTCGATGTCCTTGAGCATCTTGAGAGCATTCATCGCACCTTTGACGAATTATGTCGCGTGACAAGAAAGTTCGTGATTGTCTCTTTGCCAAATGCCTTTGGCAGTTTTCATAAGGCTTGTCAAAGTGGGAATAGTTATCCAAGATTGATGAAATTTTATGGACTACCTTTAGAACCCCCTTCAGATAGGCATCGATGGTTCTTCTCTTACGATGAAGCAGAGGAATTTATTGAATATAGAGCCCAGAAGAATGGTATGAGCATTCTTCAAATCGACCCACCTCCTGGAAGATCAAAGTATCAGGAATTACGACTGCGCCTGCGTTGGCGCAAGTATGACTGGGATATTGTACGTAACTTTTATCATCCAATGCTTTGGGCAGTACTTGAAAAAGATAAGGGATCGTAAGAAAGGAATACATTGAGATTGTATGCCAATCGATGAGGAAGCTGAACGCTCCATACAAATAGTCTTATTCTTTACTGAAGGAATGAGCTTATCCGGTTGGGCTGATATTGGCATGTTAGATCGGGAAGTGGCCATATACCAGCATCTTAATCAATATGGGGTTTCGACAAGTTTCATTACGTATGGAGGGCCTCGGGATCTCGAGGTTGCTAACGGTATCCCAGAAATTGAAGTGTATTGTAATCGCTGGATGTTGCCAGAACGTGCCTATGCCAGTATGTTGCCGATCCTGCACGGGCGTATACTTCGAGAGGCGGATGTTTACAAAACGAATCAGACCAACGGGGCAACACTAGCCATGAATATGGCTCATCGATTCAGTAAGCCCTTAATCGCTCGCTGCGGTTATATGTGGTCTTTCAATCAGGCAAAAATACATGGTGAAGAATCTCGGGAAGCCCAGCATGCTCTGAAAGTTGAGGAGATAGTATTCACCAATGCAGATGCGATTAATGTAACTACGGAGCGAATGGCCGAGGATTTGCGAACAAGATTTGCTGCAGAACTCAAGGTCAATGTTGTTCCCAACTATGTAGATACAACCGTTTTTCGGCCATATAAGGATCGAGGCGAGCCGGAATTCGATTTATTATTTATTGGGCGGCTTTCTTCAGAGAAAAACGTTGCGGGCATTTTGAAAGCTATTGAACCCCTGAAAGATGTGACGATTGGCATCGTTGGAGATGGATCCCTCAAACGTGTCCTTCAAGAGGAATTTGCGGGAATGGGGGATCGCATCGCTTGGTTAGGGAACATTCCGAATAGTCAACTCCCCTCGATAATTAACCGTTCAAGAGTATTTATTCTAGCGTCCTTCTATGAAGGACACCCGAAAGTGCTCATTGAGGCCATGGCATGTGGAGTGCCGGTAATCGGAACGGATGCACCGGGTATCCGTGAGATACTGCATCACGATGAGAATGGCATCCTTTCAGGAGCTGCTCCTGAGGAGATTCGATCATCTATAATGCGAGTTATGGATGACTTGATTCTGCAAAAGCGGCTAGGCAAAAACGCTCAGGCTTATGTGGAGAGACATTTCAGTCTTGAAAAAATCCAACGCAAAGAATTGGAAATAATTAAGCGGGTGGCGGAGCGATGAAAGGTTTCAAGGCGATAGTTGTTGATTTTTTTTGGGGCCTGGTTATACGGATCAATCCTTCAAGGCTTGAACGAATTCTCGTAAGGCTTATTACTCATTATTCCAGCTCTTTGACCCCAGCGGAGGGATTGCGTTTCCTTTTCGGACTGGATAAAGACCTGTATCGATTGCAGGGCCGTTTATCCGTTGAATATGGCGGTGGTTTGCACACAAAGCATCGCCATATCAGATACCATGATTTCTTTGTAAGCAATATTTCATCGGATGAAAGTGTGCTTGATGTAGGTTGTGGAATAGGAGCTGTCGCATATTCGGTAGCAAAGGAGACCGGTGCTCGCGTCTTGGGGGTTGATTATGTGCCAAATCAGATTTCAATTGCCCAGCAAAGGTTTAAATTGCCAAATCTAGAGTTTATGGTTGGCGATGCAACCGACGAACTACCCGTACGACATTTTGATGTTGTGATCCTATCTAATGTGCTGGAACATATAGAAAAAAGACCTTGTCTCTTACAGAATCTCCAGCTAAAAATCTCGCCATCAAGATTTCTCATTCGCGTGCCATTGTATGAACGTGACTGGCGGGTTCCATTGAAAAAAGAGCTAGGTGTGGAGTGGCGATTGGATGAGGATCATAAAACAGAATATACAATTGATAGTTTTAGAGATGAGATTGATCAAGCAGGCTTAATCGTGAAACAACTGGAAGTTCATTGGGGAGAAATATGGTCAGAGGTCGCTGCTTGATAAAATTCTACAGAATCTCTTCATGAGAAGTGATAATGTCGATGGCGTCTGCATCATCGTTCGAGAGGAATTCTTGTTCCTTGCTTCCAAGATATGATTAAAGTAGATAATCGAGCTTCCAGTATATAGGATGCTAACATTAAATGTGTTTACGACGGCTTTCTGTCATTATGAGTACGTACAATAATGGTGGACTTCTTCCTGTTGCGATTGAAAGTATCAGGGAGCAGACTCACTCCGATTTCGAGTTCATCATCATCAACGATGCATCAAATGATGATTCTGGACAACTCCTGAGTGATTATGCCGCGCTAGATAAGCGCATTGTGCTCGTAGATAATGAGATAAACGTCGGCTTAGCCGCATCTTTAAACAGGGGGCTTGAAATCGCAAAGGAGGCATGGATCGCACGGATGGATGCGGATGACATAGCTCACCCCGATCGATTGCAGAAGCAGCTTGCGTACCTGCAAACTCATCCGGATGTGGATGTGCTTAGCAGCCACATGAATTTCACAACGATGGATGGCGAGTTCATCTCCCGCTGGACGCTGCCTGAAAACCATGCTTCTTTGATGATGATTTCAATCTTTGAGAACCCTGCTTACCATCCCACTGTTGTCATGCGGACTGAGCTCTTGAGAGATGTGGGGGGCTATAACCCTGCCTATCGTGAATGTCAGGATGCGGAGCTATGGCTCCGGCTGGCCGGGAAGGCGATATTTGCGTGCCTTCAGGAGGCAGTCCTGGACTATCGTGGCTCCAAGAAGAGCCTCGAGGAGAAAAAGCTGCGGAAACAGCCGGTTGTTGACGGCTTTCATCGGGATAATGTGAGCCGCCTGGCGGGGAGGGCTATAAGTGAGCAAGACTTCGCGAAGCTGCGGCTTGCCTATGTGCCTCAAGCGGGATGCAACCTCTCTAACGCAGATGTCTTGGCGGCGATCGAACTGTTGCACGATGTCATGGAAGGGATGAAGGCGCAGGGTATCCTTATGCCACACGATCTGGATGAGGCGCAATCGTTGATGGTGGAATACATCAGCAACCTTCTCTGGCATAGCAAAACCTTTCGTGATGCAAGTGAGGAAATCGGCGGAGACCTCATGTCGCCGGGTCAACTTGCTCGGTTTTATTGGAGGCACAACAGCATGCCGAAAGCGCTGCGAGCATTGGGGTTTGGAATAACATCGCCTCGAGAAGCGCTTCGCTATCTGTGGGGGAAGTAGACTTCGTGGAACCCATCATAACCATTGTCGTTTGCACGTATAACCGCGCCCAGGATCTTAAGGTTCTCCTCGAAAGCGCCATAGCTCAGAGTGCAGCGCCTGATAGCTATGACATTCTCATTGTGGACAACGCATCCACCGATTCAACGAAAAAGTTGGCCGAATCGTACTGTGCACAATACAGCAATGTGTACTACGCATTTGAACCAATGCAGGGCCTTTCTCATGCACGCAATTGCGGCTGGCGCCTGGCTCAGGGGACGTATGTGGCCTATGTCGACGATGATTGCAAGCTGCCTGCCGGATGGATATCCAGAGGTCTAGACATCATTGATGAGCTGAGTCCTGTCATGTTCGGGGGTGTGTATCTGCCCTTCTTCAGAGGAAATGCCAGGCCGCTTTGGGCGAAAGATGAGTACTGGTCTTCGCTTCCTTATCTGGGCGAAGAAAGCAGGTTACTGGAACCAGAGCGGTTCCTTTCGGGTGGGAATATGGTTATTCATCGGGAAGCGCTGGAGAAGGTAGGAGGCTTCCACCCCGAGTATGGCATGAGCGGTGGTGTGATCGGCTATGGTGAGGAAAATAATTTTCAGAGCATGCTACGAAAGCAAATCCCGGGAAGCCCCATTTATTACGATCGCGATTTCTATCTCTACCATCTTGTGCCGGCACGCAAACTTACGTTGCAGTGGAAAGTTAAGAGCCAATTGCAACATGGAAAGGCATCATTTCAGCTTGAGCATGCGGGTGGAGGCTATGTCCGGTGGCCGGTTGGAAAGAGCCTCTTCCTTCTGACGCGAAATGGGTTGTCTATTCTCTTATTGTTAACACTTGGTTTGCTACTTCGCTCAAGGAAATCCTATCCTCATGCGATGAATTATTTGTACGAGGTGGTTGCCGGTAAACTGTTCACGTTCGGCTCTCGCAGCATGCGTGTACGAGATTCGCTAGGACTTCTGTAAGAAGGATCGAGGATGATGTCTGAACCAATAATCAGTGTAATTACATCAACGTACAATGATGGTCCGTATCTTCGTGAGGCTGTAGATAGTATCTTGAATCAGACGTTCACCGATTTTGAATACATCATTGTGGATGACGCATCCACGGATGAGACGCCTCAAATTCTGGCATCGTATGACGATCCCCGGATCGTTGTTCTGCGGAATGAGGAGAACCTCGGGAGGGGCGGAGCCCGCAATCGTGCGATTGAAAAAGCACGGGGCGAATACATTGCCATTATGGATGGCGATGATGTTTCGATGTTGGATCGATTTGAAAAGCAAATTGAATATTTGGTATCTCACCCAGAAATTGAGTATCTCGGATCAGGTATTCAGTATATCTCAGGGGCAGGAGGATTTTTCCCAGGTGTATGGAAAGTTCCCGAGACACCAGGCGCAATTTCCTGGTTGCTTTGCTTCACATATCCATTCATTCATTCAACGACAATGGCCCGGAGATCAATATTCGATAGGTTTGGGCTTTATAATCCTGCATTTTTGCGAAGCCAAGATATGGAATTATGGTCAAGGATTTTGCCGGAAATCAAATGTGCTAATTTACCTGCACAATTGCTCAAAGTCCGTGTGAAGATATCGAATCGAGATTTCCAACTTCCAGATACTTCGTATGCGCGTCGCGTTCACCATCAATACAATGAAAAAATCTTAGGGAGGAATATCCCCAAAGAGATAAGCAATATATTGTGGAATACAAGCCAAAAGGATCAAGATCAAAACTCGGTTCCAATTAGCACAACAGATGCTATCTCTGCTATGAAGACACTAGTGCAACTTTATGAGGCCATGGATCGTCAAGAGATTATTTCTCGAAGCGAAGAGTCGTTTATTCAGGAAGATTTGATTATTAGGGCATCAAAAATTATTACGAATGACAAATTTTTTTCTATGGAATTTCTTGGAAGCTCGAAAACTCTTCGTAAGAGCCATTATTTAACTTGGCGCTATCGATATAGGCCGCAATTGGCCAGGATACTCAATATCTGTTTACAAAATCCGAAACTCGCGCTTCAATTACTGAGGAAGAGAATCCAAGGTTGATAGACGTAGAGTTGTCACTTGTTATTTGCACCTATAATCGTGCAGAACTGCTAGCGCGTTTATTGGATTCTTTGGCAAAGCAGAATGCTGCGTCAGATCGATATGAAATATTGATCGTCGATAACAACTCATCCGATGACACGAAGAAAGTTGCGCATAAATACTGTCAGGTCCAAAACGATGTCAGGTATCTACTCGAGAAAAGGCAAGGACTTTCCCACGCCCGAAATCGAGGTGTTTTGGAGGCTCGGGGAAACTACGTAGGCTTTGTAGATGATGAATGCCTTCTGGACAACGATTGGATAAGTAAGGCTCTTGAAATTATTCAAGTCTATCAACCTGCTCTTTTTGGCGGCCCATATAAAGCATATTACGAACAAAAGCCTGATTGGGTTAAACCAAGTTATTGGTCGACATACCCCCAAATGGGTCTTTCAGCTCGATGGCTCGGAAATGATGAATACCTCAGTGGCGGAAATTTCTTTGTCAGTCGTTCTATGCTGAATGATGTTGGTGGATTTAGCCCTGAATTCGGAATGCGGGGTGAAAGTATCCTCTATGGAGAGGAAACGGAGCTGCAACAACGCATTCGAAAGCAATATCCGGAAAGACATTTCTATTATGATCCATCACTGTGTGTTGAGCATCTGGTGCGAGATGAGAAGTTGAGTCTGCGATGGCAGGTCATTAGTTGCTTTAATTCGGGGCTATCATTCGCACATGTATCCAAAATGCATCGTCTCAGGAAGAAACATATTTCTGTAATTATCAAGAGTTTCCTCTTGGTGCTGCCGGTTTCCTTTTATGTGCTTCTTAGTAGCTTTGTGCTTGTGTTTGTGAGAGATCGGAAAAAGTATCCTCATTTCAAGAACTATTGGTTTGAGGTAGCACTTAACCGCATTGCAACGTTAGGTCGGCTCGTAGGAGAATGCTTTTAGCGTGTCAGAGCTTGTGAGACAAAACCAGGGGAAATACTAGTAGAGACTTTTCGGCCTTCAAACGGTTAACACAGAAAAGGAGAGCCTCATAGCCGAGAAGAAACCAACGGTAGAAGCCACGGTAATAAAAACGCAGAAACACTCGCAAAAAGTATAGCGCATAAGAGAATATTCCCGTCGTGCTGGAGGGATTGCGGGGCGATCTATCCATCGCCGAATTGTGCCGCAGGGAAGGGATCAACCAGAACTCGTTCTATAAGTGGTCAAAGGAGTTCCTGGAAGCAGGAAAACACCGCTTGTCAGTGAATATTTATAACGCGAGCCTACCAACGCTGAAGTAAAGAGGCTGCGTAAAGAGCTCGATCGACTCACGTGTCTTGGCCACACAGTGCAGGCAAGTTGGTGGAGAGCTGTCGCTGCAGAACCGCGGTCTGAAAAAAAGCTTGCTGGGCTTGGGGGGCGAAACGTAGACCGGATGATCCGCAGAACACCCGAGGAGAAGATGGCAATCATCCATCTGGTCGAGCACTCCGATCTTTCAATCACGAAGACCTGCGCCGAACTGGACGTGGCATGCAGCACCTTCTATCGCTGGCATTACCGGTATCAGGAACATGGGTTTGAAGGTTTGATGGACAAACGGCCAAAGCCTCGGAAGTTCTGGAACCGCATCCCCGCTCCTGTAAAGGATCAGATTGTTACGCTGGCTCTCGCGCATCCCGACAAGTCCTCCAGACAAATCGCCTGGCTTTTTACCGATCTGCACGGTTACTTTGTGTCGGAATCAAGCGTATATCGGATCCTCAAAGGGTTTGATCTGTTGCAGAGCCCGGTTTTCCATATGCTGCCAGCCCGGGAAAAGTTCGAGAAACCCACACGTAGAGTGCATGAACTTAGGCAAACCGATTTCACACAATTCAAGGTGTTCAATCATTGGGGTTGGTACTACCTGTCTACGATCCTGGATGATTATTCCCGCTACATCATCGCATGGCGATTGTCGGCCAGAATGGGAGCAGACGATGTTGAGGAAACCTTGAAGATGGCATTAGCAGAGACCGGACTGGAAACGGCAAGAGTGTGTCACAGGCCGAGGTTGCTTTCTGACAAAGGCCCTGCTTACCTCTCCAGAGATCTGGCCCGGTTTCTCAAACGGAAACATATGGACCATGTTCGCGGCGCACCGTATCATCCGATGACGCAGGGCAAGATTGAGCGCTGGCACTGTTCGATGAAGAACGTTGTCAAGCTTCAGAACTACTACTCCCCTTCGGATCTTGAGGCCGCCATTGAAGCATTCGTGGAGTACTAGAACCATGCCCGGTATCATGAAGCCCTGGATAATTTAACGCCAGCCGATGTCTGTTTTGGCCGAGAGGAGAAGGTCCTAACTCGAAGAGACGAGAATAAGCGGAAAACGCTTAAGGTGCGGCGCCGAGAACAATTTCAGCGTCAATTAGTGAATACTCCGATGTAGAGGGGGAGCGATAAGACTTTCTTAATGAACCTTGTGTTTTGTCTCAAATGCTTTGACGACATACCCTCATCGCCTTGCTTGGTCTTGCACTTGGGTATGCCTATTTAGGCATTCAGTCTCTGAAGTTCATTCTTAATCGACATCGATTCTCGGCTGCCCTACTATGCTTGGTAGCCGTAGTACTTGGTATACTATTGATGGATCAGCTTCAAGACGCACCATAATATCGCGAGAAATGGCTGATAATTTGACTATTTCTCGATTTATTACATTAAGAGTCCAATTGTGATGTTGACTGAACAGCCTGTTACACTTCTTGGCTTGTGTTCTCCTATAGTGGTGTAGAGCCATCTACGAGGTTCTGTTGAAGAAAAGAACGTTGGGGGAAGTAAGTATCCTAGTTTGGGAGAGATAAGCAAAAGAAGATGGAAAGAATCGTGACTATCTGGCGTTCATACGGCAGCTATCATCTTGCAAGAGTCGAGGCTTTAGGCAAAACATTCCCCGATGCAGAAATCATTTGCTATAGCCATTGCCGGGAAGATGCGGAATATGAATTCTTTAATCGCCAACCCCGCAATCACAGAGTATTGGTTGATGCAAGGTCGTCAGATTTGAATTTCATCCAATCTTTCCTGGCAACCCTTCGAGCGCTGCTTTCTGATAAGCCAACGCTGATTCTAACCGTTGGGTATGAGAGACCTGAAACACTCGCAAGTGTTTTGTATTCTGCGTTCACGAAATCTTCTGTCTTCCTCATGTTGAATAATCAGCGCGCGGATCATGATCGTTTACAAATCGTTGAATCAGTCAAGCGCGGTTATTTGAGGATATTCCAGGGATTTGTGCACGCAGGAAATACCTCTGGAGAATACTTGCTACACTTGGGTGCTGAACCTCAGAAGATGGTGGGTGGTTATAATTGCGTGGATAATGGAATGATATGGGATTTGTCTGAACGAAGTCGTCGACAATATCCTGCTCCATTCAATGGGAGAAAATACTTTCTGACGGTTGCTCGAATGATCCCAAAGAAGAATTATGAGGGCATCATTCGAGCCTATCATACCTACATGCAAGAAGTAGCCAGCACTGAAACCCCTTGGCTTCTAGTAATCATTGGTGATGGTACTGAACGGGGAAGGATTGAAGCAATGATAGTGGACATGGGTCTTCAAGATAGCATCTTACTTCTAGGACAGATCAACGAGATGTCGAAAATAGTCTATTACTATACGTTCGCCAGCTCGTTAGTCCATGCAAGTCATGAAAATGAGCAATGGGGTCTGGTTGTAAACGAGGCCATGGCAAGCGGTCTCCCAGTACTAGTCTCTAACCAGACTGGATGTTCTTCAGACCTGGTTGAAAATGGGGTGAACGGGTTTACTTTTGATGGGAACTCGAGTGAAGGTCTAGCAAAACATATGCTATGGATGCATCATCATAAAGACAGGTTGCAAAGGATGGGTCATCATTCACGAGAGATCATAAAGCAGTATTCCCCTGAGGTTCTTGCCCAGAATATCCATGATCTCGTTTCTCGCACTCGCTTCGATCTAGGTTAGGATTGATTGATAAGGCAATTTATCCTAGAGGGTTTCATTAACTTTCTAGACCGAGTCGAGGAGTGAATAGAAGGGATCTCGTCGCAATTTAATTGCACCCAATCAAGGAAACAAGCTGTGTCGAAAAACACGTGTCATGATGATGAATCATCAATTCTCTTCAGAGATGATTTCACGCCTGAGGAGATAGCTCGATGGTACGCTGATGAAGCTGAGGCCTACACAGACCTGTACATCAGGGATCGTAGTCATACTTATGATAAGCATGGTTTGGATATAATACATGCCTACCGGGCTCTCCGGAATGAGGATCCCACCACACAGTACAACGTGCTCGGACTTGGGGCTGCGGGTGGCCAGGAATTCAAACCAATCATAGCCAAAATCGAGGGCATAACGATACTGGATCCATCTGAGTACTACTCACAAAAAAGTTCCGTTTTGGAAGTGCCCTGCGTCTGGCGAAAACCCAGTGTCGACGGTTCTATTCAGTTTCAGGATCATTGCTTCGATCTTGTAACCTGTTTCAGCGCATTGCATCATGTCCCGAACGCTACCTTCGTTTTAAGTGAATTAATTAGAGTCCTCAAACCTAACGGATTATTGCTTTTGCGCGAACCGATAATATCACTAGGTGATTGGAGGAAGCCAAGAGCTGGTCTTACCAAGAGGGAGAGGGGAATCCCTCCGGAAGAGCTTGAAAAGGTCTTCCAAAAGAGAGGGATGGAGATTGTTTCCAAGTCAAAATGCCTTTTCCCAGGCATTGATTTGCTTGCCAAGCTTGGAATTACGGAACCCTATAATTCTTATTTCTTCGTTTGGGTGGATGCAATATTGGCTCGTATCTTTTCATGGAATTATCGTTACCACCGGACGAAATGGTGGCATAGGGTGGCACCTCGCTCGATATATTACGTCGTGAGGAAGTCATGAGGCGCATTGTTATCGTAGGCACCTTCCCTCCGCCTGTGCATGGGATGTCCGTAGCAAATGAATCCATACACAGGAAACTAGGATTCCACCAGAACAATACAACCATTATTAACACCTCAACTAATGCGCTTTCGAGGAGCATGTTCAGCCGTCTCTCACGATTGAGAGTTATCAGCAATGCGTTGCTTCGTGTATCCCGGTTAAAGCCAGAGCGAGATCTGCTCTACATTGCGTTAAATGGTGGATTAGGACAGCTCTTTGATATCTGCTTTATAACGATTGCAAGAATCAATGGAATTCCATGCTTTGCTCATCATCACAGCTATGCATATTTGATGAGGAAAAAAATCATTACCACGTTACTGTTACGAGCGGCGGGTCCTGAGACGACACATATCGTCTTATGTGATGACATGAAGAAAAGATTGCAGAAGCACTATCAAGCTTCGCGAATCTTGGTCCTTTCAAATCTTGCTTATTATCGCGGAGAGGGTGGGAACATCCATCGCGAGAAGATACGCTCGGTTGGTTTCATCAGTAACATTACCAGAGAAAAAGGGGGCTATACGATAATCAGGTTATCTCATGCAATTTGCGAACAGCAATTACCTATAAAGGTGATTGTTGCTGGGCCATGTTTTGATCGAGAGTTATGCGATGAATTGAATCATGCTCAATCGGAAGGATTGTTGACTTGGATAGGTCCGGTATATGGCGATGCGAAAAAGGAGTTCTGGAAAAATGTTGACGCCTTTGCTTTCCCAACGGAATATCAAAATGAGGCAGAACCACTAGTGGTATGGGAAGCAATGTCTGCGGGGGTTCCTATCTTGTCTTTCAAACGTGGTTGCATCGATAGTCAGATAGGATCCGGTGGGGAGGTGTTCCCAGGAGAAGACGATTTTGTTAATCGATCTATTGAGACTTTGACGCGCTGGCTAAAGGATCCCTCAGATTATCAGGCATATTCAAAAAACGCTCTTGATCAATATCAGGATGCAATCACAATCGCCGAGAGTAGGTGGCAGGAGCTGCTTCAACTGATTTCATGATCAGAGAGAAACTGTGAGAGTGAGGGCTCGAGGGGGAGATGCGGCTTATCAAGTCATTGAAGTGACTTAATGAAGTAGTCATTGCATACTCAGCTATGTTAGGATAGCTGGAATTATTGAATTCATGCTATGCGTATTCAGTGGTTAGGTATAGCAAAGGAAGGTGTTCCTGAATCTAACGTTGGCCGAAATTCATCTTGTCAAATCTATCTCACATCAAATGCCGGACGATACACGATTGTAATCATTTCCTTATGGTCACAATGAAAATCAATCACTGTGCGAAATGGAAAGGCCATGAGCAATAACTTCATCAAAGAATGTGTCCGTCGTTTTCTTCCTCGACGGATTAAGGCGCACAAGATCTTGTCTGGCCCCTTGCGGGGTGAACTTATATTCACTTCTTGGCATGACTACCCAGGAGCGATACGAGGAACAACAGAGAAACCGCTCATCGAGTGGTTTTCCCGACATGCGAATAAGGGTGAGACCTGGCTTGATGTTGGAGGGCATTATGGTTACACCTCCATTGCTCTGTCGAGGTTGGTTGGCTCAAGCGGTCGTGTTTATACTTTCGAGCCGATGCTTTCCACCGTCGGGGCGCTCAATCAAACCAGGGGGATAAATGGGATGATGAATATGACAATCCTTCCGTTTGCCCTAGGTTCGCAGGGGGGGATGCATCGAAAACAATTGCCCTACGTGCGCGGCATGTTGGATGGTGGAATTGAAATAGTTACCCATCGAGAGACATACTTGGAATGTCGATTTGATGAGATTTGGCCCAGCCTATCGGATGGTAATTCGAGGATCGATGGGGTAAAGATTGATGTCCAGGGTATGGAGCTAGAGGTATTGAAAGGGATGCGGGCATCTCTAAAGAGTCAGAAGCCGATCATCGCTCTGGAGTTCCATCATGGTGTGGATCGTGAAGAAGTGCTGGGTGTTCTTGAAGCATGTGGCTATTCGATCCCAGGGTGTCTCATTACGGAGGATGAAGCAAACGTCAGTATGCTCTATTTGGATGATCATAGTTACGTATTTTCCGCTGGACAATGATCTTGGAAGACTGTTGTTTTCGTGCGGTTGCTTCAGGAGATCCCTTGAATAGACGAATTTTAATCCATGACTATGCGGGACATGGATTCATCGCCGAGCTCAGCCGCGAGCTGGCCGCCCGCGGTTATCAGGTGATCCATGTTTACGGCGCACACAATCCGACTCCGAAAGGGTATGTCTCGCGGCTCCCTGACGATCCGGAGGGGCTGACCTTTCTGCCGATTTCGCTCTCACAACCATTCCAGAAGTATTCCTTTTTCAGGCGCTGGCAGCAGGAGCGGGAATATGGCCGTCGGCTCGCTGAGGCGGTTCTTACGATCAACCCGGACATCGTCATCTCCGCTCAATCGCCGCTGGATGCGGAACGGCTGCTGGACCGCGCCTGCCGTAAGGCCGGGATCCCGCGTGTGCACTGGCTTCAGGATGTGATCGGCGTGGCGACCGCGAAAATCCTGCGCAAGAAGATCCCCATCCTGGGCGGTCTCATTGGCCAGTATTATCTGGCGATGGAAAAAAGCCTACTGAAATCAGCCGATCTTGTACTCTCGATCTCAGAGGATTTCTCCCCGCTACTCGATGCGTGGGGCATCCCTGCTTCGAAGGTGCGTGTACTGCCAAACTGGCCAACTTTGAAATACCTCCCGGTGGTTAAGAAAGATAATCGCTGGTCCCGGGAACAACATATTCAAGACCGTTTTGTCTTTCTCTACACCGGAACGCTGGGTTTTAAACACAACCCCAAGCTTCTTCTGGATCTGGCAGATTCATTCGAAGATGAACCGGAAGTCTGTGTTGTTGTGGCTTCAGAGGGACCAGGAGCAGATTGGCTGAAGGAGCAGATTACCACACGAGATGGCTCAAATATGCTCATCCTGCCCTACCAGCCACTAGACCGGTATGCACAGGTACTGGCAAGCGGAGACGTGCTCGTCGGAATACTTGAGGAGGATGCTGGGGTTTATTCAGTTCCTTCGAAAATCCTTTCCTACCTTTGTGCAAGGCGTCCATTATTGCTCTCGATGCCTGTTGAGAACAGAGCGGCGCGAATCGTATGCGAAAATGAAGCAGGAATAGTTATACCTCCTTGCTCTCGAAAAGAGTTCTTGGAAAGCGCGTTTGCCCTTTGGTCGAATGAAACCTCACGTATTAACTATGGCAAACGTGGAAGGGAATACGCTGAAATCCACTTTAATATTGCACAAATCGGGGATAGCTTTGAAATGTTCATAAAAGAAATCGATTATTGAAGAGGAAAACCTTTCTTTTCTATTAATTCATATATTGATCCAAGCTTTCGAGAGGAATTCGATGTCTTTTTCAAGTTGAAATGGAGCCACTTCGTCAAATCACAGTATGGCTCAAACAGGCTAAAGGGCTAATCCGCGAACGCGGTTGATACTATTTTCCAGACATGATAGTTTCTAGACCGCAACGAGGGAAAGAATAGATATGCGGGAACGACTTCGAAGCAAAACAGCAATGACCTTTGCGTTGATCTTGACCGATTTCTTCATGGCGCTCCTTGCATTGATGCTTTCTATCGCAGTTCGACAATTGTTTAGTCCAATCCGGCCCTTTATGCAATTAGCGTCTGAATATCTTGACCTGTGGTATTTGGGTTTCTTGTGGCCGATCATTCTTGGGGGGATGGGCCTGTATCAGGGATTATGGCTTCCTGGAGATTGGCAATTGAAACGCGTTTTTCAGAGCAGTTCTATTGCATCCCTCGTCTTGATCGCGCTTACTTTTCTGACACAAAAGGGAACTATTTATTCCAGGGCTGTGGTATTGGGGTTGTGGTTATTCAGCATCCCCTTCCTCGCCTCTGCCAGGGCAATCTGGAAGTGGTTCTTCACAAGCAGAGCATTTACCGGGCGATCAGCAGTATTGATAGGCGGTAAGCATGGTTGCAAGATGGTTCTTGAGAAGCTTTCAAGCCAACGGCCCCAGTCCTTTCAAATTGCAGCCGTCTTTGTTGAACGGGAAGAGGATGTCGGCCGGAAACTAGGTCAAAAACCTATTCGTGGAACACTTGTGGAGGCGCATGAGTGGGCAAGGCAACACGGGATTGACACGGCAGTTCTTTCTTTTATTTCTCTTGAGCACCAACAAGCAAAAGCCATGCTCGAAAAAGTCGGGGTTGGTTTTCGCTATGTCACAGTAGTCCCGGATATGCCTGATATTCTCCCATCGGAAGTCAGCATCCACGACATTGGCGGATTGCTATCGCTCAAGTGGGAGAAGAAGCTTATTGAGCCATGGCGACAGGCCATCAAGCGCTGGATTGATCTCGCCATGACCTTGCTGATATCGATTGTTGCCTTACCATTGGGATTCATTATTGCTTTGTTGATACTTCTGGATTCCGGGCGGCCGATCTTTTTTTACCAGGAGAGAGTTGGCAGGTTTGGTGAACGTTTCAATGCTCTGAAATTCAGGACAATGGTTCCGAACGCAGAGGATATCTTGAAGGACTTGCTAGCTACCGATGCACATGCGCGTCGTGAATGGGATGAACAACAAAAATTAAGTCATGACCCGCGAATTACACGGATTGGCCACGTATTGAGGCGTTTTAGTCTGGATGAACTGCCGCAATTTGTGAACATCTTTCGAGGTGAGATGAGTCTTGTTGGACCCCGGCCCATTGTTGCAAGTGAAATTGAGCGTTACGGCGAGACGATTGCCTTGTATTCGAAAGTTCTGCCCGGCCTAACAGGTTTGTGGCAGGTATCAGGTCGCTCCACGACGACCTATGAAAGGCGCGTTCGACTGGATGAATACTATGTGCGTCATTGGTCGATCTGGCTTGATTTTGTGATTATCGCAAGGACATTTATTGTCTTACTGAATGGAGTAGGGGCATTTTGAGATATTGCTCCGTAATGCTTGTTATCTCCATCATTAATAGCTCTACGATCTGTAAACTGGATGACATTGCGTCATGGAGGATCCTATCATTAATAAACCTTTGATTAAATCGTCTATTTTTGCGTGCCCAGCGCCGTCCACAGCCCAACTAAGAACAATCCGGGCATCCGCAATCCATTAAAAAAGCCACCATGGAACATTAAGTGCAGAAGATTGGCAATCATGATGAATAGGATGGGCATCAAGAATGCGCTTGATAAACGAGACTTGTTGTGCGTGATCACCGGGAATAGCCACCAGAGCAAGGCACCCAAGAATCCCAAAATGCCTCCCTCAATCAATATCTCAAGGAAAATTTGATGTGTCCCCAGGGTGGCAGTTCCAAAGGCCTGTCCAGGGCCAAAGCCCCAGGGAAATGAACGAAGGACTTGATCAACAGCCCCACTCCAGATGATGTCACGGTTGCTCATGCCTCCGCGAGGGAAGAGCCGACCAATGGCTGTGTCATAAAAAAAGACATTTATGACTGCAAATATCAAGCTGAGAATGATAAAGGAAAAGAGCAAGGCTTTTCCAAGCTTTGGGTAACGTCTTGCGAGAAATAACAATCCACCGAACCCTAGCGCAAGAATGCTTGCCCGGCTGGTTGTAAATAGAACACCCAGTCCAAGAAAGCATGCGAGGACCAACCATGTAATCTGGACCGGACCTTGCTTAGGAAGTGCAAAGGTTAATGCGGAAAGCGAACCAATGAGGCATAGATGCGCCATGGTGGTATGCCATCCGAAAATGCCGCTCAGGAATTGGTGGTATTCCAGATAGGAGGAGAACATCTGGCTCCCAAATCGCCCTTCAATCCATATGAAGAGAGAAAATGCAAGCGCGATTGTCATGAGGGTCACAAATAGAGCGATCCATTTCTTGATAACCACTTCCAGACTAGGTTGAAGCCAGCCAAGTAGCAGGAATGTAGATCCAAAAACAACAATATCATGGGATGTCTGCCAGAGACTCTGGAGAGTATCCGGGCCATGTAGGGAGGCAATGATATGCCCCAGGAGGTAGATGCCGGTTGGCGCGAAAAGCGTGTACTTATAGGATTGCCAGAAGGTCTGCAAGGAGAATTGCTTTGTCAAGACCGA
>Ga0272443_10003166_pt1 | contig 19770 bp, 22 predicted proteins | sample SSMAcet12_FD_193581 | JGI IMG/M metagenome (GOLD analysis project Ga0272443, IMG submission 193581) | Marine sediment archaeal communities from Little Sippewissett salt marsh, Falmouth, MA, United States - SSM-Acet-12 | ecosystem: Environmental > Aquatic > Marine > Wetlands > Sediment ... | reverse complement strand
AAATTGACCGCCTGGGTCCATCCCATGCACACGCCCTGGCCCCATGGGCTGGCGGAGCTCCTTTTCCAACGTGTTCAAAAATGCACAAATCACCCCGGATATTATGTGCAGTAATGTGAACGGAAGGGGCGGAACGGCTTATGCTGGAGAGGCGTTCGGGGTGGGATCGGTTGGCTTGAAAGTAAGGGCAAGGCTAATCTCCGGTTGACAGCTTGCCCAAGCGGTTCGTATAGAGGCCCTACCATGGTAAATTTGCAGGATAAACTTAAAAAACGGGGGATGATGGCGGCCCTTTTTATCATAGCCTTTTTATTGGCCGCGCCATTCCCCGCAACCGCTTTCTCCCGCAACGAGCGTGTCAGCTTCCAGCGGTCCATTATCGACTATCGCGCCCGGCTCAATCCCAAATACAAGAAAATCAAACGCAAACGCACCGACTACATCATCGTCCACACGTCGGAACTGGGGCGCAAGTACACCTTGCGGGTCGTTTCCAAAGGCAAATGCTTTCGAAGTGGACGGCGCACCCACGGCGGCCACACCCACTATGTCATCGCCCGCGACGGTCGAACCTATCGGATTATGGACAAGCACTGGATCGCCGATCATGCCGGGCGCAGCATGTGGAATGGCCAGACCGATCTGAGCCGCGTCTCCATTGGCATCGAACTGGTAGGCTATCACTACGCGCCGTTAACCGACAAACAGTATCGATCGGTCGGCCTTTTGATCGACATTTCGCAGGATGTGTACCATCTGGACGACAAGGCCGTTCTGACCCACAGCCAGATCGCCTATGGACGGCCAAACCGCTGGCATAAAAGGGACCATCGCGGCAGGAAGCGCTGCGCCAGGAACTTTATCCGTGCCAAAGCGCAACTGGGGCCGACCTGGAGTCATGATCCCGATGTGCGCGCCGGACGCCTCGTCGCCGACGCCCAGTTGGCGGACGTATTCTATGGTCCCCACACCAAGGTAGCGGCAGTCGAGGAAAGCAACGTCATCTCAAAAAGCAACACTGCATGGTTGATCGCCGGAGAGGATTTCAACAGCCGCGAAACGGTGTATCAATTCCCGGACGGACGTCTTTTTTCCGGGGATCAAATCGGGAAAAGGATCGGCTGGGACCGGATACCGGCCAAAACGGTTGTCCTGCTCAACCAGTCCGGCAATATGGAAAGCCTGAAAAGCGACGGCCCGGTAAAAACCATTGCCGGCGGGATCACCGCGTGGTCCCTGGCAGGAAAATCATACAATCATCGGACAACCATCTATTTTTTACCCACAGGTGGCATCAAGAACGGAACGATGATATCCGACTGGGACGACCTGCCGGTAAAAACCCGGCTGATTATCGGCTACAAGGGGCCGTTTGCGGTAGACAAAAAGCGGTCGGCCTATCGCATCGCAGGTGCCGGCTACAAGGATCCCAAAACCATCTACTACCTGCCCTCCAATCGACTGCTCAGCGGCAACAAAATCGAGGACTTCAGCCGACTGCAGGCCGGAACACTCATTTTTCTGCCTGCGGCATTGTAGTTGGCCGTCATCAAGCATTTTGGAACTTAACCAGAATCTTTTCCAACAAAGCTAAGAAATGCTCGATATCCTGCTTCTCGATCGTGAGACCGGGATCGATTCTCAGCGTGTTCAGCCCCGGTCGGCGGGCCAGGATATATCCCTTGCGGACCAGTTCCTGTTGAACCGCCCGGGTAGTATCTGAATTGTCATTGTCTTCAAGATCGACGGCCAGCATCAAGCCGCGGGCGCGGATAGACCGGATCAATCGCGTACGAGTTTGGATGGTTTGGAGGCCATCGAACAGGATCGCCCCTATCTCTTTTCCGCGCTCGACAAGATCTTCTTCATCGATGATTCGTACCACTTCCAGGGCAATGGCGGCCCCCAAAGGATCGTTCTGGTGGGATTGGGAATATTTGAAGCCGCTGGAGGCTACCTTTTCGGCCACCTGCCTGGAAGCGGCCGTCACGCTGACCGGGTAGCCGTTGCCGATACCTTTGCCCATGGCTACGATGTCCGGCTGGATGCCGTAATGCTGGTATCCGAACCATTTGCCGGTGCGCCCCACACCGGTGGTCACTTCATTGACCAGGATCAGCCCTTCGTGGGCCGTGATAGCTGCGGCGATGCTTCGAATCAGCTTGTCGGGCGGGAAACGAACCAGTCCCGACGAGCTGCCTGGCTCGAAAAGAAAGCCACCGATCCGGTCAAAGGGGATGGCTGCCCAGTGCTCACATGAATTGCTGCAATCTTTGTCGGAAGCACAATTTTCGCACGCCATCCAATTGAAACTGAACCACGTTTCCGCGGGCCTCGCACTGGCTGCGCCATAGGCGCCGAAATAGGAGTCCGCCATGGTCAGCATCATCGGACGGCGATTGATTGCCTGCGCCAGGCGAACACCGTACTCGACCGCTTCGCTGCCCGAAGAGAGGAACACGCATTGGCCGCTTTCAAAACGGTGCAGGGCCAGGATCGCATGGGCCGCATCGTCGACAATCCGGCTGGTGTAGGAAAAGCCGGTATGGGCAATCCGGCGGGCCTGCTCGTTCATCACCTTCAGGATTCGCGGATGGCCATGTCCGATGGCCGTGCACCAGACGCCCGACTCCAGGTCTACATAGTGATTGCCAGCGGCATCGTAGAGATAGCAATTTTCCGCTCGTACGATATCTCTCAGTGGAAGTTCGTAACCGGGGTATCGGAACAGGCAATCCATCGATGTCTCCATTTCTGGTTCAACTCCCAACGCGTTTTTAATTCCTGCTCATGGCTCGGTGTGCGGACCTCCCGCAGCATCTATTAGAGCCCATATTTCCGTTATGTGACATATGTTTCCAAAACATTTTTGATGGCGGGTCCCGAACGTAATCGTAGCCGACAGCTGCCATCGTTTCAATAATTTTCGTTTCGAGCCGCTTTTCCTCGTGAATCCCGATAAGGATATTGATGGCCGGCTTTGCCAGCAGGCCGAGTATATCAATCTTTCACCCTTTCTAATTCTTTAATATATTTTGATTGCCTTTCAGTTTTTTAATTTATTTGAAAATTATTTCTGTTATTTTATCTTGACATATGTGAGTACTCTAATTTAATTGCTATAAGAGTACTTTATTTATGAGATTTTCTTATGTTGAAATTTGGCATTCAGCTCTTAATCAAAGAGAATTAAGAGGAATGCCTGTCTTTACTCATTAAACGGAGGACAAATGGTTATGAGCGCGAAATGCTTTGCAAGACTCGTGGTATTGACTTTTTTGGTGTTCGGTTTGGCAGCGGCGCCTGCGACAGCTGGAGATGAAAACGATATTTCAGGCAAAACGGGCTTGGGCTATCAGGGGATGGCCGTTGGCAGTTTCCTAAACGGCATTTCATTGCGCAGCTGGGCGCTCGGGAATGTGGGCCTCGAGGGCAATCTGTTCTACGGCGGAATCGATGTCGACATTGAAAATGGCAGCTTTACCGCTGACGCCGACTTGTATCTTTTTGAAGGCAAGGCCATGTATGCCTTTATCGTAAAAGAAAACAGCCGATTCTATGCCGGTGGCAAATTCGGGTGGGGGCGCTTCGACGTGAATTTAAATGATGCCGGCGTGGACGGCGATATTTTTTCCTTGGGGGCTTTCATCGGATCGGAGTGGAATTTCCAGGGGATACCAGAATTGGGCTTCAATTTTGACGTTGGCTACAGCTACAACTGGTATGATGACGAAATTATGGACACCGATATCGACATTAGCTTGGATGGCATCTCTGCCACCTTTGGGATACACTACTATTTCTAGATGTTGACACTTTCCTTTTTCTCAACCAAAATCAAAAAATTTTAAAGACTGTCCAAGCTGCGCTGGACCGTCTTTTTTATGGAACTTCTCATTCGTGACCATCGCGAATCCTTTTCCAATGGAAACCGAATATTTCTTCGATTACAGGCAGGTGGCCCTGCGCATTGCAGGCCGGGCAGCTTAAAATAAACGATCCGAGTGATTCTTATGGCCAGACCACTTGGGCAAATCGTCGTTCATGTCGATCACCCGGAGGCCGTAGAAAATGTGGCAGGTGGGCCTGAATGCAGGCGGGACGTTGGCAGCAGCGCCGAAATCGAAAAGGGAAGGAAAAGCGAGCCACATTCTGCGGCCTTCGTCAGCGATCAGCGTCCCGCAGCGACCGCAGCTGACTTTGCACGGCAGGATCCGCTCATGCCTCTGGCATTCGCTGTTGAAAAACTTCAGATGCTCGATTCCGGCGGTCATTCGGACATCGCGTTTATGGAAGATGGCCACCCACTGCATCGGCGCGCCGTGCAATTTCTGGCAGTTCAGGCAGTGGCAGAGTTTGGCGTCCACCGGATCCGCGCGCACCTCGTATTGAACGGCACCGCAATGGCACCGCGCCCGGTACTTGGGTACGAAGTCGGGATCGTCAATACCAGCATAATCGGGACCGAATTCATTTTTCATCATCAACCACCTTCTGCAATGTCTTATAGGTATTTACAATTTACCGCCCAGATCGGGAAGACATAAAGAACATGGTTCAGTCTGTCCGATAGGGCTCATAAAGCTGTTCGAGAACTTTATCATCTATCAGACGTTGCATTATCGGCACAATTCTGGGAATGAGATCGTGATGCCTTTTATTTAGAAAATGGTACATGGGGACAGAAAAAAGAGGCGGAGAAAGCGCCTTTACGTCACTGAACCTTGGGTTGGCCGCCAGAAACCGTTCTGTCTCTCTTCTTAATGCGATAACAACATCAACCCGACCAATCCGCAGTATACTTAACAATGCATTATAACTATCGACAGTCTGTCGCGCCATCCCTTCCGTAAGGGTGTGCGACCGAAGATATCCCCTCATGAGCCCGATCTTGTATGGCTTCAAGCTTGAAGGACCGTCCACCACGAAATCTTTAGTGATCGAGTATACGACAAGGTCGGCTCGGGTCAGCTCCACCGGAACCGTTATCAAGTTTTTATACTTATTTAAAATGGACTCGGTAGAGATCAGGACACCGTCTGCTTGGTTAAAATCCACCTGTGCATATGTTCGCTTAATCGGGTAATTTTTCAGCTCAACTTCATAGCCGATCTCATGGTACGATTTCTGGAAAAACTGGTGGTAGGCACGGATCACTTCGGTACCGGAATCGGCTGCTACAAAAATCAATGTTTTTCTGCCTTGGGACCAAACTGGACCGTTCATGACCAGCAATAGCAGGATAAGTATATGCAGAAAGAGCTTCATTATGCTCTCATGTCCGTATCGGTTGATACGATTACCGCGCTTGTTAGAAATACAATAAGAATTGATAGTTTCGTAAAAAGTCGAAAATGCCAGGTTGGTGTCATTCCGGCGTAGGCCGGAATCCAGTACTTTCAATATGTTCTGGATGCCGGATCACGTCCGGCATGACGCGCCTGGCACTTTTTCCGAAGCCATTAAAATCAGCATCCAACAAAAAGTGCTTGGATGCCAAGGATACGCCGTTTCAATCTTCTTTATCGTCCATTTCAAGAAATTTCTTTAGGCCCAAATTCAAGGATTTTCCCGGCAGCGCCATGAGCGTGGACGTACCATGAGCGATCAGATTTTCATCTTCATCAAAAACGCGGGCTTCCGCATAACTGAGGGTCCGTCCGTGCCGCATGCAGGAGCCTTTCGCCCGTATCTTTCCATCGACCACAGGCTGAAGATAGTTCAATTTCAAATCCACATTGACGAGCCCGACATCCTCCGGCATCCTCAAAAATCCGGCCCAGAACGTGGCCGTATCGATAATCGTGGCCACCACCCCGCCATGAACGATACCGTAGGGCTGCAAATGGCACGTTGCCAGATCAATGACGACTTCCGCCTTGTCGATTTCGATATGATTCAGCACCATCCGCATATGGCTGGGATAGGGGCTTTTTTTCACCAGCGCTTTTAATGCTTCCACGTAAACCGGATTGACCTTCATCAATATGCCTCCTTGATGGGCAGATGAACAGGAACGCGCAGCAGGTGCCAGCACCGACATCATCGCGGCCGGACCTTACACGACAGATCGGAAAAGATCTATAGGCCGACCCAGGGCGACCGCTCAAGGAAGCTGCCTTCCACATTCGCTTCCATTTCCAGAAAGAGAGACCAGGGCATGGCAAAGGAAAGGTATTCCGCGCCCAGGAGTTTGCGGACGTATTTTCTGGCCGAGATGTCCGTGAGGCCCACCACGGCCCGGGGATTTGCCGATTGGCCTTCCCGAAAGGGCAGCAATCCGATGGTCTGGCAGCCCGCGGCCCAGGGGATGACCACATTTTCCATGCCCTGCCGGGCGTAATTGGCCAGGATCACCAGCGCTGAAATCTGGTCCGCATTGGCGACCATCACAACCGTGGCCGGCGCTTCCCGATCCGGGTTGATTTCATCAAGCGGTTTGAACAATACGTACCGGGACTCGGCCTCTTTGATGGGGAGTTCGTCAATCCATTGTTTCACCAGTTCTGGATTCTTCACATATCGTTCGCCTTCGAGGAAATCTTCGGCGAATTCCTTTCCGGCATTCTGCTCGACGCCGACGGCCACCTGCCGCCCCGTTTCCCATTGCCTGTTGCCGGACGAAAGAAAGTGGGCAAAGCAATCCACACCGCCCGGAAAATCCAGGTAGGCGTTGCCGAATCCAAGCCCCACGCCACCGCCCCAGCAGCCGTAGGTCCCGGCATCGAATGCTGCGGTTTTGCCCCTGGCCGCATTGGCGAACATGAACATCACGCAACCCCACTTGCCCTTTTTAAACTGAATGGCCGTTTCCGGCTTTTCGTCGGCCCGTATCACGGCCACAGGACGATACTTCAGATCGATTGCCGCTGCGATTTTCGAATCCATTTTGTCCTCCTATGTTAATCCTTCAAGCAAGGGTTGAGTGGATTTTTCGGTCCGTCCGATAAAGATGTCAAAAATGCATTAGGCGCCGCTGTCAAAGGAATGATGACGGTACCCTTTACCCGGAAGTTGGATGCCGATCAGCTCAAGGAAGATGCTACGCGTAACACTTTCCGAACGATGCGATCAATGAATATTAGGAATGCATGCCGTGCCCGGCACATAACCATTTACCGTACTGAATTTTGCTCAACCGCACACCGAATAGTTCGATGGTTAAGAGAGGAGGACAATGTTGGACTCAAGAATAAAAATTTGAGGGCCGCACGGCCAAAATCATTCTTCGGAAACTTTTTATCCTTGCAGGCCTACCTCCCTTCCTGCAACGGCTGCCCCTGGTTCAAGGACCATCAGCCGTACCCGACCGGAGGCCACCAGGCGGTCCTGATCATCATGAATGCTCGCCTCCCAGACGTGTGACCGTTTCCCCAGTACCAGCGGTCTGGCCGTGCAACGCAGGCGGCCACCACGAACGGCTCTGAGGAACGAAGTATTATTTTCCAGACCGACCGTGCTTTTCTTCTCTCCCCAGACCGTCAAGGCCGCACCGGTGGAACACAATGTCTCGATCATGCTGGCATAGACGCCGCCATGTACCAAACCATAGGGTTGAAGGTGACGGTCGGCAACCTCGATTTCAGCCACGTATTCATCCTCGACCGCTTTCGTAAAATGAAGCCCCAGCGAATTATTGAACCCACCGAGGTTTGCATTGATCAGTTCCAGCACATTATCCGGAAACGCGCTCATAGCACTCGACTCCTCCGACCCCTCTTTTTTGACAATGAGGATATAGGTCACGCATTAAAGGGAATGTTTTAGCCTCTCTATACTTTTCAGAAATGATTCGTCGACCCGATGAGTCATCGATTCTTCCACTCCGGCGTCCGTTTTTCCAGAAATGCCTTAATGCCGTTTTGGGCGTCTTCGGCCATGTTGTTCATCACGATGGTATGTTTGGCATAGTGCAGGGCTTGTGCATCACTCATGTCAGCCTGGGCATAGAGCCCCTGTTTCCCGATGGACAGGGCAAAACCACTGGCCTCGGCGATCTGGTGGGCCAGTTCGCGGGTAGTCTCTTCCAACTTTGCCAATGGAACGACACGGTTGACCAGGCCGAGGTCTTTGGCCTCGGCGGCCGGGAACTCCCGACCGGTGACGAGCATCTCCATGGCGGCTTTGCGTCCGATGGCGCGGGTGACAGCCACCATGGGTGTCGTGCAGAAGAGACCGATCTTGACCCCCGGGGTGGAGAAACGTGCGCCCTCCTCGGCCACCACCAGATCGCACCAGGCAGCCAACTGGCATCCGGCGGCCGTGGCGATGCCCTGAACCTGAGCGATGACCACCTGGGGAATTTCGTGGATGCGCATCATCATGCGGGTACACTGGTCGAAGATAAATTTGTATTCCTTGACGCCGGTATCGACCATTTCGGCCAGGTAGTGACCGGCACAAAAGTGTTTTCCCGCCGCTTTGAGGATCAACACTTTCAGGGTCTCATCAACGATTACGCGGTCTAACAGGTCGAGGATCTCTCCGATCATTTGTTTGGAGAGCGCGTTGACCTTGTCTGCATTGTTCAGGGTCAGAATACCGACGGCATCCTCGCGGTCAAAGGTAATTTCTGTATAATCCGTCTCAGCCATCAATCAGTTCCCTTCTTTTTTTAATAGGGGTCACATCTTAATTATTAATTATTCGATCTTCGATATCCTTAATCTGGGTTTTCAGCTTTTTATCTGTCTGCAGACGGTCGGCCACGGCTTTAGATCTTACCACAATGGCGGCACCTGAAATATTCCCAAAATATTTTCCCAGTTCTTTACCGCTCCGGCAGGAGTATTTCCGTGAAAGGTAGATAGCCACATCCCGTGCGAGGTTTCTCTTCTTACCCTTGACCAGGATTCCATCGGGATCAACATCATACGTTTCACCCGTCGCCGCGACGATGGCTTCTATATCCGCTCCGGATTGCAGCGCATTTAGCTGTGGTTTTTCCTTTGTCGCTTTTTCTGAAGAGAGAAACGTTTCTTTGACCCAGTTGACGAAATCCTCGCTTCCAAGGATAAAACCGCCCACTGGAGATCGGCCTGGATCTTCCATGGCCCACGGGTCGCTTTCCTCTACAAAAGCCCGGTAGTTTTTTCTCGCCTGCCGAAGATTTTTACCGAACTGGGACAGAAGCCAATCTCCGCAAAGCCATTTCGGCATTTTGGACTTTCCAATGAAAAAAGAATAACTGCTCCATGGGTATTCCGATGCCGATTCGACCATTTTGGCCCGGACCGGATTCAGGTGAATGTATCGCGACAGGTGCTTGAGGTATTCGTCAGCGTCCACCAGCAACGATTTGAAGCGCCCTTGAAACAGGTGCCCGTGTCGCCGGCGCTTGATATTGAAATAGACGGCGTAGCTGACATTGATCCACTGGACGGCACGGCTCAGGTTTGCTTCGGGAGTTTCCACCAGGAGGTGGAAATGGTTGGTCATCAAACAGTACGTGTGAACGCGGATAGAAAAACGCTCGCTGGCGGCTTCCAGATACTCCAGAAACCGTTCACGGTCGCGATTGCTCTTAAATATGTCTTCACCGGCATTACCGCGATTGATTACGTGGTAAAAAGCGCCTGGATATTCAACGCGAAGCGGTCTGGCCATAACCCCCAACCTTTAAAATGTTGCCGGGCAATCCACCTGCCTCAGTAGTTTTCCTGTAATCTGAAAAGGATAGGACTGCCAATAATTAAGATTTGAACCTCTGTTTTCAAAGCCTGCAGGCCGCTATTCGCCCTTCAACAGCTTCATCAGCTGGGTATATTCGTATTGCGAAGCGTAATCGTAGGCTGTATTTCCGTGCATGTCCTTTATCGTCTTGTCTGCATTGTATTTGATCAGTACTTTAGCAACGTCATAAAAATTATAGTAAGCTGCGTTGATTAACGCTGTGGTACCATTGTTCGCTTGAGCATTCACATTTGCGCCCTTTTCGCATAAATATTCCACTGCTTCAGCTTGTCCACTGTACGCAGCTATGATCAATGCGGTGCTTCCTGCCTGGTTTTTCGTTTCGATCGAAGTACCATGCTTCAGTGACTTTTCCAGGAGTTCGATATTTCCTGTTTTTGCGTTGTACAAAAGGCCCCCACAGGAACAAATGATAAAAGACAGAGATACAATAACTATCCACTGAATTCGTTGCATGTTACCTCCTATTTCGGGTTGGGGGTTGTAATGAAATCAGGCAAAACTTGTTGTTTTTAATCTTCTTTTTTCCATAAGGAGGCAGCGGGTCATACGACCCCATCACCATCGGCAGCCGAGGATAAAATAGCTGGAATTGCAAAACCTTGCCAATTCGTCTGCCCCTCGTTTACCTCGGTAGCGTTTCTGTATCCTGAACAGGCCAAGATTGTCAATAATTAATAATTAAGATGTGACCCCTATTTTTTTCCTATGTTTTTCGAAGATACAGAGGTATCCGGTTCGTGAGATAGCCAGAACGTACTTACCTGGCCATTCATAGGTAAATGCCGGGTTTCGGTTTGTCGAATGCCTTTCGGCAAACTTGCCGCCGTAACTGAATTCTTTTGTTACTCAACTGTTGATATCTCCCCATTTGATCAAAGTCGGTTTTAAACCGACGTCGTGCGTTACCTTTACGGAGAGCGATAATTCGATAAGTAATTTAATTTTTTATACTTTATCCCTTTACTTTCGTCTTGCGCCGAAGTAACATCGATATGTTATTCTCGTTTTCTTTTATGTAGTATTCTCCATCGAAAAAGAGGCTTGAGGTGGATCGACTTTTTCAAAAAACTGGATGGCTCATTCCGGCAATCGTGATTATTGCGATTTGCGGATACGGCAATCTGGCACGAAGCCAACAGAAATCGGCAAATGTATTTGTCATTCCGATTTCAGGTGATGTCGAGCCGGGTATGGCGGCGTTTTTGAAAAGAGCGTTGAATGACGTACTCGATACTGCGGACACCGTTGTCGTGATTGAAATGAATACCTTTGGCGGCCGGGTCGATTCAGCCCTGGAGATGGTCGACGCCCTGATCAATGTTAAAAACGCCAAGACCATTGCTTTTGTCACTGAAAAAGCCATATCCGCCGGTGCCCTGATTTCTCTGGCCTGCAATCAACTCGTGATGAAAAACAACACCACCATCGGCGATTGTGCGCCAATCACCTATTCCAAAGAAGGCCCCAAAATGATGGGCGAAAAATTTCAATCGCCCCTCAGAGCCAAATTCCGGACCCTGGCCAAGCGAAACGGCTACCCGGCCGTACTGGCCGAGGCCATGGTTACCGCCGATATGCAAGTGTATCGCGTTAAACTCGATGACAACCTGGTATTCATGGATGCCCAGGAATACCAAGACCTTGGAAAAGATCGGCAAGACAGGATCACATTCAAAAAAACCATCGTCGCCAAGGGTGAGCTGTTGACCATGGATGACAGTGAAGCCCATGACCTCGGGTTTTCCTCGATGAGCGTCGCCGGGTTTGATGAGATGCTCACTCAGTTGAAGCTTGCCGACCGACCCATCACGCGGATTCAGGAAAGCTGGTCCGAAAATCTGGTCATTCTCATCGGCAAGCTCAGCTCCATCTTGATGCTGATCGGTCTGGGTTCGCTCTATACGGAGATCAAGTCGCCGGGTTTTGGCGTGCCGGGAATCGTCGGTATTTTGTGCCTGTCGCTCGTTTTTTTTAATCAATACCTCGTCGGCCTGGCCGATTATACGGAACTGCTCATCGTTGTTACCGGTTTGGTCCTGATGGGATTTGAACTATTTGTCTTGCCCGGGTTCGGCATTTCGGGTATCGCTGGGATCATCTGTATTTCCGCGGGATTGCTGCTGAGTTTGCAGGACTTTGTCATTCCCGATCCCAACTTGCCGTGGGAGAAAGAAATCTTGATCAGCAATATGCTTAGCGTGTTGAGTGCGGTGTTGGGTTCTTTTCTTTTTGCCCTTTTTATCTTACGCTATATTTTTCCAAGGCTTTCCAAAACGATTCAGGGCCCCTACCTCGCAACCACACTCGCCGATGCCCGGCTTGATTTGCCGGCGGCAACCACACTGCAGGCAGGACAGACTGGAACCGCCATCACCCAGCTGCGACCGTCCGGAAAAGCAGATATTGATGGAGAACGTTATGATGTGGTCACCCAGGGAGATTTCGTGCCCAAGGGGTCCAAAATTCGCGTCGCAAAAATCAAAGGGACCAAAATTAAGGTCGTTCGGATAGATACTGATGAATAACGCCCTGCACGTACCCGTCTTTCTGCAATTGGTCGGTATCCTTGTCGTCATCGCCGAAATCATCATTCCTTCCGGCGGAATCCTTGCCCTACTGGCCACCGGGCTTTTCGGATATTCACTCTACCTTGTTTTTACCAGCATATCCGCGTCAGCCGGCATGGCATTCATCATCGCCGATTTATTTATCGTCCCCATCCTGATCTATTTCGGCATCAAATTTCTGGCCAAATCTCCCGTTACACTGCGCAAGAAACTGTCGAAGGAAGACGGTGTGACCGTTCAGTCTCCGGACCAGAACGATTTTTTAGGGAGCGTAGGTCTCGCGATCACCGATTTGCGACCGTCCGGTGTTGCCAGAATTAAAGATCAACGCCTGGATGTCGTAACCCGAGGCGAGTACCTTGAAAATCAGACCGAAATAATCGTTATCACCGTGAGTGGCAACCAGATCGTCGTCAAACAAAAAGATTAATTGAGCAAAACCTTATAAGACTCGCAAAAGGAGTAAATCCATGGATACTAATTTTATCATTCTTATTGTTCTCGCAATCGCCGTATTGGTGATGTTGTTCTTCGTCGGTTCCGCTATCGCGCTTTGGGTGCAGGCCCTGGTCTCCGGCGCACGGGTCGGGTTGTTTAATATTGTTTTCATGCGGTTTCGCAAAGTGCCGCCCAACCTCATTGTAACTTCAAAAATTATGGCCGTAAAAGCCGGTCTCGATTTTTCCACCGATTCGCTCGAATCCCATTTTCTTGCCGGCGGCAATGTGTCACGGGTTGTCCAGGCCCTGATCGCGGCAGATAAAGCCAATATAGAACTCGACTTCAACCGTGCGGCGGCCATCGATCTTGCCGGCCGGGATGTGCTGGAAGCCGTCCAGATGAGCGTTAACCCCAAAGTCATTGAAACCCCATTGATTGCGGCCATGGCCAAAGACGGCATCCAGCTCAAAGCCCTCTCCCGGGTGACGGTTCGCGCCAATATCGAACGACTCGTGGGCGGGGCTGGCGAAGAAACCATCCTTGCCAGGGTCGGCGAAGGGATCGTCACCACCATTGGATCGGCGGGAACCCATAAAATGGTTCTTGAAAATCCCGATATGATTTCAAAACGAGTGCTGGAAAAAGGGTTGGATGCAGGCACCGCCTATGAAATCCTGTCCATCGATATTGCCGATGTGGATGTCGGCAAAAATATCGGTGCCGAACTGGAAACCGACCGCGCCGAGGCAGACAAGAAGATCGCCCAAGCCAAGGCTGAAGAACGACGCGCCATGGCCTTTGCCGTAGAACAGGAAATGAAAGCGCGCGTGGAAGAAATGCGGGCAAAAGTCGTTGAGGCCGAAGCGCAGATTCCGCTGGCCATGGCCCACGCCTTCGAACAAGGCCATCTCGGGGTGATGGATTACTACCGCATGAAAAACATACAAGCAGATACCCAGATGAGAGATACCATCGGGTCTACGGGCGAGAAGACCGAAAAGGAATCTTAACCATGGATAATATAATAACGCTGATCGTGATCTTTATCGTCTTAGGGTCGATTATCGGTAAATTCAAAGCCCAGCAAAAAGCAAAACAGGGTGCCACACCACCGGACGGCGCTTGGGTTAGCAAGCTCAACGCTTTTTTAGCCGACCTAAAAAACAAAATCGAACAGCAGGCAAAACAAAGTACCACCGGTGCTTCCGGATGGGATCAATTCCTGGACGACGGTGAGGAATATAGTTCTCGAGCCGATGTGGATGAAGCGGCCCTCGAAAACCTGGTGTTTGAAGAAGCGGAAGCACCGCCGCGACCGGAAAAAATGCCGCCCGCAGAGCCTGTCAGGGCCCAGGCCACCCGAGCGGATAAAACCCAATTCGTCCCCGGTGTCCCGCGACGCAAGGCGCTTCACGCCGGCCAACCGCCGTACACGTCCATGGCCGTCAGCCGCGCCGAGCTGCGCAAAGCGGTAATCTGGTCGGAAATCCTCGGCCCCCCGGTGGCCCTGAGGGATCGACGCGGTGACCGGAGATAGGAGAAGATAGAGGGAAAGGTCACATCATTCATACTTTCAATGTTACCAAGCATTCAGAGAGGTCGTGATTATACTTAAATAGGTTGTTATCCATTAAACTATTCGAAGAAGATAAACCATGCCTATGGTTTCATCAAAAAATGGCTGGGGACTGTTACCGGTGGTAACCATTGCCTGCCTGATCCCGCTCTTCGGCATCGTGGCCGCTGCCCGGGGTGGCTGGCTGGACAAAGGCACCGACATGTTGAAATCCCTCGGCGGAAGAGCGGGAAAAACGGGGCTTTCCAGCACGGATCTCGCCTCCGCGTTCAAGGAGGCCCTGCACATCGGCACCGAAAACGTGGTGGCCCGTTTGGGCCGACCCGATGGCTTCAACACCGACCAGGCGATACACATCCCTTTGCCTGAGCAGATGGAAACCGTAAGGTCTGCGCTGGCCAAAGTTGGCCTGTCCCAGTCCCTGGACGACCTGGAACTCAAGCTCAACCGGGCTGCAGAAAATGCCACCCCCAAAGCCAAAGCCCTCCCTAAACCCTATAAATCGCATTTAGGCACCAAAAAAGGACAGTGGGCTGGAAATTGGCAGAAAAGACAAATCAGCAATATTCGGGCTGCTGGTTGGAACTTTTGATCATCCCATAAAACAAAAAAGCCGTTTTAGCGGTGAAAACCACAAAAACGGCCCGTGCATAGGGAAGTAACTTATATGGTGAAAGGCGTCCCCAAAAGGACAACCGCTATAAAACCCTGTTACGAAACAGGGGACAGTAGGGCGTCTACAATTATTTTTACCGTAGAGCAGTTCCTTGATGGGGCAATATATTGCGGATAATCTCGGTGTCAATAAAGTTTTAGTTTAGATTTTCATTAATTTGCACCTGTCCGGCACTTTGACTAATCCTACCAATTGGCCACACTATAGCCTGATCACAGGCCAATTTCCCATAATTTGGAATATGCAATGCAATGCTTTGGTTAAGAAACGGCAGGATTCTTCGCAAGCCTTGAAAATGGCGTCTTGTGTCCCTGTACCCACATTGAAAATCAAAATTTAGCTGTGCCGACCATAAACCCTGAAAATGGACTTTTGAACGCAAAACAGGGACGGCGGGTTGGGATTTGGCAGAAACGCCAAATGGTCGATATTCGGGCTGTGGGTTGGAAATAGGGTTGGAAAATCAAAAATAGCCAAAAAATAAGGGAGCTGGCAATCATGCCTAACTCCCTGTTTTTATTATTGGTGATCCCACCGGGATTCGAACTCGGGTTACCGGCGTGAGAGGCCGGCATTTTTATTTTACCCGTTTTTACCTTTCTGTTTATTTTCTTGCACTTATATACTGATTCAATTAGTTATTTTTACCGCCATTTTACCCCCCAGTACCTTGACTTTTTAATTCTGTGTTGGGTATAGTGTTGGGTATAGGAGTCATACCCAACAAATTGGAGACCCGCCATGCCCGCACAGAAACGACACAAAACCAAATATCCAGGCGTCTATTACATTGAAGGAAAGGCTATCGGCTCTGACAAACCGGAAAAAATTTTTTACGTCATGTATCGAAAGGATGGAAAGCAGGTTCACGAAAAAGCAGGCCGCCAGTATCAAGACGATATGACGCCATCGAGAGCGGCACAATTACGCTCGCTTCGTATGAAAGGCATGGAACTGTCCAATAAAGAACAGCGGGAAGCGATAAAGGCCGAAAAAGACCGGGAGGCGAATAAATGGACAATTGACAAGCTATTTGAAGCCTATATTAAGTCCCGGCCAGAAAACAAAGCCAGAGGCGTTGATGCCAGCCGATACAATAAATATCTGAAAACCGCATTTGGCAATAAGGAACCAAACGAAATCTTACCACTCGATGTTGACCGCGTCCGGGTCAACCTTCTCAAAAAACTCTCACCGCAAACCGTATTGCACATCCTCAATCTCCTCACTTGGATTATTAATTACGGCGTAAAGAAAAATCTATGCGATGGAATTGCCTTTCACATCCAGAAGCCGGCGGTTAACAACGTCACGACGGAGGATCTTACCAACGAGCAATTGAAGGCCCTTATGGTGGCGATTGAGGCCGACTCCAACATCCAAATTAAAAATTTGATGAAAACTGCGTTGTATACTGGCATGCGCCGTGGAGAGCTGTTCAACCTGAAATGGGACGATGTCGATTTTGACAGGGGGTTTATCCATATCAAAGACCCCAAAGGCGGTGTTGATCAGAAAATTCCGCTGAACCATACAGCAAGGCAGGTGTTCGAAAACCACCCAAAAACGGGAAGTGACTACGTGTTTCCTGGCCGTAATGGAGAAAAAAGAGTCAGTGCGCAATCCAGCGTCAACAAAATTAAAAAACGTGCCGCGCTTCCAAAAAACTTTCGCCCGCTTCATGGTCTCAGACACGCCTATGCCTCGATGCTGGCCTCATCGGGCAAGGTTGATATGTATACCCTTCAAAAGCTTCTCACCCATAAAGATCAGCGCATGACGCAACGATATGCTCACCTCCGCGACGAAGCGCTTAAACATGCAGCAGATGTTACCGACGCCCTTTTTGCGACCGCCACAAATAGTGATAGCGAAAAGGTTGTCAATTTTGAAAAAGGCAAATAGTGTCACGAATTTCTTGAACCAATCAGTCAATTGACAGCGAGGCCGCGCGGAAATGAAAGATCTCTTGTTGAGCAATCCTGCTCCCGGCAATCTGATAATGGAAAAATACGAAATAAGCGAAATAGACTTGTTCCGGTATGTTCAAAAAGGTGAGCTAATTCCTATGAGCTTTAACGCTGATTTCATTCCCAGGCCCGACCGGAGGACAAAATCACATATTGATGGGCTAAAAGGCCGATTGGGAGCATTGCGAGCAAAAAAAAGACACGATTTATTAGGCCCTAAAGATCTGTTGTACTTTTCACTTGAAGATAAAACTCCGGGATTTGATGTTGAAAGAATCGAAACCGAGATAGAGTATATTCAAAACGAGATTAATAGATATGACAACGACCCTCGCGACCCTTATGACTGGACAACCTATAATCTGCCCAGCAGCAAAAAAGAGGCGGATGAAGTATTAAGATTCATTTCTGATTGCTGCTATCGGCTGGATGAAGTTGAAAAACTTAATGATGGAGAGGGGCCGAAACCATTCGATGACCAGCGCTATTTTCTTGTTGACAATTCGAACCGAAAATCTCTGACCAAAAATCAAAAAAACAGGCTTGCAGCAATTGAGGTAGCAAAATCTATTTGGGAAAAGGACCCAACGGTCACAATAAAGGCAATGGCTGAAAGAACAGAGATTATAAAAGCATGTGGTGGGCGCGAATATTCAGAACAAACAATCAGAAAATGGATAAAAGCGTATAATCCCAATCCAAATCCTGGCAGGCGTAAAAAAAAATAACCGATCATCCCTAATTAATTTATCAAATCATCGAATTGTCCCTGGACCATTTGACCCGCTAGTATCAGGCCCCCCATTGAACGGGTCATCATTTCGCTCAAAATCCCTCATGAATCGATATACCGGTTCTCCTCTAATTTCGTCTTTAACCTTGTATGTTGCATTCATAATTTCATTCCTAAGATACTGTTTAAGTTCGGACATTTCAGACCGTAATATTTTATGCCAATCTGGTCTGTCGCCGGGAGGTATCTGAATACCATGCTCACTTTCTACAGAAACGCTTTCTTTCTGTGATTTTTGAGAATAACTCATGTTAGCCTTGTCTACCATTGACTTCTGAATTTCTTCCAAGGCACCTTTTATATCTGCTAATAAATCAAGCACAGCCAACAATGAATTATTTTCAACATAATTAACAAGAATATTAATCGTTTCATCGTAATTTTCCGTTTTGAACTTGGCCCTAACACTTTTCAAAAGATCAAGCGTATCTGGTGACAACGATATATCTTTTTTATCATTATTCATAATCACCCCCAATTGTTTATAAAAATTTCGAAAACAAAAAACTAAACACTGTTAAAATCGATCCTAAAAGCCCAAAAGCACTACTTTTATATATTAGATTTCCACGATAATGGTTAATTTGTGAGTTATTTTTAATGATATCGATGTAACACTTTATCATTCCTTTACGCGCTGTTAGTGGAGTTAAATTATGTGTTTTATCGCTAGTAAATATTGTAAAATCCTTGGGAAGACCATCATACTTCTTCCCATATGGAAAAAGGCTTAAAATTGAATATAGCAAAGAAATAAATAGGAAAGACAATGCGATTAGCGAGAACAATGATTCAAAGAAATTATTTGACAGCTTTATGGAATCTATTTTGATTAACTGAAAGCCCAAAATCACAGCAATTAAACCAATCAATCTTTGAGCTGAATTTCCCAAATTATTTTTTATATTTTCCTCTTCTTGACATGACTTCTCAACAACTGATTCTATATATCTCAAAAGAATTTCGTCCTTAGAAGTATCAATGAAATCCATTCAAGACCTCCATGAGAAATTCAAGACTAAAAAATATTTAATTGATGACAATGGGAGGAGTCGAATACCGAAACTAGCAAAAATCACGATGGCAAGCAGCAAAGTAGGTGCTCTGTATTGGATGTTCATACTGTTATTATGAAATAGGGAATATGGTCAAGAAAAAATCAAGATCTTTTGGAATTTGGATCAATTTTTTTTAACTACTCCGAAAAATTGTCGGATATAATTTAGGTTTTTAATCAGCACATAAAACTGTGCTCCACCTTTTACTAAACTCTTCTGGACCGTCCAGAAGGGTTTTTTTGTTGTTCACGAATTTTGTGTATTTTCAGAGTGTTAAAAAAAACAAACTATGGCCCACCTTTTTTAAATTATGCCCAACCTCCCAACCAATTTTAATCATTAAATAAACAGGTAATTCTTTGGGCAGAGGGGGACGATCCCCGCAACCAAATTACCTTAAGGGAGGTTTGTAAATGAACATGAACAACGCTTTTCAGGCAATGGACGAAAAACAGGCATCCAAAATTTTGAGCGTCTCTGTGCAGACGCTTCGGAACTGGCGCCATCTCCGTAAGGGTCCCAGCTACATGAAAATGGGGCGGGCTGTGCGCTACAACATAGAGGATCTTCAGGATTACATGGAGAAAAAGCGAATCAATCCTGAAAAACGGGGGTGGATTCGATGAAACTAGAAACCGATGAGTTGGTAAAGGAATCAGGCGAAAAAAGCGAAAATACCGAAAAAAGGTCAACAATCAAAATATTACAGCCACTTATAAACAGCAACATTGATCGAAAAATGATCGAAGAAACCGAATTAACTGAGGATGAATCCGGTTTAACTGGCTGGCCGGTATTAAAAAATGAAGCCATGTATGGGTATGCAGGCCGCTTTGTTAGAGCCGCAACCGAAAACAGCGAAGCAGACGGCGATGGTCCCAAAAAACTGGACAGTATGATAAGCTCTGGGTCAGCCAAATTTGAAAGGATCTGACCATGAGCAAGAAACGTAGAAGCTATTCTCCCCAGTTCAAGGCGAAGGTCGCCCTGGCA
>Ga0272443_10003165_pt1 | contig 19776 bp, 18 predicted proteins | sample SSMAcet12_FD_193581 | JGI IMG/M metagenome (GOLD analysis project Ga0272443, IMG submission 193581) | Marine sediment archaeal communities from Little Sippewissett salt marsh, Falmouth, MA, United States - SSM-Acet-12 | ecosystem: Environmental > Aquatic > Marine > Wetlands > Sediment ... | reverse complement strand
ACAGTTTCTCCCTTAAGACGACTAAAAACAAGTGGAACCCAAACGGGATTCACGCAAACTCCCCTAAACTTATATCGAACAGCTTCTTCACACAATTTTACAATGTCTTTCTCGGCGGCATCGGCCTTTAAATTCGTATGATCTATTATGGAATTAATATATTTCATTTTTAACTATACTATTACTCATAAACTTTTTTAAAAAGGACCTCATATGTCTTCTTTCTTGGGAAATAAAATATTAAAAATTAAAAAGCAAACCGACAAATTAGGATTTAGGATTTGGGATTTTGGATTTAGTAAAAAAACAAAAAGAAAATCTTTGTGTTCTTTGTGGTTCAATGATTCTTTTTGGGGTTGAGATGGGATTCTGTATTTTGACTTCTGGCTTCTGACTTCTCTGTTAAATTTTTGCATTTTGATATTTGATTTTTGAATTTTAGCAACCATAAGGAGCTATTTAACTATTCCCCTTTCGGATTTATTGATAAAACCGATGATATGTTTTATATCCTCATTACCCTTAAAATTCTCCCTGAGTTTTTCAACAGCCTGTTTTGTGTTAAGCCCAGACCTGAATAATACTCGAAAAGCCTTTTTTATCTCTTCTATTCTCTCGGATGAAAAACCGTTTCTTCTCAGCCCCCGGGAATTATACGAAACAACCCGCAGAGGCGAACCCGCGGCCATGGCAAAGGGAACCAGATCTTTTATTATCCGGAAACCCCCTCCTATCAGCGAATAAGCCCCGATTTTCACCCACTGGTGTACCGGGACAAATGCAGATATATAGGCAAAATCTTCCACTTCAGAGTAACCTCCGAGTGTCGCCCCGTTTACAAGAAGAACGCTATTGCCGATTTTGCAGTTATGACCCACGTGAGAATAAGCCATAAGGTAATTATTATCCCCTATTTTTGTTTCCGTTACTTCTCCGATGGGAAGATTGATTGTGGAAAACTCTCTTATTGTGTTCGAATCACCAATGGTTATCTTGCCCGTTTCTTTGGGAGATTTAATATCCTGAGGCATATCACCAATTACAGCATAAGGATGTATGTCGTTGTTTTCTCCAATTCGAACTCCGCTTTTGATGATAACACCTTTAGATATTTTCGACCCTTTTCCTATAAAAACGTCTTTTTCTATCAAACATCCCGAACCGATTTTTACATCTTCCGCTATTTTAGCTTCGGGGGAAATATCGCCGTACACTATACTCCTTTTCGTTCAACAATAGCCGCCGAGAAAGAACCTTCTGCGACCAAACCTCCTTCTACAAAAGACTTAGCTTCTAATTTACAAAAGTTGGATCTGAATCCCGTTAGCTTTATTCTGTGCTCCAGAACATCTCCCGGACGAACAGGCTTCCTGAATTTGGCTCTATTGATGGACGTAAAATAGACGTTTGACTTTCCGGGGTCTTTGATTCTGTTGAAAAGCAGGAATCCACCGGCCTGAGCCATCGATTCGACGATAAGAACCGCGGGCATTATAGGATCGCCAGGGAAATGACCCATAAAAAAGGGCTCATTATAAGTTACGTTTTTTATCCCTATAGCCTCATCCTCGTTTATTATATCGACCTTATCGATCAACAAAAAAGGGTATCTATGAGGCATAAACTCGAGTATTTTTTCAATATCGAATTTCATCTCTACTCCTTTTTATTTCTTTTATTAACCGCAAATGCAGTGAATGACCTCCTCTGAAAATAAAATATTTCCCTATCGGCACAGGTTTTATCAGATATAATTCTCCAATCAGATCTGCTATTTTGTGTTTTACCGCTTCATCCGGGGAATTAGCCTTATTCAACAATCCTTCTTCCGTATAAACCAGCGTGTTTTCCTCTGACGCTCCCAGAGCGTATCCGCTCCTGTTCAATTCTTCTTTCCAGGAAAGAAAACCATAAGTTCTGGATCTTGCGATATCTTCTTTAAAATTAGATTTTCCGTTGAAAACGTATTCCTGGTACCGAAGTAATGGATGATTATAAGAGATAATATAATGGATTTTCAAACTCTCAAATGGTCTACAGTAAGCATAACAACCTTTGTCTTCGACAGTAATACTGCTATTAATATAAGATTTTACCTTCTCTTTTTTTAATTCTTTTATACCGACTCCTTCGATTTTCGAAATAAAAGGGTAAGCGCTTCCGTCGAGAGCCGGTATCTCATCCTCTTCGACTTTTACCTTAACATGGTCTATTCCACAGGCGTAAAAAGCACTCATCAGATGCTCTACGGTTTTTATTTCTTCACCATTTTTCGAAAGAGTAATCCCCCTATTGCAAAATTTCAAACTATCCAGGGTTCCGGGGATCTCCACACCGTTTTTTAAAAATACTATACCGTTTCCTTCCGACGGTTCGAGCGCGATTTCCGACACTCTTCCGGTATGAACGCCCACACCGGAAAATTCGACATTTCCTTTTAAGGTTTTTTCTTTCATTTTAAAAACTTAATGATTCTCTCTTTCAAATTCTTTCTGTCCATCTCGATCAATTCATACAGCTTATCCTTCTCTCCATGTTCGATAAAACGGTCGGGAATAGCTATTCGCAAAACTTCCTTTTGAACGGATCTTTCATTAAGAAGTTCCAGAACCGCGCTGCCAAAACCACCTACTATAGTGTTCATTTCGATTGTTATTATCTTTCTGCTTTCTGAAGAGAGTTTCAAAATAGTTTCTTCGTCGAGCGGTTTAACAAACCTGGCATCGACGACAGTGGCGTTGAGCCCCTTAATTTCCTGAACAACTTCGAGTACCTCATAGACAATAGGTCCCACGGTCAGTATAAGTAAGTCTTTTCCTTCTCGCAAGATATCAGCTTTACCTGAAGAAATCGGATCTATTTTGACAGGGTTTTTTACCCCTACGGACTGCCCTCTCGGATAACGCAGTACAGAAGGTCCATCGGTATTAAGAAGAGCGGTTTTAAACATTCTTTTTAATTCCACCTCATTCCGGGGAACCATTATTAACATATCGGGTATTAGTCTTAAATAAGAAAGATCGAAAACGCCGTGGTGTGTGGGTCCGTCACCGGGAGAAAACCCCGCCCTATCCAGACAAAAAATCACCGGTAATTTCTGAAGAGCCACGTCGTGTATTATCTGATCGAGCGACCTCTGGAGGAAGGTCGAATATATAGCACACACAGGACGTAAGCCTTCCGCGGCAAGTCCGGCGGCAAATGTTACCGCGTGCTGTTCCGCTATTCCCACATCAAAAAATCTTTCCGGAAATTTCTCTTTGAATTTAGTGAGACCGGTTCCTTCAGTCATAGCCGCGGTTATCGCGACTATATCTTTGTTTTTTTCGGCTTCCCTTACGACTGTTTCTCCGAAAACTTCCGAGTATTTTTTCGGTCCCTTCTTTTTTATAACCTCGCCTGTCTCGCATTCAAAAGGACCCAATCCATGGAAAAGAGTAGGATCTTTACATGCCGGTTCGTATCCCTTCCCTTTTTCAGTAATAATATGAAGGAGCTTTGTCTTCTTTATTTTCTTTACTTTTGAAAGTATCATATTCAATTCTTTAATGTTGTGTCCGTCGATTGGACCGTAATAGGAAAGACCCAACTCTTCAAATATAATGTTGGGCACAATCAGATTTTTCAATCCAATATGCAATTTCTCGGCCGCGCGAGCCGCTTTCCTGCTAAGTCCCTCGGGCAACTTTTCGAGAAGATTCCAGGCATCTTCCATAATAAGATTGTAAATCTCAGCCGACTGCAGGCGCGTAAGATATTCTCTAAAACCTCCCACATTTTTAGCAATCGACATTTTATTGTCGTTAAGAATTATAAGCATATCTTTTTTTAGATAGCCTATCTGATTTAAAGCTTCTAAAGCGATCCCCCCCGTCAAAGCTCCGTCGCCGATAACAGCAACAACCTGATTATCCTCACCTCTCTTATCCCTGGCTATAGCAAAACCCAGGGCGGCTGAGAGGGAGGTGCTCGCGTGTCCCGTACCGAAAGCGTCATAAACAGACTCATCCCTTTTCAAAAAACCGCTTAAACCTCCGAATTTACGAATCGTATCAAAACCTTCTCTTCTACCGGTTAAGAGCTTGTAACCATAGGCCTGATGAGAAACGTCCCAGATTATTTTATCTCGAGGAGGTTCGAATACTTTAAGAAGGGCTATTGTTAATTCGACGGCACCGAGATTGGCCGCCAGGTGCCCACCGTTTTTTGAAACAATCTCTATTATTTTACTTCTCATCTCGGTGGCGAGAGTTTCAAGTTCTTTTATCGATAATTCTTTTAGATCTTCGGGAGAATTAATTTTTTCCAGTAACATTTAAACACCGATAAACGCAAGAGCAAAAAACATCCCAAAAATTATACCTATTGTTACTTCAAATGGTGTATGACCGATTCTGCCCGGGAATTCATCAGAAATCAGTTCTTTTCTCGAATTTACCTCTGCCAATTTCCTTATCAATTCTGAGTGTCGACTTATAACGCCTCGCACAACAAAAGCTTCTCCTACTATAAAAACAGAAAGAAACAAAGATAGTATAAAAAGCGGCGAATTTATTCCGTAATATATTGCCATTAAAGTTGTTAAAGTTGTGGTTGCCGCCGAATGCGCGCTGGGCAACCCGCCTAATTCCAAAAGATTATTAAATGTAAATTTAAACCGCTTTTTCATTATCCGGTGATTAAAGATTTTTATTAATTGACAAGCCAGACCGCTTAAATATGGCAGAAAAAAAAGGTGCCACAAATTTGAAACCATCTTAATTTCTCCGCCCCAGCAAATAGTTCAGCAAATTTTCGAATATTCCATCTTCGTCGTTTAGAATACTCAATTGGCTTAAAGCCAGCGTACTATATCTCTTAGCTATTCTTCTTGAAAATTCTACCCCATAAATCAGAGGATAAGTCAATTTGTCCTTATCCTTATCAGCTTCTTTTCCCATTTCTTCTTTTTTCCCTTCGACATCTAAAATATCATCCTGGATTTGAAAAGCCATACCCAGCAAAAGTCCACCCTTTCTCGAAGCAATAACTTTTTCCTTGGGAGCTTCCGCCAGAATTGCCCCCATTTCACAGACAGCCGAAAAGAAAGAAGCGGTCTTATGGGAATGTATATATCTCAGAAGTTTCGCATCTCTCAGATTAGAATCAGATAGAACATCCTCTATCTGTCCCCCTATAATTCCCCTGTTACCGATAGCTTCCGTAAGCACTTTCAGCGTCTTCTCTTTTAACTGTACCGCGATATTGCTATGAGAGATTATATAAAACGCGTGCGAAAAAAGGGCGTCTCCCGCCAATATAGCGATGCCCTCCCCGAATTTCTTGTGGCAGCTTAAAACCCCTCTTCTATAATCGTCATCATCCATCGCGGGTAAATCGTCGTGGATCAGAGAATAAGAATGAATAAACTCGATAGCCGAAGAAACAGGCATAATTTCATCTAATTTATCCCCACCCAACAGAGAATAAGTGGTCATCAGGAGAATTGCTCTGATTCTCTTTCCTCCTGAAAGGACCGAATACCTCATGGCTTTGTGCAACAATTGAGGATATTCGTCTTCCGAAGGAAGATGCTCATTCAATTTATCATCAACTTTCTTCTTCCAGGTTGCCAGATAATTCTCTATATTCATCGGTTTGAAACTGACCTTCACTATCTTTTATCAATTTTTCTATCCTTGTTTCAGCCCCGGACAGGTACTCTTTTAATTCGGTTAGAAGCTTCATCCCCTTTTCAAACAGGGGTAAAGATTCTTCAAGAGAAATTTCTCCTTTTTCCAATTTTTTAACAATTTCTTCAAGATTGTTCAGCGATTCTTCAAATTTCATCTATACAACCTATCATAATTGTGTCAAAGTGTCAAGGGTCGGGAATTTTTTTTAAAAAAGTGATTTAAAAACAAAGGGACAGCCTAAACTGCCCCTTTGAGAAGAAACGGAAAAGCTCAACGTTCTTAAATTTTCACTCCCAAACAGGTTTGATAATCTTCCCAATAAAAAGTATAGCACCCGAATGATTTTCTCTTATTGCGAAAAGAAACGGTCTATTTAAGCGTATTTCAGGATAACTCCCTTCACTTGAGCCTAGCGTCATCGCGACAACAGTGGCTGCCGCAGCCTCTGTCCCTTCTTCATCCACTTCCAAAAAAGTCTTGTGTATTATTCTGCTTATATATATGTTCCCCGGAGCGTACATCCCGGTAAAATCGGCTTCGAACGGGTCGAAGGCGATTTCCATACCCATATCCGATAGAACCGTTAACAAATTTTTATCTATTTTATATTCCAGTTTAAGTTTAGGGAAAAATAAATTGACCGAATCTTCGGAAAAACTATTAATCCATTCATCCCATTTCTCCTGCGTAAGACCTGTAATCATCTGGTCTATATCTTCTCCGTAATACGGTATAACTGCCGTCATAGAATAATTGCCATCGCCGTACGGTATATCGATTACCTGCGCATTTGAATCTTCGAAACATTTGAACTCGCTCAAAACCTCCATCATTTTACATTCTTTTGTTCCTCCTCCGGAGAGATAGAACAGTTCGTCTTTTGTATCCTCCTCATTAAACTGGTAAGTCCAGGTACCATTGAAATATATCGCGTTTATCAGGAACATCATATCATTTATCGGGTCGACAACATCGACAATTTCCTCGATTTTACCATTTGTATTTTCATCCACCCAGTTGTCCATCGTATCCTTTGCCTCCTGCGGTTTCCCGAAATCGAGGCCGCTTACTCTCGCATCGAAATATTCACCGCACCTGTCAAAAAAATCCTGCTCAAAAGTGTAATCATCTCTATACCAGATAGAATTTGCTATATTAAACTCCACATCCGTATCTATTCCCTCTAATAGTTCTATAAGGCTTTTGTATGATTCGTTTATCTCATCCCTGGATAAATTACCGAACTCGAGTGTAGTCCTCATCGCTTCTTCGGTACTCCCGGCGGCTCCGTTATAGGTCATACCGAGCGCCATCGAAATCGAAAGAGGAGAGATAAAGACATTCGAGTCTGTTTCTCTCGAATTGATTTCCTTAAAAAGCTTAAGACCGAAAGAATTATCCGCTTCTATCAATTCTCTTTCGGAAGAACTCAACTCCCGTAGAGGTTCATCCGAATTCCATAGATTGCAACCCGAAGTGCAAATCAAAATTAGTAAACTTAAAAGAATTATGCTATTATTTTTCACATTAACCTCCTTATGGTAACCTTAAATAAAAAATTTCATTTAAAAATTTTTCAATCCCAAACAGGTTCGACAATCTTACCAATAAAAAGTATAGAACCGGAATAATTCTCTCTGATCGCGAAGACGAAAGGTCTGTTAAGGTATACAGTAGGATGTTCGGTTATCGAACTCTCTATAATTTCAACAACGGTAGCTGCCGCAGCTTCCGTACCTTCTTCGTCCACTTCCAGAAAAGTCTTATGTATAACCTTGTTAATAAAGATATCTCCCGGACTATACATCTCGGTAAAGTCCGCTAAACCCTCATCAAAAGCAACGCCCATCCCCATATCGATTAAAACTTTCTTTAATATATCACCAGCTTTATATTCAAGCTTAAGTTTAGGTAAAAACAAATTCACCGAATCTTCATAAAAACTGCCCATCCATTCATTCCACTTCTCCTGTGTCAAACCTGCAACAAATTCTTCTATGTCTTTTCCATAACCCGGAAGTATTACCGTCATCGAATAATTGCCATTGCCGTAAGGAATATCGATTGCCTGCGCATTCGAATCCTCACAATATTTGAACTGGCTCTTCACCTCCATCATCTCACATTCTTTGGTTCTATCACCGGGAAGATAGAAAACATCTTCTTTAGTATCTTCTTCATCAAACTGATAAGTCCAGGTTCCGTTAAAATATATCGCATTTACCAGATACATAACAGCAAGTGGATGCACATTTTTTAAAATGTCCTTTATTCTGCCGTTTGTATTTTCTTCCACCCAGTTATTGACAGTATCCTTGACCGCTTCACCCTGGCTGAAATCGAGTCCGCTTACTCTGGCGTCGAAATACTCATCGCACCTGTCAAAAAAATCCTGTTCGAAAGTTCTATCATTCCTGTACCAGATAGAATTCGCGATATTGAATTCTACATCGGAATCTATTCCCTCTAATAACTCTATCAAGCTTTTGTAAGATTCGTTTATCTCGTCTCCGGATAAATTGCCGAACTCGAGCGTGGTCCTCATCGCTTCTTCGGTAATTCCGGCGGCTCCGTTATAGGTCATACCCAGAGCCATTGAAATCGAAAGAGGCGAGATAAAAACATTCGAGTCCGGTTCTTCCGCGTTAAGCCCTTTAAATAGCTTAATCCCAAAGGAATTATCCGCTTCTATTAGTTCTTTTTCGGCAGAGCTTAATTCACGGATAGGTTTGGTGGGGTCGGTGGCATCACAACCAAAAACCAATATTAAAAGCAGTACGAATACAAAAAACAAATTTCTATTCCTCATTTCACCCTCCCGTTTTTATTATTAGATAGAGAAAACGCAATTTAGTTCCAAAAAACTTTGCCCCTGTCCTTTTTTTTGTGTGTTTTCTAATACAAATTTAAAAGGGGTAAGGTTTAGCGTATTTCGTATGTTTCGTGGTTTAAATAACTAATCCCCTTGACCAACCGTAAAAAAAACAATAAAATACCACTAAATTATGCTGGAAATAATTATTTCAACTATTTTTTTAATTTCGCCGGGGGACTCGACTTCCATACCATTCGACATAACTGTTCTGCTCGACCCACCGGTGGAAAAACAATCTATCAGAGTTTATTTAGACGGTGAGAACCTTTCAGGAGAAGTTCAAGCAGATTATTTTTTTTCTGAACTTAATAGAACCACAGAAGGGAAACACAAAATAAAAGTGGAAACTGAAAAAGAAACAGAAGAATGGTCATTTACAGTAACAAAAAAAACGGAAGAGAATCCTTACATCTTCACGGGAAATTTATCTTTGGGAAATTATAATTCCTATTCAACCGATACTTTTTACACAACAGAAAACGAAATTCTTTTAGGGCTGGACCTTTCTGTTTATAAAAATGAAAAGTACTTCAGATTTTTTCTTTATCATGATCCTGAATATCCTGTATACTGGTATCCTTATATAAGTTATTTAAAAGGTAAATATTATCTGGAAGCCGGTTACATTTCGCCTTACCTGGACGAATTGACAATATACTCTCCGGGAGGTTATGGCTTAAGCGGCGAAATAGGTATGGGGAATTTTTTTTTAACTCCTGTTATTCTATATTCTGAAGATTACGATACTCTTTTCGCAGAATATCCCAGGTTGCTTCTGGGAGGTAAAATATCTTTCGAAAAGGACCCGTTATATATCGGCTTAACAGCTTTTTACGGGGAAGATGACACTTCAAATATAATGATTTTCCCATTCGACGATCCTCAAAAATCCACTGTTTTATCCGTAGAAACCCGACTACGGTTAAATAAAGCACTATCGTTAAAAATAAAAGGGGCTTTTTCAAAAGGGAATCCCAACCTTTACGCCGATTCTACAACAGAAGGAAGCGCTTTTGAAGGAAAAATTTTATTTGAATCTAATCTGAACAGCATGGAAGCCGGCATAAGAAATGTCAGCGAGAGATATTTAACACCCGGCAATCCTTATCTTTATACCGGTAGAATTTCCGCTTTCATGAATGGTATATACGGAAGAGGCCCTTTCTCAACTTACTTCGAGTATCTGGCTTATGAAGAAGAGGAAAACCTCGGAATTTCCCTTATCCAATCATTCAAATGGAAACTAACCTCCTATTTTGAGCCTATTCTGGAATACCAGTGGGCCAAATATCCCGAATATTTCGATGAGGAATACAGTTATATAGGAGGAGGTTTTGAATTGACTTCAGGCTCCCTGCGAATAGAGAACACATTGGGAACAGAGAAAACAACATACTTTGAAGAAACAAATTCTTTAAGAATTTTATCAAATTTGTCATGGTATCATGAAAAACATATGATGTCTATTGGTTTTTTCTCTTATCTCAATGACTCTAATACAAGTTTCGACTTAAGCATGGATGGAAAGCTAAACCTGGGGAGCTTCGGAAATATAAACATAAATTATTACCCATACCTGGAAAACGGATATAAAGAACACCTGCTTAGAATAATATATGAATACGATTTTTAGGGAACTAAATAGAAGATTTTGCATCTAAATAAACAAATGAAGAAACGGGGGAACAAAAAAGATGAACAGAGGAAAGAGATGTTTGAAAAAATTGTTAAAAAAAATACCCCGAGGATTTACAGTATGATTTACAACATGACGAATGATTATGAGATTGCAAAAGAACTAACCCAGGAGGTTTTCATGAATGCCTGGAGAGGATTCGGGTCTTTCAGAGGAGATTCTTCTGTGTATACATGGTTATATAGGATAGCTCTTAATACTGTTTTCAAATACAGAAGAAAACAGGCGCGTGAAAAAAACAAAATTTCTATAGATGACATAAAAAACCTCGCGTCTGAAAATAATCCCGAGAAATACGTGGTTGAAAAATCCGACCGGCGATTAATAAAGAATTTGATTTATAAGCTTCCAAGAAAATACCAGGAAGTTCTCCTGCTCAAATACTATGAAGATTGCGACTATTCAACTATTGCCAGGACTCTGGAAATACCTATTGGCACTGTAAGATCTCGCCTCCACAGAACCCTCACCAAACTTGGAGAATTGGTTAAGGAGCAAACATGAAAAACCATAGAAAATTCGAAGAATTAATCCAGGGATATATAGATAATGCTCTCGACGATAAAGAACTTAAAGCCTTTAAGAAACACCTTGAATCCTGTAAAGAGTGCGCAAAAAAACTGGAAGAAAGAAAAGAGCTCCTGGGAAAAATACATTCTTCAAAAGAAGAAATAAAATGCCCCGATAATTTGATCGACAATATATTAAAGAAAACAACCAGAAAAGAAACTCCGCAAATAATAAGTACACTTAAAATAAGATGGAAATATCTGGCGGTAAGCGCCGCGGCTGTTATAATAGTGATTTCAACAGTCCTGCTCAACGTAGAAGAAATAGACCGGATAGCTCCGGTTCCAGAGCCTAAAAAGGCTTTGGAGAAAACTCTTTCGGAAGCACCTGAAACAGCAGAAAGAGAAGAGCTTCCTTCTGTCCATAAAAAAAACGAAGAAGAGAAAAAGGAAACTGCTTTGAGAGCTGTTTCGAATGAACCCGGGCAGGTAGAAGTTGTTTTACCGGATAAGAAAACGGATTTCACTTCAGCGAAAAAAGAGAAAGGATATTCTCCATCAGAAAGCGTCCGGGACTATGCGGAAAGCGAAAAAATCGAGGGACAAGCCCCATCCATTCCCGAAAAGGCCGAATCTCGGCCGTTAGTAAAAATGGATATGTATAAAACGAATACTGCCCGTGCCGCGAGCACCGATTCCGAAACAGAAGAACGAGCCCATAGTTACATCGAAGACGCGTTTACCGGCACAATAGGTTCAGGACGAGGTTTTGAAGAAACACGCTTTGTTTTTCCCGAAGAGGGATCCGTGGTGGGAAACGATTTTGAGATTGTCCTTATATTAGAAAACCCCGGGGAGGAAATCGAAATCACCCTGAACGGAGAAAAAATCACGAACTATATTAAGGAAAAAGACTCGAATGTTATATTTATAGAAAGCGATTCCATACCACCCCTGGAAGAAGGACTGCATTTTCTTTCCGTGAAAACAAAAGAAGAAAAAAATATAACTTTCTTTAAGGAGGGATAATGCTGATTTTCCTGTTGCTGTCTCTGGAATTAAATATATCGCCAAATCCTATAGAAGGCAAAGTAGGAGAAAACATTCCCTTTACCGTTAGAATTCTGGATAAAGAAGGAAAACCACTGAGGGGAAACCTATTTTTCAGCGTCGTCCCTGCCTCTCTCGGGCAGGTTCGAGGAAGCTTTTTCGTGGCGAGCAAAGAAGGTAGAGGTGTTCTTAAATGCAGAAGTGTTGTAAACGGACAACAAAAGACAGGATACGCTTATGTTAGAATCGGTAGTAAAGAAACCTCAAAAATATCTCCCGCAGCCGCGGTTTTAAAAAAAGGAGAACAAATCAGATTCACAATTATCGGAGGAAAACCTAAAGAATGGAAGTGTGTACCCGCCGAAATAGGAAAAGTAAGAAACGGCGTTTTTACTGCCGAAAACAGCGGTAGAGGAAGAGTTATTGCCGTACTTGCAAACGGAGAAATAAAAACAGCATTCATAAGAGTAAGCGGCCAAACAGATGATATTCAGATTATCCCCCGATTTGCAAAGATAAAAGTTGGAGAAAAAATACAATTTGAAGTAAAAGGCAATGAAAAAGTTACCTGGGGAATCGAAGGTGATAATATAGGAGAAATTAATTCTAATGGTCTATTCGCAGCCAGAATACCGGGAAAAGCGGTTATTGTAGGTAAAAATAACGGAACCCGTGGAAGGGCTGTTGTGATCGTAAGCGGAGAAATAGGCCTTCGCATAACTCCTAACTCTTTAACCCTGAAAACCGGAGAAATCGCGCGCTTTAAGGTCGAGACGGAGGGCTTCGGCAATGTAAATCTTCCGCTCATATGGAAGGTAATACCCGAAAGAGCCGGACAGATTAGAAAAAACGGCACTTTTATCGCGGGAAAAATTCCCACAAAAGGTAGGGTTATAGCTGTTCTTCCGGAAAGATTCGGAAAAGGAGTCGCTTCTGCCGATGTTTATATAACTTCCGACAAGCTTAAACCCTTAGAAATTTCTCCATCTTTTAAGCACTTTTCCGACCTGGATATCGGCAGAGAATTTCAATTTAATGTTGCGGGAGAACAAAAAATAGCTTTACGTTGGAGAGTCATACCCGAAGATCTCGGCTCTGTTAATAATAACGGCACCTTTGTCCCCAGAATGCATGGGGCTGGCGTATTGATGGCTGAGCCAACAGAAAATATAAACATCAGACCGGCAAGGGCGTTCGTAATTATTGGCGAAGACAGACCTTCCCTAACAGATACAGGTTCATACAATGGAGAAACAGATGGAAAGCCCGCTTCCGGATTTATCGATTTTACTTTCCCTTCACGACAGGTAATTGAAGGCTTCAAAATACCTTTGATTCTAAATAAAGAACCCGCTGACTACGGAGTTATCTGGAAAGTTTTTCCTCAAACTGCAGGCAGAATTATCATGAATCGTGAATTTCAAGCGAACATGCTTCCCGAAGGAGTGGACCAAATAAACGTAAAAGTATTCGCGCTTTTACACAGAGGAAGAGAAATTGTAGCCTGGACATCGAAAGAAATAACGATCGTAAAGGCGAAATAGTACAAATAGTTTTTATTTCATCATCTAAAATTTGAGATTTATCGAAAGAAAAAATCCTAAAAATAGTGTCGGAATCCAAAATTATCCCTCTCCCTCACCCCAAAAGCTAAAAACATATTTGTTTTACTCAAGTGATCTGTTACTTCTCTGTTTTTTTTAACTTTGATTTATAATTTTACATTTTGATATTTGATTTTTAAATTTAATCTGTTTTAAAACAATCGGTCACGATTACGATTGAATTCTTTATAAGCCAGGACGTATATTGAACCTAAATCCCCTTTCCCTTGACTTTATAAGTGACAGGGATATATTTGCTTATATGAAATCAGGTTATGTTTCGATAGTCGGTAAACCTAATGTGGGCAAATCCACTCTACTAAATCGCCTTATAGGTAGCAATATATCTATTGTCACTCCAAAGCCCCAAACCACAAGGAACAGAATACTCGGTATATGGAGCGAAGATGGCAATCAGATTATTTTTATGGATACCCCGGGACAATTTAAACCCGGAAATGAAATGGAAAAAGCTATGCAGCAGCAAATCGATACTGCAGTCGAAGATGCCGACGTTACAATGCTAATGATAGATCACAAAGAAAACTCAAGGGAAATAGATTTTCCTCCCAGAACAGATAAACCTTCTTTCATGATTATTAATAAAATCGATTTAATTTCAGAAGACGACCTCAATAAAATAATAGAAGACGTCGATTTAGAATCTTTCAATAAAGTATTCACTATTTCGGCGCTACGGGGCGACAACGCGGATAAAATAATACCTGCTCTTCTGGAATTCTTACCCGAGGGAGAACCATTTTATCCCGAAGATTACCTGTCCGATCGTCCTGAGCGGTTCTTCATCGAAGAATTCGTAAGGGAAAGGATACTCGAGGAATATTCTCAGGAAATACCTTACGCGGTAGCTGTTAAAGTAGAAAATATGAAAGAAAATAGAATAGACATAAAAATTTTCGTTGAAAAAGAATCTCAAAAAGGTATTATAATCGGGAAAGGGGGACTGAAATTAAAAAAAGTGGTGAGCGAGGCGCGTAAGAGCATCGAAAAATTTCTCGGTCGACAGGTATACATGAATACTCGTGTTGCTGTAAGAAAAAACTGGAGAAAAGAAAAAAAAGAATTAAAAAGGTTAGGTTATTATGAATAGAAAAAGCTTTATAATTACCCTTTTCGGCATCTTCTTTATATTGAAGAAAAGACTCTTTTTACTTTTTAAGGAAGAAAATGACATACCGGAAAGTTCCCTTAAAACCGACAGAAAACTACTGGGGTAAACTATGGGTTGTTTTCTGGTCTTAATGGCACTTCTTTCGGCTGAAGTAAAATCCCCCGAGGAAAGACTAAAAATTCTAAGGGCTCAACTTAAAGAACAAAAAGAGAAAATCGCCGAGTTGAAATTTGAAAAGACAGACATTTTAAAAAATATACAGGAACTCGACAAAGAAATAAGCTTAAACACCGAACTTATTAACGTTCTTAAAAGAAAAAAAGAAATAACAAACGAAGAAAAAAAGAATATCGAACTTCTTATGAATGAAATCCATTATAGACTTCAAGAAAAAAGGGAAATATTAGGGAATAGAATCAAAGAAATATATATACACGGCCCGCTTCATCCCATAGAAGTCATACTGCTTTCATATTCATTTTCCGACGCACTCAAAAGAATAAAATTTCTTACCATAATCGCAGATCAGGATAAAAGAGTACTGGATGAAATCGAAAGACTGGAAGACCGGCTGACATTGCAAAAAGAAAGAATAGACCAAAAAGCGGAAATTCTGGATGAAATACTATATGAGGTTAAAGATCAAGAGATCGCTTTAGCTCAAACAAAGAAAGAAAAAAATAAATATTTAAATGAAATCGAGGGAGAAAGCAAAAAAGCGGTTGCAATGTCGAAAGAAATGGAAAAAGCCATGGAGGATCTGGAAAAATTGATAAGAAGCCTGTCGAGACAGGAATCGGCACCGGGCAGCAAATATTTCTCCGAAAAAATAATCAAACTTCCGGTAAACGGCATGGTAACCGGATATTTCGGGAGAAAAGTAGAAGAGAGATACGGAACAGTAACCATGAACAGAGGGTTAGACATAGAAGCTCCCTGGGGAACCAACGTAGAAGCAGTGGCGCCGGGAAAAGTCGTGTACAACGACAACTTTCTCGGTTACGGAAAATTAATTTTAATACAACACGGAGAAGGATTGGTGACTTTATATAGCCATCTTGCTTCCGCTACCGTAGAAAACGGGATTGAGGTCCAGGCTGGGGATATTATAGGCAAAGTAGGACAAACCGGTTCGGTAAAAAAGCCCACGCTTCACTTTGAAATCAGAAAAAACGGCATTGCGGTAAATCCGTTTAATTATATAAATTTATAGATATATGGAAGAAATAAAAGGTCAGGAAATTCCAAAGAGAATTTTAACCTCGATATTGACAAAAAAAACGTTCCCATCTACGTTCCTGTTTTACGGACCACCGGGAGTAGGCAAGCTTTCCCTGGCACTTAATTTTTCATCGGAGATACTAAAAGACAAAAATAAAACCTTCAAGGGTACACACCCGGATCTCCTGATCATTTTCCCCGAATTCGAAGAACTCGATAAAAGAGAAATTATGGAAATAAGAAAAAACAAAGAATATTATAAACTCAGGCGGAAAAAAGGCAGTATATCGATAGACACGGTGAGAAAGTTACAGGACTATACTTACGTTACACCGATGGAAAATGAATGGAAAATTGTAATAATCGCTCAAGCTGACAGAATAACCAACGAAGGATTTAACGCTTTTCTGAAAATCCTCGAAGAACCACCCACCAAAGTCATTTTCATTCTTATAACCACAGAAAAAAATCTCCTGCCTGAAACAATCTTATCAAGAAGCCAGCTGATAAAATTTAGCCCTTTGACTGTAGAGCTACAGAAAGAAATTTTTAGAAAGGAGTCTTTTGAACGTTTCGGAAGGGGAATCGAAGAAACTCTGTTTTTAAACTCTCAAAAAAAATTAGAAGAAAAAATTGAAGAACTGTTTTTTTCTCTTCCTCCGAAATTACGCCTTACTAAATGGTCCGATATGATAAAGAAGGAGTGGAAAGTGGAATTTATATTACAGTATTTACAGAAAAAGATCGAAGACAAATACAAAAAAGACGAAATTACATTCAACAAAGCATGGAATGCTTTTGGTTTTCTGAAAAACTCTTACAGATATTACTACTCGAATATTAACGCTGAAAAAATAATCTTTTATCTTCTTTTAAAAATCTGATGTTGTATTTTGTTCAATTCCACGGCATCAAATATCCTATGGAATCCGAGTTCACTCTCAAAGAAGGCGAATATATTCTCTGCGAAATAAAGGACGAACGCTTCGCGGGGAAAGCCGGAAAAGAAATACATCGCAAACTGGAACCGGAAGGAAAAGTACTTCATCTTATTTACGACAGCGAAAAAGAAAAATTAAAAGAAATTCAAAAAGATGAAAAAAGAGCTCTCGAATTTTGCAAAAAGAGAATAAAGCATCATCAATTAGCCATGAAAGTTGTGGGAGCGGATAAGGAATGGAACGGGAAAAGATACAAATTTTATTTTCTCGCGGATAAGAGAATAGATTTCAGAGAACTCGTGAAAGACCTCAAAAAAGAGTTTAACTGCATAATAGAACTGAGACACATCGGCGTTAGGGATTATGCCGGATTTATCGGGGGACTGGGGCTGTGCGGAAATCCTCTCTGCTGCAACACCTTTCTTTCGGAAAAACCGAGAGTCAAGCTTGAAACAGCAAGAGAACAGGATATATATATAAGTCCTTCAAAGATTTCCGGGTTGTGCGGAAGATTACTCTGCTGTCTGCAGTATGAGTATGATTTTTATGAAAAAACGAATAAAGAATTCCCGGAAAGAGACGATATAATAAAAACGGACAAAGGTAACAGCCAGGTGCTTCATAGAAATATGGTAACCGGACTAGTAACGGTTTCCCATCCCGACGACACACAGGAAGAAATATCTTTCGAAGAAATAAGAAAAAAAGGTGATACTTGGTTCACAATAAAGAAAAAGAAAAAATAATTGTAACCGGAGCCCTTCCTTACGCTAATGGTCCGGTACATATAGGGCACCTCGCCGGCGTATACCTTCCGGCAGATATCTACACTCGTTTTCTAAGGAAGAAAAAAGCGGATGTAGTTTATATATGCGGTACGGATGAAAACGGAGTCCCGATAACTATTTCAGCGGAAAAAGAAGGGATTTCTCCCGGGAAACTGGTGAATCGTTACCATAAAATAATAGAGGAATCACTAAACAATCTGGGAATCAAATTCGACAACTTCTCGGGAACATCCAGGAAAGTCCATCATGATTTTTCACAAAAAATTTTCCTCGAATTATATGAAGAAGGTTATATAGAAGCAAAAACAAGCGAAGAATTTTACTGCGAAAATTGCAAGAAATTTCTTCCCGATCGATACTTAGAAGGCACCTGTCCTTACTGCAGTTTTGAAGAAGCAAGAGGGGATTCATGCGACTCCTGCGGCAGCTGGCTGGAAGCGGATCAGCTTATAGACCCAAGATGTAAATTATGCGGGAGTAAACCCATAAAAAAAGAAACCAGGCACTGGTATCTTCTTCTCGATAAATTTCAGAACCGATTGGAAGATTGGATCGAGAAAAAGAACTGGAGAAAAACAGTAAAAAGTTATCTCAAAGGCTGGCTTAAGGAAGGTCTTCGTCCCAGGGCTATAACCAGAGATCTGGAATGGGGTATCCCGGTTCCGCTTGATGAAGCTCCCAAAAATAAGGTTCTTTATGTATGGTTCGACGCGCCTCTCGGCTATATCTCATCGACGATTGAATGGGCGGAAAAGATTGGACAACCCGATAAATGGAAAGACTACTGGCAGGATCCAAATACCACTCTAATCCACTTCATCGGTAAGGACAATATTGTTTTTCACGGTATAATCTGGCCGGCAATTATCATGGGAACAAAAAAGTTTACTTTACCGGACGAAATACCCGCCAACGAATACTTAAATCTCGAAGGAAGGCAAATTTCGACAAGCAGAAATTGGGCTATCTGGTTACATAAATATCTGGAAGACTTCGAACCCGATTTCTTACGATATTATCTTTGCAGTATAATGCCGGAAACAAGAGATTCGGAATTCAAATGGAAGGAATTTCAGGAAAGAGTAAATCAGGAACTGATAAACAATCTCGGAAACTTCGTAAACAGGACTCTTAAATTTATTGATAAATATAATAATGGCGTAATTCCCGAACCAATTAAACTTTTATCAAGTGACAAAGAAATATTATCTAAGATAAATTCCCTAATAGACAAAATAGAAGATTCTCTTTCCGAATTCAACTTCAGAAAGGCTATTAGATTGTTAATGGAAATAAGCACCACGGGAAACAGATATTATGACCAGATGAAACCCTGGGAAACCAGAAAAAAAGATCCCGAAAAAATGGCTGTCACCATCTATCTATGTTCACACCTAATTCATGTACTGGGAACAGTAGGAGAACTTTTTACCCCTTTTAGCGCGCAAAAAATATTTTCCCTATTAAACCTCAAAGGAAAAGAATGGAACCACCTCAAGGAAATAGAAATACCCGAGAATCATAAAATAGGAGAAATTGTACCACTTTTTGAAAAAATTGAAGATGAAGAAATCGACAAACAATTGAGGAGGCTTAAAATGACTCATGTCACAATAGATGATTTCACGCAAATGGGTTTAAAAGTAGGAATAATCGAAAAAGTTGAAGATATCGAGGGAGCCGATAAACTTTATAAATTGACCGTGGACACAGGAGAAAAACGCACCATAGTGGCAGGGATAAAACAGCAATACACCCCGGAAGAACTGCTAAATAAGAGAATAGTGGTTATAACAAATTTGGAACCCGCAACAATAAGAGGGGTCCAATCCGAAGGAATGCTTCTTGCCGCAAGCGGCGGCGATAAAATATCGATTATCAGCCCTGACGAAGATGTCCCCGCTGGCTCGAAAGTATCATAACGTGGCAAAGCCACTTAAATTAAAAATTAAACATAAAAATGCAAAAATACAACGTAAAGTTAAAAAATAAAAAAACAACAAGCATCACGAATATACTTAAACTTTTGAGGTGAAGAGGAGGGATAATTTTACATTTTAATATGTCATTTTACTTTTTGATTTTTGATATTTGGATTTTTTGAAAACTATAGGTAAAATAGAATGAGATGTTTCTACGTATATAGACTAAATTTTTATCGAGAGCTTAATAATGAGGGTCCTTAACGCTTTAACCGCCGGAGGCGTCGTAATACTAGGATCTTTCCTAACTCCGGCTTTAATAGGATTACACGTTTATCTTGCCGCACTATCGGTCGCAATTAT
>Ga0272443_10003163_pt1 | contig 19783 bp, 14 predicted proteins | sample SSMAcet12_FD_193581 | JGI IMG/M metagenome (GOLD analysis project Ga0272443, IMG submission 193581) | Marine sediment archaeal communities from Little Sippewissett salt marsh, Falmouth, MA, United States - SSM-Acet-12 | ecosystem: Environmental > Aquatic > Marine > Wetlands > Sediment ... | reverse complement strand
ATCCTGATGGCGGGGCGGCTGGAGAAGACCCCGTAGGCCCAGCAGTGCAGGCTTATAGGGCGAGATTCGATTCACTTGCGGATTTTCTCAAGCGAATTTCCTGGGTGGATTCTTACGATGACTTGCTCGAAATGTTAGAAGAATGACACTCATTCACCATTTGCAGGTAAATCACCCAAGCCGGGTATTTCTTTTTCAATCTGATCTGGACTCTGCCCATTTTCCAGACGGGAGACAACCTCATCCAGTCCCGGATCCATTTCTTCCCCCGTCTCTGTACCCATCCGACGGATTAACTGCCCCAAGGTCTTTGGGTCCTCTTCAATGCCGCTTAATTGGGATGGATCAACCAAATCCTCAATCCGGCGTTCTTCAGTCCTGGCAATACGGACCTTCCCAATCAAGCGCTTGAGTTCACTGCTGCCGCATTTTGGGCAGGTTACCGTCTTGTTATCATAATCGGCGTAAGTCAGGAATAATTCAAAACGCTGGCGGCAATCCTGGCAGCGATATTCGTATGTTGGCATTGGCATTTCTCCGTTTAGTGTTCTAAAATAAATTATAATCAAGGATTGGATTTGATCCGATCTAGGCAGCACGAAGAGACATTACGATAAGATTGATGTTGAAACCCATTCTTAGGATAGAGAATACCTACATTCATGACAAAAATCGACTTTGAATTAAAACAGCCAGAACATGCCCCCTTGCTTATTGTGATTTCCGGTCCTTCGGGGATAGGAAAGGACACAATTGTCCAGGGATTGAAGGACCGCGATCTGCCGTTTCATTTTGTGATCACTGCCACCAGCCGTGCGGCACGCGAATATGAGGTGGATGGTGAGGATTATTTCTTTTATAGCAAGGAAGAATTCGAGCGGATGATCAAGGACAAGGAGTTCCTGGAATATGCCTGGGTGTATTCCAACTATAAAGGTGTGCCGAAATCTCAGGTGAGGAAAGCGCTTGAAAGTGGTGAGGATGTGGTCATGCGGCTGGACGTTCAGGGCGCAGAAACCGTGCATAATCTTTGCCCTGATGCTATCCTGATCTTCCTGACGGCAAATAAGAAGGAAGAATGGCTGAAGCGCCTCAAGGACAGGCGCAGCGAAACTGAGGAAGAGCAGGCGCTGCGCATCCAGACTGCCAAGTTGGAGTATGAAAAGCTGGATATGTTTGATTATATTGTTGTCAACGAGAATGATAAACTCGACAGCGCGCTTGATGTGATCGAAAGTATCATTGATGCCGAGCACCATCGAGTCAATCCTAAGAGAGTCACCTTATGAGTGATTTTCCTGAAAATCCACCTGAGGAGCAGAAATACAGGCCAATTGAAGTCAGGATGCCAAAACGGAAGCCCGTGATGACGTTCATCCTCATTGCTATCACCGGCATTGTATTTGTCCTTCAATATTTCTCCGAGTTGCAGTTCGGTGTGGATATCCCCTTTTTGTTTGGCGCAAAAGTCAACGCCCTGATCATGGAAGGTGAATACTGGCGGCTGATAACACCAGCTTTCCTGCACTCCTCTATCCTTCATATCGCGTTCAATATGTATGCCTTATTTGTGGTTGGCAGCAGGCTTGAACGCTTTTATGGACACGGACGTTTCTTATTGCTCTATTTGCTGTGTGCTTATACCGGCAATGTCTTCTCTTTTGTGTTGACACCCGCAAATTCGCTGGGCGCTTCCACCGCAGTCTTTGGGCTTTTTACAGCTGAAGGTGTGTTCATTTATCAAAACCGTAAGCTGTTTGGTGAAGAGAGGACCCGCAAAATGATCGTCAACCTGTGCATCATCCTGGCGATCAACCTTGTGTATGGGTTCATCTCGATGTCGAGCGTTGATAATATGGGGCATATCGGCGGTCTGCTGGGTGGGATCTTCTTTGCCTGGGTGGGTGGACCTGTCCTGAAGATAACCGGACCGCCGCCCATTTTCCAGGTCAAAGACAAGCGGAAGACCGGTGATGTCATTTTGGCAAGCGCACTGGTCGTTTTGGGATTTGGCATAATCGCAGCGGCCCCATTCTTTTAACTCAACCATTAAAAGATAATCCGTAAAAACGCCGATTGACTTATTTTGGGTCAATCGGCGTTTCAGTTAATGTCAGGAAAATCCTAATTGATGGTCAGAAGATCTCCTTCAGACGTTCCCTGCACCTCAGGATAGAAATACTGCCATGCATGGGTCGGCAGGACCTGAAAGACGCCGCGCTGGTACGGGAGCAGCTGATAGGTCAGGGTATATGTGCCTGCCGGGAGATAATCCGCTGTCCACAGGAGGTGGTCATCATAGATTTGTGGTTCATTGAAGAACCACCAACCCCATCCGGTTGAAAATGGTTCGTAGGGATTGTAAAAAGAGACGGTCTCCTCATACACCGTTTGTGAAGTGAGGAACTCCTGGTTGACGATCTCGGTGCCAGCCGGGATGAAATCTTCGATCATCAGGTTGTACATGTCATGTGAGATGATCACGGTCAGGGAAACTGTGATCAACTGGTCTGGGTCATCCAGATCAAGGACGATTGACGTGATAGGTTCACAGTCACCGCTGCTTGGGCAGTTTTCCCCATATATGTAGTAATCCCGCTGTAAACTGATTCCCTTATTTATCGCTTCTGCATCACTGGCAGAAACGTAGGTTTCCAGGTCGACTCGGTAATAAAGTGTCCCTGTTCCCTCACCCCTTTCGAAGGTCAGTGCGTTTGGCGACTCTGTAAATAAATCGTCAATTGATGTTGTCGCGGTCACGACATTCAATGGGACTGTACCTTCGGCAGTCCCCTCGGCGATAACGATGTCGTTCAAAGTCGCCTGGTAATTATAATCAGCCTGGTAATCGCCTGTTCCACGAAGAGCTTCTATGATCGCCATCAGCGCCCAGGCAGACTCGAATGGGGAAGACCAGAGTCTACCCGTTTCCTGATGGACGATCAGATAACGCAGCGCTAGGGGTAGGCTTGCGGAAGCTGGATCGAGCTGTGCCAGTGCATAAACTCCCACAGAGGTATTGAAGGTGGTTGACCCGGGCAGCAGCCTGAAAGGCTGGTCACTTTCCCAGTGAACGCCGGTAGAGGAACGGATGGCTTGGGCTTCCAAGCCTGATATAAGCGTGTTGACACGGTCGCTTGGACCCAGCACATCATGCATCGCTAAAGCAAGGAGGGCACTTGACCAGGGGCTTAGTTCCCCTCTGCGATTATAGAGACTGCTCAGATAGGAATCCAACACCAGGTCGCCCTTCCTGAGAGCGTAAACTTCAAAAGTGAGCCGGTCGAGCTGCCAGGTTGAATCGACTTCTCCGGGGTTTTGTAGATTTGCGAAAAGGTAGGAAACAGCGAGGTCATAAGCATACTCGCTAACGTCCATGCCTGCCTCAGAAGCCATATCCAGTGCCATGATCGCATAGGCTGTCAGGAATGGATTGGACACACGTGTGTATACATCAGCAGATGCCCACCAGGACCATCCGCCGTCATAATTCTGAGCGGAGAGGAGGTCCTGCGTTCCGATAACGATCAACTCTTCCAGGTCAACTTCCAATTCCTGGGTATCAATCCCCAATTCTGTCAGCGCTTGGAATGCCCCAAGGTTTGTAATCAGGCGGGAGAGGATTGAAGCGATGTCGTTGTAGGGGGAGGCTTCAAGTGCTTCGAGCCCTTCTGCCAGCGCTGCCGTCAGCGAGGGGATCAGTTCAAGCGTCAATTCCCCGGATGACGGATCTGTAGAAATCGGTAGGCTGACCAGTTCCAATCGCTGCCCTTCTTCCGTTAACTGTCCGGCAGTGCTGAATGTATAGGGCATGATGTAATGCATCACCTCAAGCTCGCCCCATTCCGGTTTGCTGGCATCCGAAAGCGCACCCGAGACCGCCGAGAATGTCAGGTCAACGGAGTCAACGCTTTCAATGCTTCCCAACCAATCCACACGCACGCTGTCGCCGGGTTCAACGGACACCTGTTGGGTCTGGTCGGTTTCATTGATCAATGAGTAACCGACGCCGTGGATCGTGACGTCAACGGACAAGGTTTTGGCGGTGTTGTTGAACACCAATGCTGCCATCTCGACTTCATCTCCATCAACGAGGAAACGGGGCGTAATGGGTTGGATCATCAAGTCCTTCTGCGTCAGGATCTCAGCTTCCGCCTGACCGACAAGGAAATCCTCTGTCAGACCACGCACATCCACAACCCAAGTGGTGAGCGTATCCGGCAGCGGGATGGTCAGCTGTGCTTTCCCATCTACGCCTGTGACCACCATCCCTACCCAATAGGCCGTGTCGGGGAATTCCTCACGGACAGCCCCTGATAATTCCATATCGCCGCCGCCGCCCCCTCCTTCCAGGCTTGTCAGTGTGAGTTGGGTGGCATAGGTCCTTAATGAAAGGCTTGTCTGGACGGACAGGGATTGCTTGCCGTAGAGGGCTACCAATATTGGATCACTGTTGGGTTCCACCAATGCAAGGAGGGCTTTATCGACAACTGCTATGGAGAATTCACCCTGGACGGGATTCCCTTGAGAGTCTGTGATCGTCAGGGTTGCTGATACTGACTCGCCGGGTTCTGTTTGTTCAGGGTCAATGAACAGGTTGACGTTCAGGGTTTGTGTGACGGGCGTAACGGCCAGGTTGACGAATCCCTGGCGGTAATCAGGCGCACCATTGGCAGTTTTCCCCAGAAGGGTTACCGAAACGTATATATTTGGCGCACTTTTTTCGTCAAGGGGGATTGTGAGTGTATATCCCGCGTCTTCGATATCGATCACCTGGATGTCCATCACTGTGCCGCGCTCAATGGTGATCAGCGCTTTGGCGCCTTCCTCGAATGGATTGGCGAAGAAGACCTGCGCTGTCTGTCCGGGTTCGTATTCCTCGGCATCGGGAGTAAGTTTCAGCAAATTCTGGGTTTGCCGCGGCCAAACCGCCGTGCCCGACCCTGAAACCCAGATGATAGTTTGGGTGACGGCATCTCCACCCTCAAGTGTGAGTTGATAGGTGCCGGGTTCAGGCGGCGTGAAGGCAACGCGGGCGTGTCCGTCACCATCCGTGACCGGGCTTGCGCTTGCGATGAAAGTGGTCTGGGCGGTGTACTTGTAAGGTGTGCCGGGATCCAATGATGGTTCATAGGTCCATTCAATTGCTTCAAATGTCGCTTCAAGGGCAACCCCGCCGACAGGTTCCTGGTCCCAGTCAACGGTCAGGATCGAGAATGGGAACTCGGAGTCAGCCTGCCCGAAGTATTGCTCTGGTTGGACGCCGATATAGAAATCTTCCGGGTGGATCAGCACACTCTCGCGCTGACTGACGGGAAGGCCGCTTTCGTCCGTAATGGTCGCTTCCAGGGTGTATTTCTGCAGGCTGCCGGGTGCGGCATTATCCAATTCCAGATCGCCTACGCTGAAATCAAGCGTGATATGTCCCTGGTTGTCTGTTTCATCTTCGCCATAGGCGACCGATGTGCCATAGATCATGTAATAATCAAATGTCGGCATCAGCCAGTCTGTGTTCACCGGACCAACCTGGTAACCAGGGAGGTGGAAATACATTTCGTCCTGGTAAAGCGTCCAGATGATGGCCTGGTTTGAGGTTGGGAGACCGAAGTAATAGTCCGCCTGGATCTCAACAGTGAGATCTTCACCAGCCAGGATATCGTCCGCTCCCAGGTCAACCGAGACTTCGAAATCGGGTTTACGATATTCTGAAACATTAAAGTAGAAGGCTTCGAAAAAGTTTTCACCCACAGAAAACTCAATCCGGTAAAAACCCGTGGGGGAGTCCTCCGGGATGAGGAACGAGTCTTCAACTGTTTCATAAGTGCTTAATTGAAGGTCTTCCACATATACCGTGCTGGAAATACCGGACATTCCCGGATCGGTGTACGCGGTGACTGTGACCGACTCGAGACCAGACGGGGCGGGGAGGCCGTTGTCACGGGAGAAGATCACAGCTTTAAAGTCGACCGTGTCGCCCGGTCGGTAGATCGGACGGTCGGTGTACACATAGGCTTCGATCTCTTTCGGGTAGGTGTTCAACGGGATCCCCAGTTCATAGAGGCTGTATCCCATTCCCCAGGTCGAGATGGAAAACGCGAAATCAGCGTCTCCTGGTTCACCAATAATGCTGAAAAAGCTACCGTAAGCTTCATCGGGACGCTCAACTTCACTCTCGAACAGCCCATCTGCATCCGTATAACCGCTGGCAATTTGATCGCCTTCCGTGTTGTAGACTGAGACGGAGGCGTCACTCAGGGGGGCGTAGTCATTTAATTGGGTAGCCCAGAGCAACACCTGTTCAGGCGCAATCTTCATCACCACGTTGTTATCACTGACGATCAGAAAGAGGTTCGTGTACTCGCGCGAGCCCTGATAAGTGACGTCCGCTGAAGAGATGCGCAGGAAATAAACACCCGAACTGAGCGGCTGCTCCTGGTAGGACAGGGGGATCGTGATCACCTCGCTGACATTGGGCGTCAGGTTTACATTCCGAGTGGTTTCTTCCAGATCAGGGGGTAGGAAAGCCTGCCGGTAGTTGTAATTATCCGGGTGGATCAGGGTCATCAAGTCGTCCATGCTGATCGGGGATATCTCCAGCGTGACCGTATTAACATTGGTCGCCTGCATGGCTAATTCGGATTCGGAGGCAGGGATGAAAACAAGGTTGTAGCTGGTGTAGCCGGTGATCACGGTTAGGGATGGCGTTGCGGGTGGTGTATAGAACGTATAGGTCACCTGGCTGTTCAACTGTCCTCCCCAGATATCCTGCAGCCCATTGTCCACCGTTATGGTGTAGCGAGTCTCCGGGCTGAAGTAACCGTTGACCGTCATGCTGGTATCCTGGTCGCTCAAATATGCATTGAATCCGGCCACTTCGGGAGAAACGATAATATGGTCCTTATACTCCTCCCGGTCGATTGGGGTTGTGAATACGATCTGATATTGGCCGTACTGGCCGTAATAACTTTCAAATTCGGATGAGTATGAAGGGTCAATTGCGAACGCAGGATATGTTGTACGTGTGATTTCAACGGGTGCGTCAATAGGCAGTCCGCCAAAGGACTCGGCGTTGGAATCGAGGTAAATTGTGTAGGTTGTGCTGCGTTCCAGGTTCTCATCCGGTGTGAAGGAAGCGGTTTTATAATCCTCATCCCATTCAAGACTGCCAGGTACCTGGTCACCGCTGGGGTCCAGGAGTTTGAAGTGGTCGGCAACGCTATCGGGGTTCATGCGCATGTTGAAGATGAGTTCAATGGGACCGTCCAGGCTGAGTTTTTCATTTGACAGCGGCAGGACCTTTGATATGGTGGGCTGCGTGGTCGTGAATTCAAACTCAAGCTCCTGAGATGGGTCCAATCCCGCGCCATAGGTGCCGGTGAGAGACTCGTTCAGTTCGATCGTGTAATCTGTCCCGCCGTTCATTGTTGGCGAGGGGTAGAAGATATAGGTGCTGGTGTTGATCCACTCGCCCTCTCCGGGGACATCAGGTGCGAGTGTGAAGGCGGGATTGTCACTTGCTTCAGCACCAAGCGCGACCACAGGTTGGTTAAACGACACAAAGACGGCGCTTTCTGGGTCTACGTCCACCACGCCTGCAGAGGGAACTGATTGAATAACCTGGAGGTTCTCTGCTGTCTGAAATGCCAATTCAATGGGCTCCTGGAGTGTCATGTTATTCACCGCTTGTGCATTGGTGCTGATGGTGAGGGTCAAGTCGGTGCCCGGGGCAAGTGGCTGGTCGGGCGTGAAGGTCAGGATCTGGTCATCTTCCCAGGAAAATGACCCGCTGGTACTCGGCGTAAAGCTGATTGCGGCTTCAACAGAATCCACATCCATGGCTTGATTGAAATAAAGCGTGATGGACTCCTGCAGGGGGATGACGCTGTTGGGAATAGGTGATACCTCCACCAAGGCAGGCGGAAGGTCCTGATGTGGTTCGGATGTCTCTTCTTGTTCTGCTTCTTTGGTCGCAGCGTCCTCTTCTTCAGTTGGGAGCTGCCAGGGTAAGTTGCAGCCAGCCAGAAGACTGGCAATGACGATCACGGATACCAGGATTCTGATAAGACGAGTTGTAAATACTTGATTTTCTCTACTAGACATCGTCATCTCCTCATTTGATGGGAAATGTCATGTTCATTTAGTTAACGTGACTTATCCATGACAAGTTCCCAATATTAGGATAAGCTTTAGTAATATTATAGTGTAATCTGCATTGGATTGATGACAATCAAATCCCCCAAGCGTTTCAACATTCAATGGATATCAAGCTGTACCAGCATTTCCTCAAAAGGAAAATTAAAATTTGCGACGACCAGGTCAGCTTCGGTCAGCGCAGATTGGGGTTGAGAAGTCGTTACAGCAATGCAGCGCATCCCCGCAGCTTTTGCAGCCTGCACACCCGCCAGGGAATCTTCGATCACCAGGCAGTTTTCAGGTTTTCGGTTGAGGATTTGAGCGGCCTTCATGAATACATCCGGCTCAGGCTTGGCAGGTAGGTCAGCACCGGAGATGAAAGCGCTAAAGTATGAGCTTATGTTGAAGCGGGAGATAAGGAATTCAATATTTTCCTGGGTACTGGAGGAAGCAATCACCTGGGGAATGTGCAGATCGTTTGCTTTTCCCAGCCACACCCTCACACCGGAAATCAGGCTTGCCTGATGCAGTACATTCTGGCGGAATCTGCGTTCTTTTTCTTCAATCAGGCGCACAGCCTGCGGTTCATCCGGTGTAAACCCCAGTAAGATCGGCAATATCGTATTGGTGTTGCGTCCGAAGTTCGCATAATAAACTTCTCCATCCAATTTAATGCCGTGTTCAAGAAGCGTATCTTGCCAGGCTGTGAAATGGCAGCTGAGGGTGTCAATGAGAGTGCCATCCATGTCCCAGAGGATGGCGATTTCTGCGATTTTCATAAATAATTCTCCACAAGCGCTTCAAAGGTTTAATTATACCTTTTGAACATACGTATCTTCACTATGCGGTGAGTGTTTGAGTGAATGAAGTTGTAAAATTAGATTCGTGTATGATATACTTAGCCGCTACCTATGAGAAGGAAGACAATATGAAAGAAGCCATCAGTATAAGTATCGGATCATCTTCTCGAGATAAATCAACCAAAATAAATCTCTTCGGTGAGGATGTGCACATCAGCCGGGTAGGCACAGATGGAGATTTAGCAGCTGCCAGGCGCATGTACCGTGAGTTGGACGGCAAGGTCGATGCTTTTGGGGTTGGCGGTGCCGACCTGGGTCTGTTCGTCGATGACCACTGGTACCCGCTGCACTCGATACTGCCGCTTGTACAGGATGTCAAGGAAACGCCCGTCGTGGACGGATGCGGGTTGAAGAATACGCTTGAATCAAGGGCTGCTGCTTTTCTGGAAGCTGAGATCGGTGGTTACATGGATGAAATCGGCCGGAAAGCGCTGGTCATGACGGCTGTTGACCGGTATGGTTTGTTGAGGACTTTTATGGACGCGGGGTACGACTGCCTTTTTGGCGATGCCATGTACTCACTGGGAATCAGGCTGCCAATCCGCAGCGAGCGCGGGATCAAATTTCTGGCTGCGACACTCATCCCAATCATCAGCCGGCTGCCATTTAAATGGGTTTATCCGATCGGGGAAAGCCAGCACCAACGCAAACCTAAATTCACCTGGGCCTATGATCGGGCATCGGTGATCGCGGGCGATTGTCACTATATCACACGTTATATGCCGGATGAATTGCCGGGGAAGGTCATCGTGACCAATACAACCACACCCAGGGATGTTGACCTGTTTACAAGCGCTGGTGTGAAATATCTGGTGACGACAACCCCGGTCTATGACGGCCGCTCTTTCGGGACGAATATGATGGAAGCTGCGCTTCTGGCAGCCACCGGATATAAACAGAAAGTGGACTATCGGGATTATATTAATTATTTCAAGATGATGAATGAGTTGATAGATAAAGTTGGGTTCAAACCTCAAATTCGGGAGCTGAATTGACCTGGTTTGACGCGATTGTCCTAGCCGGTGGGAATGTACGCCCTGACGATCCGCTTTTTGAGGAGTGCCCGGATGGCAAGCGATCTCTCGTGGATATCCGGGGGAAGCCAATGGTGCAGTGGGTACTGGATGCTCTGTCAGGCTCGGAAGCGATTGATGAGATCTTCGTAATAGGCTTAACGCCTAATTCTGGATTACAATCAGAAAAAACCCTTCATTTCCTTCCGGACGAAGGCGGGATATTTGAAAACATTCACAAGGGTGTGGTGTATGGCACCCAGATTCATCCTGAGCGTTCGAAATTCATTACAGCTTCAGCAGATATCCCGGGGATTACGCCTGAAATGGTGAATTGGCTGGCAACACAGGTGAAAGAAGACCTGACGTCTCTACTCTACTACACGGTAATCCCGCAATCCCTGATGGAGAAGCAATTCCCGAGTGCAGGACGTTCGTATGTTAAATTCAGCGATATAGCGGTTTGCGGGGGCGATATCAATGCCATTGACAAAGATATTTTTAGCAAAGAGAGAACGCTCTGGGGACAATTGATCAGGATGCGCAAAAATCCTCTCAAACAGGCTGCGTTAATCGGGATTGACACCTTACTTCTGGTGGCTTTGCACAAGATTTCTTTGGAAAAGACGGTAAACAAGGTTTGTAAGAAGCTTTCGATAACGGCACAAGCGCTGATCAGCCCTTATGCGGAGATTGGTATGGATGCTGATAAACCGCACCAGCTCCAACTCCTGCGCGCTTATCTGGAAAGGAAATAATGAAGGATTCCATCCGAAGGCTCCTTAACTCGGATGCACGGCTCTCTAAAAAGCTTGACGTCCCGGGGGAACGGCGTTTACTCTCACTCTTCCTCAAGATCATTGCCCATTCCGGCGATTCATGGTTCTGGCTGGCAGGTTTATTTCTGGTCTGGCTGTTTGGTGAAGGTGAATGGCGTGAACGGGCTGCATTCCTGGCTGTGGGGTTGTTCGTTATGGCGGGTTCAGTCGTTTTTTTGAAATACACTATCCGCAGGCCGCGCCCGGAGGGTGAGTGGGGACAAATTTACCGCCTGACCGATCCGCATTCCTTCCCGTCCGGGCATGCTGCCCGTTCAGCAGCGCTGATGGTCATGGGGCTTGTTGTCGGTCCGCCCTGGTTCGCGATTGCGCTGGTGATCTGGGCCCCTTGGGTGGGGATTTCAAGGATTGCGCTGGGCGTGCATTACGTATCGGATGTGGTGGTCGGCTGGCTGGTAGGTGCGCTGATGGGTGGCGTTGCGCTGTTGCTGCGTCCGCAGATCATCTGGATTGTGGATATTATTACCAATGCGGTTATGCAGGGATTGACCGGCTCGTAATACGGGGGATTCTTAATCAGGAGCGCGGGTTTCTAGAGGTCCTTCAGCATGTAGTATTTCCCCATTGAAAAGCCCCGATCGGCATAGTAGGCACGCGTGCCGACGGCGGCGATCACAGCCAGTTTCTTGAACCCATTTTCCAGGGCTATCTTTTCAGCTTCTTCAATTAGATTGGTCCCCAGACCGCTGTGCTGGGCAATGCCAGAGCGCGCTTCACCAACCTCAAGGGACTGACCGTAGACATGCACCTCCCGGATGATGGCTGCATCTTCGAGGTCAGTGATCCCTGTGCGGGTTGTGTCTTCTGGAAGTGATAGGCGCAGGAAGCCAGCAAGTTTGTCGTCAGGGGTGTCAAAGGAGAGGAAGTGTTCTTCCGCATGAGCCGGATGATAAACCAGGTCGTGCAGAGTCACCGTTCCGGCGGTCACATTTTGCTGGCGCACCTCGCGGCAGCGGATGCACTCACAATGGGTGTTGCGGCGTTTCATCTCGCGTTGGATGTCCTGCCGCAGGCTGGTGTTCTTGTTCCCGGCGACGACATAGGTTGAGGGGATATCGCGGATGATGCGGTTGATCCGGCAGTGGCGCGGTACGGTTGTCTTCAGATCGGCGATCAGGTCTAGCAGGGTAGCTTCGGAATATGGCTGGTAGCCGCCCTGCTGCCAGATATCATAGAGGACCGTCCCTTCCAGGAGCTGGCAGGGATAGATCTTGATCTCATCCGGGCCATAGGTGCTGTCTTCCCACAAGCGTTTGAAATCTTCTCGGTCAGATTTGGGTGTTGCGCCCAGCAGATTCGGCATCCAGTGCAGGACGATCTTGAATCCGCCTGCGCGCAGCAGGGTGACTGCCCTGAGGGTCTCTGCGGTGGTGTGACCGCGTTGGTTGATTTCCAGGATGTGGTCGTCCAGGCTTTGTGCGCCCATCTGGACCTTTGTCACACCCAGGTAACGGAACCAGGCCAGGTCAGCCCTGGCGATCAGGTCGGGGCGGGTTTCGACCACCAGACCGACGTTGCGGTGCTGAGCATGGACGTTGCGAGCCTGGGCTTCGGGCAGCGATTCAAAATTCGGGTCATCTTCCGGGTTGACCTCATTCATCGCATCGAAGCACCGCCGTACGAACCATTCCTGGTACGTCTTCGGGTAAGCGTTGAAGCTTCCCCCCAGGATGAGCAGTTCGATCTTGTCCGTGGGATGTCCTACTGCCCTGAGTGCTTTGATCCGGTTGCTGACCTGTGCATAGGGATCAAATGCATTCTCAAGGGCGCGCTTGGCACCGGGTTCCTCGCTGAGATAGCTTTTCGGCAGGTCAGTCTCCTGCGGGCAGAAGATACACGTCCCCGGGCAGGGCTGGTCATCCGTAAGCACGGTGACCGTGGTCACGCCGGACAGGGTGCGGGTGGGCTTCATGCGGATCTTGAGCAGGAGTGCTTCGTCCTCTTCCCACTGACCGCTATCCACCATCTGGTAATAGACGGCAACAAGGGCGTGCTTGGGGATGAATCCGCCGCCGTCCGGTTTGGGGTGGTCACGCTGAGAGACATTGAGGTCCACACCGGCTTTGAGGTCTTCGAGAATTGCCAGGGCAAGCGCAAGTTCGGCGTCGCTGTAGGCGCGTTTCTTTTTCCAGGTTTCCGCTTTCATATCTCTTAATTGTACCCATGATTGCATACAGCGGTGACCCCCGGCTAATTATTCCATCAAGAAAGAGTTTTAAAATCTTGTGAATGAAAAATTAATAATAATATAGTATCCTCATATAGAGAAAAGAAGGATAATTTAGAGAGGAATAAATTAATGAAATGGCATTGGAAGATTGGAAGAATTGCAGGGATCGATATAAAACTGCATCTCAGCTTTTTCTTCCTGTTGATTTGGGTTGGCATACCTGTGCTGATATCCGGTGGCAGCACCTCCGATATGCTGATGGAGATCCTGTTTGTTCTGCTTCTATTTGTGTGTGTGGTTCTGCACGAACTCGGCCATGCCCTGACTGCCAAGCTGTTCGGCATTCAGACCAAGGATATCACCCTATTACCCGTTGGCGGCCTGGCACGGATGGAGAAAATGCCTGAGGATCCCAAGGAGGAATTTCTGGTAGCCGCTGCCGGTCCTGCCGTAAACCTGGTGATTGGGGGGGCAATCCTGGTCAGCCTGCTGGTTGCGGGTTCCTTTACTTTGCCTCTGGACGTAGCTACCCTATCGATGAGTTTCTGGGTACGTTTGATGACCACGAACTTCGCCCTGGTCGCTTTCAACCTGATCCCGGCTTTCCCAATGGATGGTGGGCGCGTTTTGCGGTCTATCCTCAGCACGAAGATGGAACGGGTCAGGGCCACCCGTATTGCAGCTAATGTCGGGAAGATACTTGCCATTGGGATGGCAATCGTCGGGTTATTCTTCGACGCCTGGCTGATCTTGATCGCAATCATCATCTGGTTCGGCGCAGGTGCAGAAGCACAATCCGAAGACCTCAAAGATGGATTAGAAGGTCTCGTTGTGCGGGACGCGATGATCTCCCAATTTTACAAGGTGGAAGGTAATCTTCCCCTGGCAAGCGTTTACCAGATTTCCACGCAAACCGGTCAGAAAGATATCCCGGTCAAATCAAACGGGCATTTTTTGGGCATCATCCGGCGTAGGGACTTGTTGAGTGCCATAGAACGACTCGGCGACCGCGCCCCCGCTTATGCGGCGATCGGGATTGAACCGGAAGGCATCTCTCTGGATATGCCGTTGATGGATGTGCTTCCCAGGTTTTCCACCTGTCAGGTTTTGCCTGTGATTGACGAGGGCGCGTTGATCGGGTTGATCACGCCTGAAAGCATCAAGCAGCGCATCTGGTTGAAAAGGCGTACTCAAAAAAATGAACAAAAGCCGCCAGAAGAGAAAACCGATACGGTGTAATACGTTCCATCAGTATATTGTTGTCGATACGGAAATAGATCCCGTAGTGTTGTATAGCCACGGGATTTTTTTTATTGTAAGCGAAGCTGACTTTCGTGCAATGATGTGCGATGCGATGTGAAGTGAGAAATCTGCTTTGTTCGCAGTGCTTGTGTTAGCTTTACGCAGGATCACGTTTTGCTATATACTAGGGTCATCATGGATGAGATTACCTCCAAACAGCTGCTCCAGATCAACCGTCAGTTTTATGATCAATTCGCCGGATCGTTCTCTGTCACACGCGGCAGGGTTCAACCGGGCGTGCGCCGCATATTGGAAACAATACCAATGGATGCGTCCCTGTTGGATGTTGGCTGCGGGAATGGGACGCTGGCGCAAGCATTGCAAAGACGGGGCTACAGGGGGCGTTACCTGGGCATAGATCTGAGTGAGGGACTTCTTTCATGCGCACGGGAACGGATGGAAATGACCGATCCCAGTCAGTATGCGTTCAGACAGGCAGACCTGGCGAATCCGGATTGGACGGATGCGCTGCCCGAGGAATCCTTCGATTGGGTGGTTTGTTTCGCTGCCCTGCATCACCTGCCCGGGGATGACCTACGCCGGAAATTTGTGCAGGGTTTTACCGGATTGCTCTCGTCAACAGGGCGCATTGCTGTGTCAGTTTGGCAGTGGCAGAACAGCCCGCGTTTGGTAAAACGCGTCCTGTCCTGGTCAACGGTGGGGATCGCCCCGGCGCGGCTTGATGAGGGGGATGTCCTGCTGGATTGGCGGGGGAGCGAGCAGGTGGGGCTGCGTTACGTGCATACCTTCAGCGAAGCCGGTCTGACTGCGCTGGCAGAAGGCGCAGGCTTGAAGGTCATTGAGACGTTTTATTCTGATGGCAAGCCGGGGAATCTGGCGCTTTACCAGGTTTGGAAGTTAACCTAAAAAACCGGTGAGTTCGAATCTCACCGGCTTTTATCTAATTATTACACACTTATCCGAGCGCGACATCCAGCAGCATCATTACCGCGAACCCAAGCATGACGCCAATGGTCGGAATGTCAGAATGCCCTTCCCGTTTTGATTCGGGGATCAATTCTTCAGCGACGACGTAGATCATCGCACCGGCCGCGAATGCCAGGGCATAGGGGAGGATGGGGCGCATGAGCAACGTGGCAGCTGCACCGATCAGACCGGCAATGGGCTCCACCATCCCTGAGAATTGACCGTACATGAAGGATTTACCAGCTTTCCAGCCCTCTCGACGGAGCGGTGCAGAGACTGCCAACCCCTCAGGGAAGTTCTGAATGCCGATCCCGATCGCAAGCGCAGCCGCTGAAGCCACGCCAGCGCCTTCGATACCGGCGGCAGCAGCACCGAATGCCACACCAACTGCCAAACCTTCGGGGATGTTGTGGAGTGTGATAGCTGTGATCAGCAGGACGCTGCGCTGCCAGGAGGATTTCAACCCTTCTGCTTCTGAGATATCTTTACCCATATGGAGGTGAGGGAGGAGTTTATCCACCGCGAAGAGGAAGCCGCCGCCCAACAGGAATCCGACCGTGGCGGGGAACCAGCCCGGGACGCTGAGATTCTGCGACATTTCAATCGCTGGGGCAAGCAGCGACCAGTAACTGGCCGCGATCATAACGCCTGAGGCAAACCCAAGCATCCCATCCAGGAGTTTACGGCTGACCTCTTTGGTCAGGAATACGCCGGCTGCACCCAGGGCGGTCAGCCCCCAGGTGAAAAAAGTACCAAATAGTGTTTGAACGATAGGAGAATATCCTTCTAAGAATGCAACCATGAATATGGCCTTCCTTTCTTTTCTTTTTTAATTCTGTTAGATTATAGCATAAAATTAGTTATATATAAATAATAAATTATTAATAACTAATTAATGGTGCATCTAAGTAGGGAGTAAAATGAATAGGTGAATATGCATCGGCAGGACCTTGAGAAAATCGTTAATGCAGCCCAACGGCGTGCTTCCTTGTGGGAGGAGATGATGGTATTGCGCCTGTTCAATGGTTTTTATGAAGGGTTTCCCGGTCTGGTCCTGGACAGGTTCGGTTCTGCCCTGGTGATCTTTGACCACAGCGACGATGGCATCTCCTCCGAACTGCTGGATGGGATCGTGCAATGGGCACTGGCGGACCTGGCAGGGGTGCAAAGCGTGTTGCTGAAGCAGCGCCGTCATCCGGATGAGAAGCTGAAGAAGGGCATTCTGATCGCAGGAGAGCTGCTCCCAGAGTCTGTCATGGAGCTGTTTGTCCACTATGCACTCGACCTGTGCATGAACCAGGATGCCAGCTTCTACCCGGACACGCGTGAACTGCGCAAATGGCTTTTGATGCATTCTTCCGGAAGACGTGTGTTGAACACCTTTGCGTATACGGGCAGTCTGGGCGTGGCAGCGGGTGTGGGCGGGGCTGTGCATGTGGTGCAGACGGACCTCAGCCGCAGATTCCTCAGATTTGCTCGCGACTCCTGGGGATTAAATGGTCTTGATTCAAATCGCTGTGGGATCGTCCCGGGGGATTTTTACAAGGTTACTGCGCGGCTGCGCCGGGCTGAACGGTTATTTGATCTTATTATCCTGGACCCTCCCTTCTTTTCGACCACCCTGGCAGGCAGGGTGGATCTTCAAGCAAACATGACGCGCCTGATCAACAAAGTCCGTCCGTTGACGGCGCATGAAGGCATCCTGGTGGTGATCAATAATGCCCTTTTCCTTTCCGGCAGGGCTTTCAAGGCTGAATTGGACCGGCTGTGCCAGAGCGATTTTGTATCCTTTGAAGCGATCATCCCAATCCCGGAGGATATTACCGGTTATCCGGAGACCATCGTCGCACCGCCGCCTGCTGACCCCGCGCCCTTCAACCATGCTACCAAGATTGCCCTGCTGCGCGTCACCCGTAAAGATAAACGCATTTGAGCAATATACACGAAAAGACTCATCCCATCATCAATGGGAATTAATCCATCTCTTATTCCAGGTCATTCTATTGGCGCAAAGACTGCGCCTTCCCAGGGTAATAAGGTGCGCCCCCGCAGACAAGCACCTTCCACCCGGGCGTCTGCGCCGCCCAGCAAGTCTTTCAGGAGCATCCCCTCCGGAAGCCTTTCGTCAAGCGGCAGGTTCAATTCCCAGTTGCTTTCTCCGGCGTTGAGTGCGATCAGCATACGTTCCTTTTCAAGGAAGCGCAGGTAGGCCAGGTGCCTGCCTTCCGCATGGATTGGCACATATTCGCCTGTCCGCAGGGCGCGGTGTTCGCGACGGAGGTGGATATAGGTTCGGACAGCCTTGCGCAGGTCATGGTCCCAGCGTGATTCATCCCAGGGGAAGGTTCCCCGGTTGAGCGGGTCACGCCCGCCCATCAAACCGATCTCATCACCGTAGTAAATGCAGGGTGCACCCGGGTAGGTCATCTGAAACAGGGTCGCCAGACGGAGGGCATTTGTGTTCCCGCTGGCCATGGTAAGGAAGCGTGCCGTGTCATGGCTGCCCATTAAGTTGAGCTGCGCCAGGGCATTCTGGCGCGGATAGATTTCCAGGAGTACTTTGGTTCGTTTGGCGAAACCAGCAGCATCCAGCACCGGCACCTCCGGCAAGCCCATCATGCCCGAGATCATGGTCTCATCCCGGCATTCCGCGCCGAAGAAGCCTATGCAGGCTGCGGTGAACTGGTAGTTCATCACGCCGTCGAACATATCACCCTGAAGCCAGTCCTGGGCCTCGGAAGGGATCTCACCCACCAGGTAGGCATCCTTATCAGGCAGTTTGGTTGCCGTGCGGAACTGACGCCAGAAGGATTCGTCCTTGATCTCGAAGGGCACATCCAAGCGCCAGCCGTCGATACCCTGCTCGATCCAGTGTTTGGCGACTTCGAAAAGGAAAGCGCACACGCGCGGATTGTCCGTATTGAACTGGGGCAGGGCGGGCAGGTTCCACCAGCAGGAATAGTTAGGTTTGCCCTGATAGGCATTCAGGGGGAAGCCGTAGACCCGGAACCAGTCCAGGTAGGGGGAGGCTGCACCGTTTTCGAGGATATGATTGAACTGGAAAAAGCCCCGGCTGGCGTGGTTGAAGACACCATCCAGGACGATGCGGATATCCCGCTGGTGGGACTCATCCAGGAGTTTGAAGAAAGTCGTGTTGCCGCCCAATAGGGGATCAACGTGGTAGTAGTCATAAGTATGGTAGCGGTGATTTGCAGCGGAGGTGAAGATGGGGTTGAAGTAGATCGCTGTTATCCCCAGGTCCTGGAGATAGTCCAGTTTTTCAATCACACCCAGCAGGTCGCCGCCCTTAAAGCCGAAGCGCGTTGGGGGAGCATCCCAGGGTTCGAGGTGCCCAGGTTTTTCAAGCGATTCAGATTTGGCAAAGCGGTCGGGAAGGATCTGGTAAAAGACGGCGTTCTTGACCCAGTCAGGGGTATGAGTCAGGTCAGGCATAGGATTAAATTTCTCCTCGTGTTGGTCACCGATGGACTCCATTTTACCATTGAAGGTGAAAGCAGGGATAGCCTGATGTAGGTCATGGGTGGCGAAGCCCATGTGACAGAACTAATAGAAATCACCCGCTTCAATTAATCCGTAGGGACGCTCCGCCGGATTGTCCCTACGAAATCTATCTGATGATTTGGATAGACTCCAACCTAAGAAATATATGGAAATTCATTAATGACCTTGAATAATCGACCGTTTTCACTGTAACATTGAAAGAAAGGACCCTGTTATGGGAATGGTTTGTCAGCACTGACAGAAGGGGCTGACCTGGACGAAATGGGAAAATTGGCAAAGAAAGAACCTGCTGGATATTCACCTGCTGAATTCAAGGGCTTGTCATGGATGGGGATCGGGCTGCTGTTGATCTCGGCAGCCTCACTGTGCTTCGAGATCAACCTGACGCGGCTGTTTTCGGTGGCTCAGTTCTACCACTTCGCTTTTATGGTTGTGAGCATTGCACTGTTGGGTTTCGGCGCAAGCGGCACATTTTTAGCCCTGAAAAAGGAAAAGCTGTCAAGGCCGGAAAAAGATTGGCTCGCTTACCTCGCCGCTGGGGCTGGAACGTTCATGCTGCTTTCGTATATCCTGGTCAACAAGCTGCCTTTTGATTCTTACAGCATTATCGTCGATCCCGGTCAAATCGCAATCTTAATGCTGCATTATGTTACCCTTGCATCCCCATTCTTCTTTATTGGCATGATCATCAGCATGATGCTGAGGGCTTTTCCCACTTCCGGCGGAAAAGTATATGCGATGAACCTGATCGGGTCTGCCGGGGGATGTGTGGTTGCCGTCATCGCGCCCGGCTGGGTGGGCGGGGAGTGCATGGTAGCGCTGAGCGCAGGGGTAGCCGCCCTGGCGGGTGTACTTTTGGTGATCGGCTATGCACGCCGCTCCGGAAAGCCGCGTCAAGGCATTGTCATTCCATCGGTTCTTAACGCGGCCGTGTTGATTATTTCGATTTTTATCCTCGGCAACCGTGTGGCATCCGGAAGCGTACCGGGGTTCTTCCACCTGACCCTGTCGCCCTAT
>Ga0272443_10003162_pt1 | contig 19784 bp, 12 predicted proteins | sample SSMAcet12_FD_193581 | JGI IMG/M metagenome (GOLD analysis project Ga0272443, IMG submission 193581) | Marine sediment archaeal communities from Little Sippewissett salt marsh, Falmouth, MA, United States - SSM-Acet-12 | ecosystem: Environmental > Aquatic > Marine > Wetlands > Sediment ... | reverse complement strand
TATTATTGCGATAGCCTTTGTCGGACAAAATCTTTAAAACATCCGCAAGAGTAGTGCCTTCTACTTGTGTGAGAGTCAGGAGACTGTTTCTCATAATATATTCCATTCGTGCCGACCATACATTTGCCCAAATTTTGGTAAAAACGCTCATGATTCCGGAAACAACAAGCTCAGCCTCTTCGCGGTTAATAACTTCCAGCGGATTTATGATAATGGGGTGATCGCGATCTGCGGGGTTGAAGTAAACTGTATCGTTTATTCTGTGGCTGGGAATATAATTTAGCAAACTTTCGCATGAGTCTCCATGGGGGTCGATGAGGGCAACGGCCCGGTCTTTTTTAAGGTCATCGATAACCATGTTTTCAATCATCGTAGATTTTCCAGTTCCAGATTTTCCAACAGACCAGATGTGTCTTGTGCGGTCTTGAGTCTTTATCCCAAAGTTGATTTCTTGATTTTTGAACATAGTTTTGGCAAAAAAGTTTATTTCCTTTTTTTGGTTTTCATCAACTTCTGAGGCAACAGGTAAATTTTCAGGAGGCTCTGATAGCACAGACGTACCCCAAACAATTGAAGGTGTTTTAATTTTGTCGCCAGGCAGGTGCCAGAGCGTAGCTATTTCTACAATATTCAAAATGTCTTTGCCACTGACTGTTCTCTCTCTTAAGTTTTTTATGGGGTTGCCTCCAAAGATATTCGACTTTTTTCCAGAAAGCCGGTTGCCATCGCTTCTTGTAAAAACACCAAATGCGCTTTTAAGCTCTGTTAGGGTTTTTTTCGAATTAGCTGAAAGGCGAATAGAAGTGGCCATCCCCGGATAAGAAATTTTTTCTTTAATGACAGATTCTGCCGGATGTTTGAGATAAGTACCTTCTTCAGTTTTGCCGCCGCCTGTCTCGGCAAGTTTTTGCCCGTATGATTGCCAGGATGTGGAAGTGGCTTCCAAGGCAAATTGAACAAGTGCGAATTCGTCCGCACTGCCTTTAGACAATACCGACAAAATTGAGCTTAAAGGATCTATTTCCTGAAAGCCTTCGTAGGTGGCAAGTGGAAAATAATTACCTTTTCCAAGCGTTAACTCAGATACTTGGAGATCGGTCCTCTCTGCTAAGGGGTCTTGTCCGTGCTCCATAATTACTAGGGGGTAGTTACTACGCAACTGAGTTTCAACAAAATCGGTTAGCTCCGAGCTGGCAGTGATAAGAAAATGAATTTGCTGGCTGATAAGGGCAATTTCAAGTGCTAAAGGCTCAGCGCCGTCACCAAAAAGTTTTAAGAAACGGGAACTTGTATTGATTTGTGTCAGAGTTGCTAGGAAAGTTTGAGCAGCTTCGGGGGTAACTTCAGTATTTCGCGGAAGCTTAAGGTAAATCGTTTGGGGTTTGTCATCCATATGTTCATATTATACCAGCGTGTATTGGTATAAAAGAGGAGGGGGGTAATGTGAGCCTGTCAGGATTCGAACCTGAGACCTCTAAATTATCAGTTTAGCGCTCTAACCAACTGAGCTACAGGCTCATGAACATGAGTGAATGAGCAAGTTAAGCTTTGCTTACAGGCTCATGTCCAGATATTTTAACACAAAATAAAAAATAAACGGCGGAGTCGTAAAGTGCAGCAAGTGCACTGAACTATCCGCCGTAAGGCAAGTATCACGCGTTGGTGTCAGATACAGCTTCGCAGCTGTAAATATTTCCCATCTGGTCACCGCGGCATTTTTCGCCGTCTTGGTTGGTAAAGATCACCACCCAGTTTGGTTCCCAGCTGATAGCCGTACCGCGCAGAGCTGAATCAAATTCGGAGCCGTTAGTCTGAATCCAAATTTCGTTGCCTTTTTGAAAAAGGCTTTTGGCCCCATTGGGGCTTACGAGTTTTGCTCCTTCTTCGAGTTCAGTCGGAACCGGTGTCGGGTCGGCAACGGTCTGTTGCACTGCAACTTGAACCAATTCGGGCTCGGATTGCTCGGCCAACGGCTCGTAATAGCAAACCGTGCCATACATGAACACCGTGCCTACGGGATTTTCCCAGGAGGGAACCGGAACTTCGCGTCGGGCAACGCCGTCGGGGCCTGTTCCCCAGGGTGCGTTCCAGACGTTGGAAAATTCCAAGTAGCCTCCCTCGGCCGGTGTGCGCCACTTAAAGCGCGTGTCGGCAGCGATCGTTTCAGCACTAAGCTGGCCAATGCCATCAACAAAAATACACCAAAGGCTTGCGCCTCCAGCTCCGTGATCTGGTCCTTGGGGCGCTGCCGCCCCTCCAACTCCGGGATCAATCCCGGCGGAGACGGGGTAGACTGTTTTGCTGTCACACTGGGTTTTTTCGTTAACAACGTTGATATAGGCAACAAATTCATGTTCTTCGTTGCTATACCAATCCGGCGAACCAGTAAATTGACCGGACTCGGTCATTGTCTGGTGGCTGGCTTTCTCTATACCGTTATATTCAACGGTGAAGTAGTCGCCGATTCGCGCACCTTGCCAAGAGCCAGATGCGGTGATGCGCAGCCAGCCATCGCTTTCGAGCTTTGTCTCAAACGAGATTTGGCACGAAGCATTGCTTTGTGCACTGGCTTCCTGATGAGAATAAATTCCCATCAGCCCAGCGATCAGCATGATCGCAAAAACGAATACGAACATCTTACGCATTGTGTGATACTCCTTGTAAATGAGCTTTAGTCTGTTCATTTGAACAGCTATGTCCTGTCTATTTGTAAACAAGACACTAACGATTCAAATATTTATAAAACGCCCAGGGGAGAAAGAAGTCGAAGTTGGCAGGTTGCCAAAATCTATTTCTATCTCCGCTCTGGGCGCGGTGGGGTTATCTGATCCTATTGCGGGATCAGTGCGTAACCCCAATTCCCGCCGGCGTTGGGCCAGCAGGTAACGATACCGAAAAAGTCTGTTCCAATCAGCGCGTAGCGCTGGTTGAGGACTCGTTCGGTCCGGTAAATCCGTCCATTCAGCTCGACGGTCATGCCATCGATGTTGGCGTATTTCAAATCGCCAATGTGAATGGCCATTGCGCTTCCAACTTGCGCGGCGTGTCCCGCGACGGGATTAACGCGCTCGGCGGATTGCGCTTGGTATTCATAGACCGGGAGGCTGATCCCAAGATCCGGGATTTCCAGCATGCCGCCGGTCAGGTTAGCCTCGGAGGCGTCGCCTGATTCCGGAATACCGGTGTCAAAAACAACTTTAACCGGTTCCGGTGTTGCCGGGTCGCCGCAAAAATAGAGCCAATCCTCCATGAAGGAGGGGTGAACATCTTCGATCTTGGCATCGCAGGCGGGCCATGATGGCCGCCAGGGCTCCGGCGTTGGTGTTGGATCGACCGGATCTGGTGTTTCTGTTGGATCTGGCGTCTCACTCGGCACCACGGTGGGTGTCGGGCTAACTGTCGGCGTCGGACTCGGTGTAGCTGTCTGCGTGGGCGTACTTGTCGGCGTCGGACTTGGTGTAGTCGTCGGCGTGTTCGTTGGCGTTGGTTCGGGGGCACATTCGGGCCCACCAAACAATACAACGCGCGTACCTTCGCCATTAACCTCAGTTTTTAGCTTGAGGTTTTTTGATACATCGATCCAGCCGTAATCGGACCAGGTCACCGTGTAGGTGACACCGGCCTGGGCGTTTTCCTCCGTCTTGATCAGAGTGTAGCCACCCTGATCGTTGAGAACGTAAAACTTGAGTTCTCCGTCCTCGGTCGGCGTCGCCCATCCGGTATAGCAGTCAGCGCCGGTTTCGGCGTAGCACGCTTCTGCGTGCTTTTTCGGTGCAATCACCGTAAAAACGGCAATCGCCAGAAAAGCAATTACCAAAACGCTAAACTTTTTCACCACGACCTCCTCGGTCATAACATAATCTGCAAAGAGCTATGAGAAAAACGTTATGAATATAACGTCTGCACATTATACTCAAAATAGCCTTATTTGTCAACCTATAACATCCTTGTTTTAGCCTCGGCTTGCATTGTAATTTTTATTTAGGTATAATGCCACTACTGAGTTTCGGAAAACTTAATGAAATTATTTTCACTTATTATTAGAAAATTAAACAGAAAACGTTAATACGTTTTAACGATTAAGTAGTAGTCCGGCTCAGAGGGCCGGTTTTTTATTGGCCGCACGTTGCAATATGGGCCGTTAGCTCAGCTGGCTAGAGCGCTACATTTGCAATGTAGAGGTCGTGGGTTCGACTCCCACACGGTCCACTTGTTCTTTGACAGCTGAAGAAAAATGTGTACCTCCGATTGATATCGGAGGTAGGTCGCAAGTTTTTACAAAACGCAGACAGTGGATGCCCTGGTATTAACCACCGATGAAGGACGTACATGTCCGCGATAGTCGCCGGGTAGGAGCCAAGATCCTATGATCCGGCGGTTTCCGAATGGGGAAACCCGCTCCGATTCATCTCGGAGCAACTCATTGTGAAATTAACCTGTTTACAGGTTATATAGCAGTGAAGTGGGGTACCACCCGAACTGAAACATCTAAGTAGGGTGAGGAAAATAAATCAATGAGATTGCCTTAGTAGCGGCGAGCGAAAAGGTAATAGTCCAAACTTCACAATTTCGGTTTACCGAAATTGATGGAGGGTTGTAGGAGCCCAAATGTAGTAGTTTTTTTGATAGTAGAACAGTCTGGAATGGCTGGCCAAAGAAAGCGAACGCCTTGTATACGAAATCAAAAAAACGCTTAGGGAATTCCTGAGTAAGCCGGTCGATAACTCCGGCTGAATCTGGGGGAACCATCCTCCAAGACTAAATATGGTTAATAACCGATAGTGAACTAGTACCGTGAGGGAAAGGTGAAAAGAAGGCCGGAAGGGCCAGTGAAATAGTACCTGAAACTGTTTGCGGACAAACCGAGAGAGCCTGTGCTTGCATGGGTGATCTCGTGCCTATTGAAGAATGAACCGGCGAGTTGTTTCATAGTGCCATAGCCTAAGCTTTAATATTGCGGAGGCAGAGGGAAACCAAGTCCTAACTAGGGCGCCAAGGTACTATGTTGCAGACCCGAAACCAGGTGACCTAACCATGAGCAGGGTGATCTCCGATGACCATCGGAAGGAGGCCCGAACCGTTGTATGTTGCAATATGCTCGGATGACTTGTGGTTAGCGGTAATATGCCAATCGAACCTGGAGATAGCTGGTTCTCCCCGAAAGGTCTTTAGGGACCGTGTCTGAATTACCCTTGTCAGGGGTAGAGCTACTGAATGAGTTGCTGAGCGTAAGCAAGGCACCTCAACCAAACTCCGAATACTGACAAGTTAGGTTCAGGCAAACAGCCCCGGAGGGCTAAGCTTCCGGGACAAGAGGGAAACAACCCAGACTCACAGATAAGGCCTCTAAATTTTAACTAAGTTTCAAAGGAAGTCCATTTCCTCAGACAGCCAGGAGGTTGGCTTAGAAGCAGCCACCCTTTAAAGATAGCGTAACAGCTCACTGGTCAAGGACGTGGGCGCCGAAAATGTATCGAGGATAAGTTAAGTGCCGAAGCTGGAGATTCCGCCCGTAAAAAGGCGTGAGTGGTAGGGGAGCGTTCGTGTTGCGGTGAAGCTGCGTTGTAAAGCGTGGTGGAGCGGCACGAAGTGAGAATGCCGGTATGAGTAGCGTACAATTCCGATGAGAATTCGGAACGCCGAATGCCCAAGGTTTCCGTTGCAAGGTTCGTCCGCAACGGGTTAGTCGGCTCCTAAGGCGAGGCCGCAAGGCGTAGTCGATGGATAACTGGTTAATATTCCAGTACTTGTTTAAGTTCATTATTAGTTGGGGACTGACCAGGTGAATAAGCTAAAGCTTCTTCGTGAAGTGAAGTGCAGAAGTTTCGATAGTTCTAGTTAGAAAATCTGCTAGAACGTTTAAGTCGAAGCGGTGCAAAGTTCTGTGAAAGCAGGGCGATTTTAGCTAATAGCCTGCGAGAAAAGGTTCGCAACGAGTGCTTAAGCAAGCCGTACCACAAACCGACACAGGTGGGCTGGTCGAGTAGACTAAGGCGAGCGAGAGAAGGAGGATTAAGGAACTCGGCAAACAAGCTGGACGTAAGTTCGCAAGATGTCCTGCCCGATATTTTATCGGGCCGCAGCTAATGATTGCCATCCGACTGTTTATCAAAAACACAGGTCCATGCAAATTCGAAAGAAGAAGTATATGGGCTGACGCCTGCCCAGTGCCGGTAAGTTAAGGGAATGGGTGACTCACCTTCGGGTGTTTTGCTCTGCACCGAAGCTCCGGTAAACGGCAGCAGTAACTATAACTGTTCTACGGTAGCGAAGTTCCTTGTCTGGTAGGTGCGGGTAATCAACACTTGCCAGAAATATGAGTAATCATATGTACTTGGGAATTTAGCTCATGATAAACATCAACGCTAAAAGTAATAAACTTGACTATATGCTGGAAACTCTGAGTATCTGACAGTAGTCCGATTATTTCGGACTGACAATCTGTTTCAGTGCAGACAATCAGCAGGAAAGGCCCTGAGAGAAATCGAAGGGAATCCCCAGAGACTATATGTCAAGCTCCCGAATTTTATCGGGATGAAGATATAGTCCGATCTCTATGGCGACATAGAGTGCTAATAAGTTTAGCAGTAAAAACACGCGCAGCAATTTATTTGACTTCTTATGAAGTTCAGACCCGCACGAAAGGCGTAACGAGATGGCAACTGTCTTGATCCTTCACTCGGCGAAATTGCGGTGGCTGTGAAGACGCGGCCTACACACACCAGGACAAAAAGACCCCGTGAAGCTTTACTGTATTCTGGCATTGTTTTGGACACTCTAACTGTTGAGCGTAGGAGGGAGACTTCGGTCGCCAATGAAACACCTCTCTTTGGAGTGCTCACAAGACTTACCCATAGGCCCTGGAAACGGGTCTGGGGAAAGTGTCAGTTGGGCAGTTTGTCTGGGGCGGATCCTTGCCAAAGTGTAACGCAAGGGTACAAAGGTGCTCTTCGCACGGATGGAAATCGTGCTTCAAGTATAAAGGCATTAAGAGCGCTTGACTGCGACACTGACAGGTGGAGCAGGTACGAAAGTAGGTCTTAGTGATCCTCCGTCTGATTGTGGAAATCGGCGGAGCTTAACGGATAAAAGTTACTCCGGGGATAACAGAGTAGTCGCGTCCGAGAGTTCATATCGACGACGCGGTTCGCTACCTCGATGTCGGCTCAGGGTATCCTGGGGCTGGAGAAGGTCCCAAGGGTTGGTCTGTTCGCCCATTAAAACCCTACGTGAGCTGGGTTCAGACCGTCGTGAGACAGGTCGGACTCTATCCGGTGTGTGCGTTTTGAGCCTTGAAAGGAGCTGGCCACAGTACGAGAGGACCTGGCCGGGGGAATCCCTAGTGTTCCGGTTGTCGCGTCAGCGGCAACGCCGGGTAGCTACATTCCTACGGGATAACCGCTGAAAGCATCTAAGCGGGAAGCCCTCCTTAAGATTAGGGCTCTTAGACTCCAGAGAGACTATCTGGTTGATAGGTTGGAAGTGGAAGGGCTGTAAAGCTTTAAGCTTACCAATACTAATAGTCAGCAACAAAACTTGCATATAATTTTTCTTCAGCATGTCAGAGAACAACTTTAGCACTATTTGAATCTAGAATTGTCTCGGTGACGATAGCGGCATGGAACCACCTGTACCCATTCCGAACTCAGTTAGTGAAACGTGTCTGCGGGGACGATAGCTTTGGGGCAACTCATGGTGAAAATACCACATTGCCGGGACAATTCTGGGTTCAAATTCATATAACTTTAATTACTTATGACAAAAAAAATCACAAGCATGGATGAGCTTTTAAAAAAAAGCAAAACACAGATAAAGACTTTCAAAATAGGTGACAGACTAAAGGCCAAATTTATAGAATCATCTTCGTCTTCAGCCACCTTTGATATCGGAGGCAAATCAGAAGGCTTGGTTTCTGAAAGATCTTTTGATGAAGTAAAAAAGTTTATCGAAACTTTGAAAAAAGGCGATGAAGTAGACGCTTTTGTTACTGATGTTGAAACAAAAGAGGGGCATGTCCGACTTTCGATTAAAGATCATGTTTTAGGCAATCTTTGGCAAACTTTAGACAAAGCGAAAAAGGAAGGTGGAGAAATTTCAGTACATGTTTTGAAAGTTTTAGATAGTGGCTTAATTGTTAGTGTCGAGGCTGGATTAACCGGTTTCATTCCTGTTTCGCAATTAGGAGAAGAAGCCGCAAAAAAAGGTCAAAAACTTCTTAATAGTATTCTGCGAGTTAAGGTAATTGAAGTGAGCAGCGATACTAACCGATTGGTTTTTTCAGAAAAGGCTGTTTCTGAAGCAGAAGAGTTGGAGCTTGAAATGAAAGCCTTAACCAAGATAAAAGAGGGTGAAGTCTATAAAGGCAGTGTTACGAATTTAACAGATTTTGGTGCTTTTGTTAAAATCCAAATTCTTGTCTCCAAAAATAAGATATCAGTCGAAGGTCTTGTGCATATATCAGAGTTATCTTGGGAGAAGATTTCCGACCCTTCAGCTAAGCTATCAGTTGGTGACGAAGTAGAAGTAAGAGTTTTAGAAGTTGATCCAAGTGATCATAAATTAAGTCTATCTGTAAAACAAGCAATAACGGATCCTTGGGATGATATCGAAGAAAAATATTCCTCAGAACAACAGGTGGGCGGCGTTGTTACTAAGAAGAGTAATTTTGGCGTTTTTGTTCAGCTGGAACCAGGAGTTGAAGGGCTTATTCATATGACCAAGATTCCACCAAGTAAAAGTATCAAACCTGGTGACAATATTAATGTTTTTGTTGAAGAAGTTGACGCAAAGGATAGAAAAATTTCTCTCCGACCTGTTTTAGCTACCAAACCAGTGGGTTATAAATAAATGTTAAGATAGGCTATGGCTAAGCCTAAATCTATATATGTTTGTCAGCAGTGTGGCTATCAACAGTCGGGGTGGGCAGGAAAATGTCCCGAATGTGGGCAGTGGAACAGTTTAGTAGAGACACTGCAGAGCCAATCTAAAAAAACTTCAAGTTTGCAAAAGCAGCCACAGCCAATTATTTTAAGCAAAGTTAAGGCTAAAAACACTAGGCGTATCTCAACTAAAATTTTGGAGTTAGATCGAGTTTTGGGTGGTGGGCTTGTTCCTGGGCAAGCAGTACTTCTGGCAGGTGAACCTGGAATAGGTAAGTCCACGATCTTGTTAGAAGTTGCCGATAAGCTCGGTGATGCGATATATATCGCAGGGGAAGAATCTGCTAATCAGATTAAAATCCGGGCCGACAGATTAGGGCTTAATGCTAAAAATATCCTAGTTTACGAGCAGACTGATGTTGATGCTCTGCTTGCTTCTTTGCAAAATATTTCAGAAGACAGTTTGCCTAATGTTTTAATCGTTGATTCGATTCAAACAATGAAGACTTCTGATCTGTCTGGAATGGCCGGTTCTGTGGGACAAGTTCGTGAAACTGCATCCAGATTAACCTCTTACGCTAAGTCGCGAGGGATTCCTCTTATTTTAGTTGGACATGCCACCAAAGAAGGTAGTGTTGCTGGTCCGGCCACGCTTTCTCATCTTGTAGATACTGTCTGTTGGTTTGAAGGTGAGCGGGAATTAATGCTACGGACAATAAGAAGCATTAAAAATCGTTTTGGCCCTACGGATGAAATTGGTCTTTTCCGAATGGAGGATAAGGGTCTTATTTCTGTTACGGATACACAAAAGTTGTTTATAGCAGAAAGCAAGGTCAAAACTGCTGGCTCGGCCATTACATGTATTATGGAGGGAACACGACCGGTATTGGTAGAAATTCAATCTCTGGTAGTTCCCACACATACGGCATATCCCAGAAGAATTGCACAAGGAATTGATTCAAAACGGTTGGAAGTGATGTTGGCTGTAATTATGGCAAGATTGAGGCTGCCGTTTTGGGAAAAAGATGTTTTTGTCAATGTTGTTGGTGGAGCTAGTATCAAAGAGCCAGCGTCAGACCTGGCCCTTATAATGTCCTTAGTTAGCGCTTATAAAGACAAACTAATTGGTGACAAGGTTTTTATTGGAGAAGTAGATTTGTCGGGATCAGTACGTCCGGTATTGGCACAAAAGCGTCGGATCAAGCATGCTAAAGCGCAAGGATTTTCTAAAATTATAACTTCATCTGAATATTCTTCGATCACAAACAAGTTATCCACAATATTTACTTCAAAAAAATAAAGCCTATATTTAGGCCTAATTTATATTATATAAATTATAGGTATAGGAGTAAGGACATTATAGGGTTTGACTTATTCTAAAAAAAATACTATAATAACGAAGACGCAAAAAGAGCATCACTACCGATCTCGTTTTTGCATTTTTGACATACGTTAACTCACGAGTAGCAATGCTCTTTTACTGCCTTAAGACTAGACAGTTTGACTAGTGTTTGTCAAGTACTTCGGCTCTAGAAAGTGTGGGTGGTGTGTAGGGCAGGCGCACTACCCACTCTTTTTGGAGCCGATTTTTTATATGTATCAACCCTTTGCTACGCCAGAAGACACCTATCACTTAATAGGCAAGAGATTGCCTAAATTTAAGCTGCTAAAAAAATTCAAAACACCTAGATATGTTAAATATTTAGCAATTTTTGGGTTTTTACTTATCTTTGTTTCTTATTTGCCAAGTATGATTTTTTCTATTTTGACTTATGGTGAGAATATGTGGGAAAGATATATTTCTCCAACCCAAAAAGCTAAATCTCACTTTGAAATAGTAGAAGAGTCAAACTATCAGCCCGCCTATGATGAAACTCTTCCTGCAGGCAGTTTTCTTAAAATACCCAGTATTTGTGTAGATACAACTATTAGCATAAGTAGCTATGAAAATTATGAAGAGGTTCTGAAAAACGGAGTTTGGAGAGCGCCTGACTGGGGTACGCCAGAAAATAGGCAAATGCCGACTGTTTTGGCAGCGCACCGCTACGGATACTTAAAATGGAGCCGTATTTTTAGGCGTCAAAACTCTTTTTTTAATTTAACCAAGCTTGCTGAGGGCGATCAGATCGAAATCATTTGGCGGCAACGAAAATATACTTATAATGTTGTTGGTAGTTCAGAGGGTAGGGAGTTTGCCAACATAGATGCCGACTTGATTCTTTTTACTTGTAGAGACTTAACCAGCGATGTTCGTATCTTTAAATACGCCAAGCTTTTAGAGATCTAAAAGATATCCTGTAATATTGACAAATTGCCGATAGTTTGATATTATAATCCAATTACCGGCAGAGATTAGGTTCTGGCCGGTTTTTTGTAAAATAATTATGAAAAAATTAATCATAACTTTTAATATTTTAGTAGCAGCTTTGCTTTTGCCAGCTGCGGCTTATGCTGAGGAACAAACCTGCACCACTACTTATGGGCAGGGAGTTGTTTGCGGAGTTAAAACCCCTCCGACCGAAATTAAAGCAGGACTTGCTGAGGATCTTCGCTTATTTGGGGCAGTCGCTCTTGTAGCTTCCGGAGCACTTTATTTTAATGCCCGACGTAAATATAAAGTTCAGTCCGTCTAAAAAAGACGGCTTGAGCTCTATATTTATTAGATATTTATTATTTTTTTGTACTTTAACAACTTACAGGTTTATATAAAGTGAGGCGCGAGGAGGTCGCCTATCCGAATATCGTTCGTTATTTTTTAATTTGGATACGGCGCCAATCAAAGCGCCTTGAACAAGTGTCAGGAGGACACGATGTCTGGAAACAATAAGCCCTATGATCTCAGAAAAAACGGGATTAAGGTTCGCGTAGACGAAAAAGGCAACAAATTTGAGGATTGGCCTCAGTTGCCGCACAATATTCGTCTTGAGGTTGAACAATATCTCGATAAAGCCGGTTGGAACGCCTACGCAGGCGACACTACGCCGGATATCCGGGTGCTGATCAATAACGTCTGGCAAAACATTCGTTTGCCGAACGAAATGGCAGACAAGATTGTTTCTGCCTATAAGGCAATCGAACAGGCCAAACAGGTTGAAACTAATCTGCAGGCCAAGATCGAAATGATGGGAGCTGAAATGACGAGATTGCTCGAAATCATCAGTTCTAAACAAACAAAGATCGAAGAACTGGAGTCTCAGCTTGCGGGAAAGCAAGTTAAAACTCTCGACGAGGCTGGTCTCTTTTTTGAGAATTTTTTCGACGACGATGATTCAAAGCCGATCCGCCAGGACTGGCTTGACGATCTTGAGGATTCGGCTCCAGAGTTGCCCGCGGCCATAACGCCGCCGAATGGCACGACTGCCGTTTCTCGTCGTCATATCGCACCGCAGCGGGAATCAATCCCGGGCGAAGACGACGTTGTCGACGAAGAAGACCTCATGCTCCCGTGGTTTTTATACGGGGTTGCAGGAGGGGCTGTGATCCTCATAGCAATTTTCTTAATTGTTTTTTCCGTTCAATATCCGATAGCAGCTCTTTTGACCGCTGTTGTTGGTGTAGTGATCAGCGTTGCTCTTTGGCGTCAAAAAGGGGGTGAGTCCGCTGAGGATGACCCTTTTTTCTCGATGCGGGGGATGCGGATAGCTCTCAGCAATTTACTGGATCCGGGCGAATGAAGATGAAAAAAACGAGAAGCACTCTTTTGTTGTTTGCTGGTATGGTCGCTTTGGTGGCCATGGTGGCAACTGGGTTCGTTTCGTTGTTTTTCGTCTTGGCAGTTTTGATGCTGCTTGCAGCGCCGACACTGTTGTTTTACATCGTTTTCCCAGATACCCGACGCGGGTTGGTAATTCGCTTTGTTTTTGCAGCGATCGCTGCTGCGTTGGTTATCTTTTTTATGGTTTCGGAGGTTAATTTTTCCGAGACCTGGGAAGGCCTCAACATTAACCGCGAAAGCATCAGCAATGTTGCTGATGATATCCTGCGGGCGATTGATCTAAAAGGCGACGAAGCCGATGATGCTGGTGGCGAAACTGCCCCGGCTGATGAAGCTCCGTTGGAAGTACCCGCACCCGCTCAACCCGAGCAGGTGCCTGAAGAGGTAATACCTGCGGTTCCTCCTTTGGAACCACAGTTTCAATCCGAACAATAGTTCATCACGGAGGAAACCGATGAACGCCATGCGTAAATTCGTTTTTGTCGTGGTTGCCATCTTGGCAACTGTCGTAATTACCCCTGTTTTTGCTCAAGAAGGTGCTCTGCCGCTGGGTGAGTATCGGATTGTTGATGCTCCTCCTGAAGGCACGCCCCTTTATGAGCAGGGAACCAACGCCATTCTTGAGTACTTGGAGAATGGTCAGCCTGTTCAGGTGGTCGACTGGACCACTGATGGTAATTGGGCTATGGCTGAGTTTGGTCAGTTGGCCGGATTGGTCAATGCGATCAATCTTGAGCTGGTCGAAGCCAAAGCTCCAGAAGATCCCAATTTGCCGCCGATGAATCCTGAATTTGTCTACCAGATTGACCCGAACGTCAACGCGCAGGCGTCGCCTGAGCTGGATACCTGGAATGAAGAAGTCCAGATTCCTGATTTCGTCGATAGCTACACCACCATCGACGGTGTGTATGGCTACATGCTGCAGAGCAGCACGGGTACCGGTGAAGACCAAGCACGGCTTGAGTGGCCTCCTGCGGATCAGTTGGGGCGTACGCTCCAGATTCCGGAAGGCTATGCCTTGCACGTCAACGGCGTTTACGTGACGATTAATTTCGTCGACGAGGCTGTTGATGACTTGGTATTTGACTCGGAGAACTTCCCGCGTGGCGGCGAGTTTGAACAGGGGTTGTATGTGACCCTGACCAGCCAGGCGCCGGAAATTCAATCCATGACCATCGTTGATGGCATGGCTCTGATCGTCGAAGAGCGCTACGCGCAGGAGGAATTCTGCAACCGACTCGCGACAGCTGTCGTCAACAACTGGGCGCGGGACGTCATTTTGGTTCCGACCGACTGGCCTGAGCAGTTTTGCGGTGACGCATTACGCGTTATGCCCGTGGACGAGCGCCCCGGCGGCACCACGCTACCCGAAGATCTCATGCCCGTTGAGATCCCCTAGAACCTGTAAGCCCGACGGCTTGATACACTTATAAGCCGTCATAGCGGTGACTTGTAATATTTTTTCTGCATCCCGCAGAGAATCTAAATTACAGGTCACCGACGTTTTTTTGAATTAATAAATATTTTTGTTAGTTGAAAAAAGCAATGAAAAAACAAAAAACTCCGTTAGTATCGATTGTTATGCCCGTTTACAACGCGGCAGAGTTTTTGCGCGAAAGTTTGGATAGTATCCTCAGTCAAACTTATTGTAATTGGGAGCTTATCGCTGTTGATGATGCTTCTTCGGATAATTCATATCAGATTTTAATGCAATATGCTGATGCTGATTCACGCATAAAACTTTATAAAAACAGGAATAATTTGGGTGTTTCCAAAAGCGCCAATAAGGCAATTTCCAAAGCAAAAGGGGAGTATATAGCCCGAATGGACAGCGACGATATTATGTTTCCTGATCGTTTGGAAAAACAGCTTAAGTATCTGCAAAAGCATGACGACGTCTTAGTAGTTGGAATGCAATGTAAATTTGTTAACTCTCGTGGTGATATAACAGGAAACAAAATTTTTCCCACTAGTTTTGAGAATATTAAATCAATGATGTTTTGGAGTATTCCAATGCAGCAACCTTCACTCATGTTTAATCGCAATAAACTACCCAAAAATTTTGCCTGGTATGATGGCGGCTTTACATCTGCGGAAGATCTGGAGCTAATGTTTAAACTTTTCAAACTGGGAAAGGTTGCCAACATGTCTGATTTTGGGCTTTACTACCGTATTCATGGTGGAAACACTTCGCTTATAAATCCTAAAAAAACATTTTATTTGACACTCAAGTCTCGTATCCGCGCTGTGCGCAAGCATGGGTATAAGCCTTCTTTGAAAGGTTTGATGTTGACTGCAGCTCAAACTGCGATTGTGTTTATAGTTCCCAATAAATATATTTTTCCTCTATTTTCAGTAATTCGTGGTTTTAATAAAGAAGTAAAACATTCTCTTAAGCGAATACAGCCCGCTTTTGTTTCCTAATCCTACTTAAGTTAGAATTTAAACAAAGCCTATGAAGTTTCTCAAAAATTACAAACTTCAAAATTTGTTTTTTCCTGCTTTAATTTTTATCCTTTGGGCGGCAGTCGTATTTGCCAACTACACTCCCAATACTTACCTCACTGGTTGGGATAATCTGCATCCGGAATTTAATTTTGGGCTTAATATCACCCGCAGCCTTAGTGCAACTTGGCAGGAATACCAAGGAGTGGGGCTTCTTGGGGGAATGGCGCACGCGGCGGATTTACCCAGGCAAATTATCCTTTGGATTTTTTCTTTTGCTTTACCAAATCACCTTTTGCGCTGGAGCTGGAGTATGTTTATGCTTTTGACTGGTCCTTTGGGAGTTTACTATTTTGTAAAAAATACGCTTAGTGGCAAAGTAGCTGGGTTTGGAGCATCTGTCTTTTATCTTTTTAATTTAGCCACAGTGCAGTATTTTTATACTCCGTTTGAAGCTTTTATCACGTTTTACGGGGCATTTCCGTGGCTAATACTTTCGGCTTATAAATATCTAAAATTTTCAACAAAGCGTAATCTGGCGATGCTTTTGCTTATTAGCTTTTTAAGCACTACTGCTTTTTATGTACAGACACTTTTTGTTGTATACGGAGTAGTACTGGGAGGCTTGATACTTAGCAGTTTATTATTCAAAAAAACAAGTTTTAAAAGTATATTGGTGCTGGGTATAGGGGTATTGGTAATAAATGCTTTTTGGCTTTTGCCTGTGGCATATTTTACGCTTACGAATTCAGGTGTGGTAGCCAACAACAAAAGTAACCTTATCTCAACACCCGAGACCAGGCTTATGAATCAGGGGTTTGGTGATCTGCAAAATATTGTTGGGCTCAAGGGGTTTTGGTTGGAATATACGGATTTTCAAGAAGGACAGTTCGGGTATCTAATGCAATCTTGGCATGACTGGACGCAAACTTTTGTTTATACAGCAGTTTCTTTGAGTTTGTTTGCTGCTTCCGTATTGGGTTTTGTTGTGGCGATTTTTAACAAAAAACAGAGGAGTATCGGACTTTTTGGGGTAGTAGTTTTGCTTTTTTCAACTATGCTTCTTTCTGCGGGGGAGGGCTTTTTGGGGTTATTTTATGATGCTATGAGCAGGATGGTGCCGCTTTTTGCAGACATGTTTCGTTCTCCTTTTACCAAGTGGTCGATTCCATTGAGTTTTGCTACTGGTTTGGGGATTGGAATTCTAATATATAATTTATCCAAATTTAATAAATATATCGGGATAATAGGTGTAATATTCATTACTGGATTTAGTGTTTATCAGGTCAAACCGCTGCTTGATGGACATCTTATTCATCAGGAATTAAAACAAGAAATCCCAAATGCTTATTTTGAATTATTTGATTTTTTTGATTCGGAGCCGGCGGAAGGGCGAATCGCACGCTTTCCTGTGGCTACTTTCTGGGGTTGGGATTTTAACAGTTGGCAGTATCGGGGATCTGGATTTTTGTGGTACGGGATACGCCAGCCCATTTTGGATCGGGCATTTGATGTTTGGAATAGGGAAAACGAGGAGTATTATTGGCAGATTCGCAATGCTGTTTATCAAAAAGATCCACTGCAGTTAAAAGAGGTTTTGCAAAAATATCAAATTAAATACGCGCTTTTAGATGAAAGCGTGGTGCTGGCTGGCTCAAATAATCAAGACACATTAATGTTTACTGAAACCAAACAGTTGTTGGAGCAAATCGGCGCCAAGCAGGTTTTTGGACAGGATTTTTTGAGCGTATACAAGATACCTCATGCTCCAGAAAGGTTTGTCTTTGCCCCGGAAACTTATGTGAAAGCAGATTTGATTGGGTTTGGTAGCCGAGCTGACAAAATTTTTTCAGAATACGGACCATACTTGTCTGGTGCTAGTTCAAGCATAATTTATCCGTTTTGGGATTTGAATTCAGAAGTCCCTTCTGGTTTAAGTTTTAAAAAAGATCTTGCGGGAAATGACAGATTGTTCGTAAAACATGATTTGGGTAAAGAAGGTGATTTTAAACTTGTCGTTCCTGCTTTGGAAAAAATTAAAGTTGGTGCTCAAATTTCGTATGCAGATCAAAGTTTGGAGATGGATTTCCTTCTTCCGGAGCTAAGAGCCGGAGCACAAACCATCAGTTTTAAAGGAGATAGCCCTGTATTTTTAAATTTAAATCAAAGTTTCAATCGGGTTTTGGTGGTAGTAAATAACCAAATTTCAGATAGTTTGCAAAGTGGGGAAGATCAATATTTAAACAATATTAGTGTATCTGAAAATAGCGATATAGATGTTGCTATTTTCAATGCCGAATCCGAGCCTCGATTGGTTTCTGATTCACTTTTGACTTCTAAGTTTAATGTTTGTTGGCAGCGAGAGGGAACGGTGGGGAATTTTACGATAAACCAAAAGAGTGACGAGTTAAATATAAAAACTCAAGACCAAGTCGCTTGCACATCAATGCCTTTGGTAAGAAATCTGCAAATTGACAGTGTTTTGGAATTTAATTTACCGTTTAAATCCGAAAGTGGAGCCAGTCCGCATTTTTGTATTATTGAAGAAGGGCAAGATGATTGTTTGAATAGCGAAGTTTATTACCAGACACCAACTAGCAAAAACTGGGCAGAGGTAAGTCGAAAAGTATTTTTGGAAGCGGGAAAATCTTATTGGGTTGTTGTGGCTGGGCGTCCACCCGAGATTATTGGTGAAAATTGGGAAATTTCTTACAAGCAGCCTTTTTACAAATTAATGCCGCTTGTAGCTTCTGTGCAGGTAGACTCAGAAATAGTACCAATGCTTGGTTCAGAACTGGTTTTTGATCTTAATTTGCGTGATGGGCAATTTGAGCTATCCTATCCGCTTGTCGGTCAAAAGCTTGACTTTGCTACGCAGGGTAGATTTGAGCCTAAAAACTGTGATTTGTTTGAACGCGGCGAGGTTTCTAAAAGTATTAGTAGTGAAGGGGTTTTGTATGAAGCTGGCGATTGGGGAGCGTCTTGCGATTATGTCAATACCGATATCAGCACTAAATGGGAATATGTGCTGCATTTGTCTGGTATAAATACTGAAGGAAGATCTCTTAAAGCTTATCTTTACAATCCAACCTTAAAACTTAATGAGCTTGAAGTATTAGCAGGCCAAGATACGTTTTCAGAAATATATGCTTTTGGCGGTTGGGCAAATTATAAAGAAGATAATTATGTTTTGAATCTCGAAACCAGAAGTTTTGGTCCGAATGAGTCCAAAAATATTCTTAAATCTGTTCAGATTTATGATTTACCTATTTCGTGGCTTTCTTCTTGGCGATTGATACCAAACACACAAGTCGAGTACCAAAACAACTTAACAGTTGAAAGTGTAAGCAAATACGGAACATTTATATATAAAGTAAAAACCAAGGGTGAGGGAATATTGGCTTTGTCTCAAAGTTATGACAAAGGATGGGTTGCAATATCTCAAGCAAAGGTACTGTCTCATTACGAGCTTAACTCCTGGGCAAATGCCTGGGAGGTATCCAGCTCTACCATCTATTTATTTTACTGGCCGCAGCTGTTGCAAATTGCTGGGTTTGGGCTTCTTGTTTTAGTTTTGTTAAAAATTTTAATATTTGACAAACGCTCGTAAGTTAAGAAATACTAGAATATATGAGGCAGGGATTTACTTTAATCGAGCTTCTGGTTGTTATATCAATTTTAGGAACCCTGGCAGTAGTAGTACTTATCGCGATAAATCCGTTACAACAAATTGCTCGTACTCGTGATGCCGGACGTATCAGTGGAGTGACTCAAATAGGACATGCTTTAGAAGCATATATGGTTTCTCATAATAGTAGAACACCACCTAATAATAATACCTGGCTTCAGGCGTTAGTAGATGGTGGAGAGTTACGAAACATTCCCGACGCGATTGGTGCGGGTAATGGTTACTCTGTTTGTACCCGGCGCAATGTTCATAATTGGTGCTATCATATTCGCACAAATCCGAATTGTGCTTTTGTGTATACTGCGCTTGAATCAGATAGCTATCAGTCTCGTTGCCCTTCGGGTAGGACTGCTTATGTTTATTATGACACTGTAGACAAAAGATCGGGAATGCTTTGTTGGCCAGATAGTTCAAATCCTTACGCCAGGGGAGGTTGTGTCAGCTGGAGAAGCCATTCTTATTTTGAAGAGCTTTGATGCTTGACAAATTTTTTCATTTTGATATACTAATCAAACTTCGAATTTAGATCAGATTCTGTCCCTCGTTTCTTTTATTTTAAATTAATGTCAAATACAGTTAAAGAAATATTAATGCTTTTTGTTGTCATTGCTGGGCTTTTTGTTGCCTTTTTACTGGCTATGAGCAAAAGCCTGTCTGCGGCAGATTGGTCTCAGTGTCCTGATAGCTCTCCGATTATACGTTGCCAGACTTACAATTGTCCTGAAGGAGACACTAACAAAGATGGTGTTTGCAGCTTGCAAGATAACCGCGCTAAGCTAACCGATTATAGAAATGATGCTCTTTGTGCTAATCCTCCGAGTGGGTGCGGTGTTGTTGAATATTATTCTGATGGAGCTAATGATGCCTGCGTAGTTCGAGTTAAAGAAAATGAAAACAATTGTAATTTATACAACGCCAGTAACCCCGTTTTTGAAACACCTACACCAGAGCCAAAAGGAGGTTTCAGCACAAATGCGTCTCCAACACCAACGGTCAAACCAACAACAAAAGGGGGAGAAGAGTTGCCTGAAACAGGACCTGAACACATAGTCATCGG
>Ga0272443_10003160_pt1 | contig 19795 bp, 16 predicted proteins | sample SSMAcet12_FD_193581 | JGI IMG/M metagenome (GOLD analysis project Ga0272443, IMG submission 193581) | Marine sediment archaeal communities from Little Sippewissett salt marsh, Falmouth, MA, United States - SSM-Acet-12 | ecosystem: Environmental > Aquatic > Marine > Wetlands > Sediment ... | reverse complement strand
CCGCTCTCCTCCGCCTCCTTGATGAGAGCATCGAGATCCTTCTCCGATATGGCACCAAGCGGTGTGTGATAGAGATACAAGCTGAGGACAGTGTATAGGGTTTCATCGTCCCCACACAGCTCCTCCAAAAGCGTTTGCTGTCGCTCCACGTCTTCCTGTTTGCGCATGGCCTATCATCCCTCCACTGGCGTTCATTCCCGCCGAGGTTCTTCTCGCGGCCGGTTCGCTCCTCAAGCTACCACAGTCGGCAATCTCCCGCCAAGGCGAATGGGGAACCCTCGATCGAACTCTTCATGCCTCAGACTGATTTCGACTCGCGCGCGCGGATAATCTACTCTCAAGCGTTTCCCGAACCGATTCTAATGCGCTGAGAGATGTAGAGTCCGGCTTGCGCCCCCCCCAGGAACCGGTCCAGATGCAAAGCTGAGATCTGGGTGAGTGGACGCGGGCGAATGTAATCCACATCACGAACCCCACGAGACTCGAACCCGAAGGCGTAGTCGTTGTCTGTCGATGCCGGAAGTGACAGTTCGGTTACGGAATCTGTGAAAGGTGATAAGCCTGATGGCATCAGTGGTTGGTGGGTTGCTCTGAAGCCTGGGGGACTGAATGTAGAACGCGTTCGTTGTCTGCTTCCTGATGATCCAGACCTAAGCTGGGCGATGTCCGAGAGCGATCGCTGCCTGATCACACCGACAGCAAAGAGGATACCGGAGGCAACGACGAGGATTACGGCGACCTGGTGAAACCCATGCACACGATCGCCCCAGAGGATCTTCGACCGGGCGACGAGGAGCCTGTAGACGAAGAACTGGCTCTTAATGGTTCCAGAGACAAACAGCAACAGACCAACGGCGGCAATCAACCATCCCCAGATAATTTCGACGAGTAACCTCCCGGGAACGAGCATCCGGGAATGACCAATGAAAGACACGTTTGGAGCCTAGTGTATTGGATAGCTTTGGAACTCAACGATGGCCAGCGAGGCAGGAAGTCGACGGAATCCTGGCGCAAATCGCGGATGCGCGTGTTTGATAGCAGGCTACACTGTGTTGATGTGCATCAACAGGATTAGTCGTTCACTCCGGCTCCCCGTAGAGGACTACTTCCAAACTCCCCACGGGCGGTTGCTGCTATCAACAGATGGCAGAAGGTGTACGTGAGGTAAGAGAAGGTTTGAGTCACCTCAGCTCCAAACTCGCTTTATCTTGGTTTCGAAGAACTTCGATGTGCGCATTCCCGCGGTCTTCCCGGAGCAACGTCTCAAGTTTGCTCCGATATGATGTTTGGGCCGAGACGTATGGTGAAGGTTAGCACAGGACTCGAACTGGTGCCCCTAGTGTACTGGATGCAGACGCGTTCGATCGTTGCATTCCGCTGATGCATGTCCTCATTTCGCGAACGCTGTCGGCGGATCTGCTGTTTTCATTGGACTTTCCGTCGCTCTGACCCTTCGCTCTCAGCGGCTCTCCACAGCCAACTCTCACATCGCGATTGGACCCGATCCCGAGGTGAAGGTCAGACCCAGAGGCGGCTAAGAACTGGGCCTTTGCATATCTGTATGGATCGCCTCTCCGCCGATCGAGGTTCCGGTTTCCGCAGCAGAAGCCTTCGATCGCTGCGACTTCTCCCGTGTAGCCAACACCTCCTAGTTCCTGTTACTCTGCTTGGCGAAGGAGGCGGAATGAACCGGATTGCCATTGTGGTCTTGCTGCTTGTAGCGAGCTCGCTCTCTGCCTTGGCGAGCGATCTTCTGACGAACGACTCTGGTGCAACAGCCTACGGACTTCGCGTCGAGTTCTCTGAACCAGTCGCAATAACAGAGTGCGGTGACGTCTTCCTTGACGTTGAGCAATCCGGTGCATCTGCTGTCCACTGGTTCTCGGGAGGTGAACTCCCGGAATGGGGAAGGCATTGGCTCAACTGGGATCCAGAGGGCGCAACGATTGTCGCATACGCGTGGTTTGGCGAGACAGAGATCATCAAGAGAGAAAGCATACGTAGCACCGACTGGACAAGCCAGCCATTCATCCTGGAGTACGCACCAGACGATGAGGTTTCGTACTACCGAGGAGAGCCTCGTGCCCTTGCAGCAGCCGAGCACTGGGGAATGGCAGGGCACCAGCTCTCAGGGATCCGAGTTGTCTTCGCAGAGGATGGACTGCTTGTGCAGTGGGAACTTGCCTCAGGCCGTTTCGCGAATAGCAGCTACGTGTATGACTTAAGGTTTAGCCGGCCCGACTCCTCAGACACGATCTTCTTCACTGCTGATCCGAATCGGGAGCTCCTCCAGGTCTCGGCATCAGGGGACAGCCTCCAGCATACAGAACTCAGCACTGGGCATGACTCAACCGTGATTGCGGATGGTGAGACTCTCACCGCGTTTGTCCCGTGGTTCGACACGCCGTTTGGCGACTCGACAAGAGACCTGGTCGCATGGAAGGCTTACGCAAACATCATCTTCAGAGGTGACGGATACACGGAGTACTTCGGGCTCCCGGGAGAGTCGATCTATGAGAAGTTCCTCTCTCTCCTTGCAGGCCGTCAGAAGATTCTTGACTACGCGGGCATATGGAACGAGGGCTACCGTCTCCTCGAATTCTCGCCTCAGGACGAGGTTTCGTTTTACAGAGATGAGCCGCGCGAATTAGACGAGGCAGACTACTGGGGGCTCCCAGGGCACGAGCTTCTGGGCATCGACGTGGCGTTCGTGGAGGAAGGTCTCTTGGTTCGTTGGGAGATCGCAGACGCCGAGTTCTCAGACAGCGAGTATAACTACGATTTGAGGTTCACCCGTCCCGGCTCCACAGACACTGTCTTCGTAGCAGCACAGCCTACGAGGGACTCTTCTCATGTTGCAGCCTCGGGTGACGATCTAGCCCATACCATGCTCACTGACCGAGTAGTAACTAGCCACGAGATCGACGGCAGATATCTCACTGTCTTCGTCCCGAGCTTCGTGACACCGTTCGGAGACCCGTTGGCGAATCTGGCGTCGTGGATAGCCTATACAGGAATCAACTACTTCACACCGGAATCGACAGAGTACTTCGAGATGCCCCGCCAGGGAACGTATGAAGTCATGATGGCGAGTGCAAAGCTGCGGGAGCTCGAGGCGACGTGGCTCGAGCAGCCGTACGTAGTTACGTTCCTCGATGAGCACGTCCCGGTCACGTGCTTCCTTGACGGCGAAGTTGTGCCCGTCGCTGACTGGCCGCAGTGGATGGAACCGGGAGGGAACCTGCGAGGTGTTAAGCTACAGTTCCGGGAGGAGTCCCTACTCGCACGTTGGGAAGGGTACGGCGAGGAGATGCTTTCAGACTTCTCCTACTCCCTCCACTTCCACAAGCCTGGTGGCGGTACTCATCTGTACGTGACGGCCAATCCGAGAACGGGCAGTGCCTCGGTTGCCATGAGGCATGGAGAGGAGTACTACGCCGACCTACCACTACTCAAGGCTCGCATTCTTGAGTCTGGCTACGCTGTCGTTGAGGTCTCGTATGGCGAATTGCCCTCTGGAGACTCAATCGAGGACTTGGCGGACTGGAGTATGGGGGTTCACCTGAATCTGGCGATGGATGACCGCAATCTTGGCTACCAGGTCGGAGGTGGCATTTCCTACAACGTTTCTATCGCAAGTGAGCAGCTACGAGAGCTCGAGGCGACGTGGCTCGAGCAGCCGTACGTAGTTACGTTCCTCGATGAGCACGTCCCGGTCACGTGCTTCCTTGACGGCGAAGTTGTGCCCGTCGCTGACTGGCCGCAGTGGATGGAACCGGGAGGGAACCTGCGAGGTGTTAAGCTACAGTTCCGGGAGGAGTCCCTACTCGCACGTTGGGAAGGGTACGGCGAGGAGATGCTTTCAGACTTCTCCTACTCCCTCCACTTCCACAAGCCTGGTGGCGGTACTCATCTGTACGTGACGGCCAATCCGAGAACGGGCAGTGCCTCGGTTGCCATGAGGCATGGAGAGGAGTACTACGCCGACCTACCACTACTCAAGGCTCGCATTCTTGAGTCTGGCTACGCTGTCGTTGAGGTCTCGTATGGCGAATTGCCCTCTGGAGACTCAATCGAGGACTTGGCGGACTGGAGTATGGGGGTTCACCTGAATCTGGCGATGGATGACCGCAATCTTGGCTACCAGGTCGGAGGTGGCATTTCCTACAACGTTTCTATCGCAAGTGAGCAGCTACGAGAGCTCGAGGCGACGTGGCTCGAGCAGCCGTACGTTTATGAGTTTGCCCTTGGGCAATCGCCAACCCACTGTAGGGTCGACGGTGAAGAAGCACCTCTTGAAAGCTGGCCACAGTGGATCGAGCCTGGTGGTCAACTGCGCGGAGTGAAGCTCCAGTTCTTGGAGGATTCGGTTCTCATCCGTTGGGAGAGCCACGGTCAGGAGATGCTCTCGGGCTTCAGCTATTCCCTCAACTTCAGAAGCAGTCGTGATTCGAACACCTTCCTCAACATTTCAGTGAATCCACACGCAAACTCTGTGTCAGTAGGGCAAAGCACGAATCTCCTCTATGAGGATCTCAGCGGCCTCGTTCGCGCGGCGGTTTTCGAGGCGGGATACGTCGTGGTCGAAGTTGCCTACAGCGAATTGCCTTCAGGTGACCCGCTCGAGTACATAGATGGTTGGAACGCAAGTGTCGTTGCGAGGTATCCGCTTGGACTGACGTCAATCGACTATACCCTAGGTTATGGGATTTCCTACTGGGATGCCATCGCTCGGGAACGCATCAGAGTGGCCCTGAGAGAGATCAGCGCGGGACTGGAGGACGATCCATACCTACTCCAATTCTCGGTTTCCGATGAGCCACAGCTCTCTCGTGCAGGCTCCAGCTTGACGGCTGAGCAAGAAACCTGGGGCCTTCCAGGGCACAGCCTTCGGGGTATCAAGATGACGCTTGTTGACGACAGCCTTGTCGTGCAATGGGAAATGGACGAACCCTTCAAGCTCAGCTCGTACTCCTACGACATCCGCTTCGTACATCCGAGCAGCCGAGACACAGTGCACGTTATCGTTAATCCGCAGACTGAAGAGCTTGAGCTGGCGGCTGCTTCAGACACCCTGGGTTGGAGCGGCATCGCGATTCCCTCAGGTTCGGGAATGCTGGTCGACGGCAATCGGCTCACGGTGTTGATTCCTGCGTTTTGGACCCCATTTGGGGTTCAGTCAAGCGCACTCGCAACGTGGCTTGCGTACTGCAACATCATCTACCGCGGGGCTTGGGCCACAGACTATTACCGAATGCCGGGAGAAGCCGCTTTCGCTGACTTGCTGTATAGAGAAGAAGCTCTCGCCGTGATTGAAGCACACTCGACGATCTGGGGTGACAAGACTCGGATCCTCGAGTTCTCTGAGGAAGACGAGGTTTCGTTCTATCGAGATGGGCCTCTTGGTCTGGAGAACGCCAACTATTGGGGGCTCCCGGGGCATCAGCTGCTCGGACTCGACTTGGCCTTCATCGCCGAAGGTCTCCTGGTTCGCTGGGAATTGGCGGACGCCGACTTCAACGAGAGCACCTACACATACGACCTAAGACTCAGCCGCCCCGATTCTATGGACACAGTGTTCATTGCTGTTGATTCCTCGCGGTTAGCACCACAGCTTGCAGCGTCGGGAGATGCCCTTCCACACACAACTATCGCGAACGAAGCTGGAGCAGGCCTCCTCGTGGACGGCAGATATCTCACTGCCTTCATCCCGTCTTTCGCGACGCCCTTTGGCGACGCGCTGGCTGAGACTGTTGCTTGGACAGCATACGTCAATATAAGCCATCGAGACGGAGACTCCGTTGAGTACTTCGGGCTTCCAGGGCGGGCGACTCCATCGCTTTTCGACTGGCCCAGTCTGCCAGCAACGCTCCAGTATACGGAAAACGCTGTGGGAGTGGTCCTCGAGCGAGAGGACTTAGAGCTTGATGCAGAGGAGTCGCACGCATGGGGGCTGGATGGTTGCGACGTATCGACTATCTCAACCGCAGTAGTGGAAGATGAACTCCTAGTCGAGGTCAGCCTCCATTCGCTACCCTCCGAGATCCAGTTCGTATACATCCTCCGCTACGTCATTGATGAGGCAAGGGACTGTCGAATGAACATATACATAGACCCGACCGAAGGAATCGTCCGGTCGATGGTCAAGAGAGATGGAGGGTGGACAAACCTGGGCGTTGTGCCTTCCTCCATGCTGGTCAGGAGAGGCACCATCCGCTCCCGGATACCGGCATCTTCCCTCACTGGCCTTATCTCCCTGAGCGAGATCCGAGCATCCTGCGTGGATTTGAAGATCTACCACACGGGAGCCAGCGAGATGTTCGCGTTCCCGGGGTCGAGTTGCCAAGCTTCCTCCCCTCTAGATGAAGGCGCAACCGCGGAGTCGACGGAAGAAGATGAAGGCCGCCAGCCGAGTGCTGATCAGGAGTCGGATGCCAGTCCTGAGAGCTTCCAACGTGAAGTGGATGCTCCCCTCGGCCTGATCGACGACTTCGAGGATGGAGACCTTGTAAGCAGAACCGGCTCTCTGTGGACAAGCTACACGTGGGATGGAGGAGCGCTTTCATCTCCGCTCTTCGTAGAACAACGGCCGGATGATTGGTACCTGGCGATCGACGGATCTGGACAAGGTGGGGTTGGCGTCGAAACCTCTTTCAGTGAACTGGATGCATCTGCCTGCGATGAGATCTATCTGGTAGCATCCACGTCCATGGCAGTCACAATAGGCGTCGTTGTCCGGAGCACGGATCCGGAATGGCCCTCGGGATACAGAGACACCCTTGCCCAACTGGAGCTTCCGGCGACAGAGTCGCCTACTCAGATTTCGACGCCTCTTTCGAGCTTCCTGGTTGAGGAGTGGCGAAGAGCAAGCTGCAATGATTGCGCCGTTCATCTTGATCCAGGGAGAGTTTTCTACATCGGAGTTGAGGTCTTCAATCTTCAAGGGCAGCTTCGCGTCTACGAGATTGGATTCCGTGCTGCTGACAGGTAGTGACCTTCACCCCGGAATCCAGTCCAAACGTAATGCTAGAATCCAGACGGATGACCCTGCCCCCCTATGGTTGTACAAGTTTGCTTCGTCTCAGATGTCTCTCCTAGCTACCTCGCCGGAGATGGAAAAGCAAGCCTGCTGGAAGACGCGCCAGAGCCTCCCAAGCCCTGACCTCCCCCCAAGTTCGGCCGCGCTTTGAGCACGAGTTCCAGCGGAGAGGATTCACGCAGCTCTGGTGTGGTTGGAGGCCGCAGCAAAGCTCCGATATGAGCAAGGAGCGTGGCCGTTACTGAGAGGTGCGGTTCGGATTGCTGATGCGATAAGCAATCGGCTTGCCTCCGAAGATCGGTTCAGAAGCGGAGCAGAATCTTCGACAAAGGAAGGAGGGTTGGTCGCACAGGACTCGAACCAACAATTGACCAAGGGGACTTCGTTTCCGTGCTGACTCCCCGTGGTGAACTGCTTTCGAACTCCCCACGGGCTGTTGATGCCATCTGCAAATGGCGGAAGTCTCTCGTGACACAGGATTTAGTTTGGGCTCAAATGGCTCAAACCCGGCATTCTCGAATCGGCTCAAGAGAATATCGTCTTGCGCATGCTGACCTTCTCTCCCCCGATGTCGGCCATGTCGATTCCGATGTCGCGTTGAGATCCAATTCCGGGCGAAGGTCAATTGATCTGCCGCCTATTGCTGGATCACATCGAGGGGAAACGCCTGATCTAGTCAGCAAGGTGGAAAGGGTGTTAGGGTAGAAGCGGCGGTTCCAATCGAGGCAAGGACCAGAGTCACAGAAGCGAGGTGCGGTATGAGAAGCGTGGTGAGTTTCGTGCTGATAGCTACGATGACAGCGTTGGCTGTGCCGGTGCTGGGGCAAGATTCAGATTGCTCTGCTCATCCGGTGCTCAACATGGACTTCCAAATCCAGGAGCTCTCGTTCTACACACCTTGGATTGCTGGCATGTCGCCCAGCTTCCTCGGGGACTGGCTTCTTCTCGAAGGGCGGATTGATTCGCCGAGAAACCTGCAGGACTTCCTGCTCGAGACAACCATTCAGTATCTAGCGGGAGCCCCGCTTCTCAATTTCAGTGTGCTCTTCAGAAGGCAAGATTCCGGGGAGGGTTACGGGCTAGTACTGGTGCACGAACTCGGCCGACCATACTTCTCGCTGAAGGAGGGGACAAGCCCGTTTGAGACAACTACCGTGTCCGCCCAGCTCTATTACTACAGTGGAGACCAAGGTGAGAGTCTCCTCTTGGGCACGAGTGATGCTCTCGATTATGATCTTGGATTGCCACACACTCTTTCGATAGTTGCTAAGGGAAGCCAGTTCAAGGCATACGTCGATGGTGTGTTGGCCGTCGCGGTGGAAGATGACACTTGCTCAGACTCCGGAGCACTCATGCTATATGCTATCACAAATCACTTGCGGAGCTGGGATTTCGAGAGCATCCCTGTGCTGTACGCGATGGACAGTCTATCAATCTGGGATCTGGCTTGCATTCCGCGGTAGTAGGTCACTTCGTGGATGCCGAGTTCCTTGACGACCTCAGGCACCTTCTTGCCCCGGCCCAACAGCACTTCGGCCTCTCGCAACTTGGCCATGATCTCTTCGGGTCGGTCGTGTCTTCGTGCCACTTCCTGCCTCCCTTCCATTGATCCAGATACTAGTTCTGTTTCCGGACCGATCTAAGGGGGCTGGGTCAGTTTGGCTTCGTCCCGGAATCCGGTCCAAATGCAATGTCGAAATCGCCATGGACTGACACTAAGGGAGGAAGGCGAGTTTACGAACGAGTAGGCTTTCCGAGTTCGAGATGTAAACAACAGTCTGGAGCCTGGGGGACTGAATGTAGAACACGTTCATGCGTTACTTCCTGGTGTTGGATGACCTCCTCGGCGCATCCCAAGGAGGAAGACATCGATTGAAAACCAGTGATTGCGAGATTCTTCGTTCTCGACGTGTCACCTCCAGCTGGAGGCGCACTTCTCGCTCGAGTCTCTCGTTCTTGGACTACGCAGGGCACGGGCATAGACTGGCGCGAAGGCGTAGAAAGGAGGCGAAGACAGTGGACGAGATATTGGGTTGGAATACCGCTGGAGGTCTTGGAGTGCTGCTGGCCGGGCTCGGCGTCTTCTTCTGGGGACTGCAGTTCCTCAAGAGTGAGCACTGGCAACGAAGAAGACGGTCCAAGGAGGACTAGGAGGGTTGCTCTACGGACCTTTCCGTCCTTCAGTTACGGAATGGACTTGTGCTCGCCCTTTGCTTCGGTAGCTCGCATCTAGGAAGACTGCATGGGTATCGGAGATCGTCCGTGGTTTTCCTGTCGAAGAGTTCGGTTGGAGCCTGGGGGACTGAATGTAGAACGCATTCGTGCGTTGCATCATGGTGATGGGTGTCCCCATCCAGCACGTCGCGGCGGGCGGATAGCCTGTTCAGGCCTGGCATGCATGCGTATCTGCGGCTCGAGAGAAGGTCGGCTAGCGGGAGTGCGGGGTCCGACCGCGAGGCTGAACCCATTCATGCAAGCCGACGAGGCTTTCTCCTGCCTCCGTCACGGTAGATCGAGGAGTGTGAGAATCTCCGCCGACGAGTATCCCAGCACGAGAGGGAAGCGCTCCGCTAGGATTGGGGAATCGATCACGAGACGTGCGAAGTCGAATGACTCATCTGTGACGAGCTGCATTCCTCGGACATCGAAGCTGCTGAGGTCGTTCCACAGCCTAAGCTCCCATGAGGACTCCAGACCTTCTGCAATTGCGGCGACAAGAGCATCGCTACTGCCTTCAGTGACACCATGCACTGCAACGCAGTGGAACGGAAGAGGACTGGACACGAAGAAGATGCCGATCCGGCTCCAGACATCAGGGTACTCGCTCTCGACGTTCTGTCTGAGGTCGCCTCCTTCCCACTGAATATCGATTGGTCCAGAGATCGCCGGACTTCCGTCCCAGATGCCCAGCGCCCCAGCCTCCGAGTGCTCAGAGAGCTGATCAGATAGCGAAGCACGACGAGGCTCGAATGGAATGCCGAAACCAGTGCAGAAGTCGCCCTTTCCCTCCAACAGAGCAACCATGGCCTCATACTGGTTGGGTGCCTCGATTGACTCCAGCGGCATGACTCCAGTGGCAGCGAATATCGCTTCTGGAATGATGTAGCTTGTGTGGGAGGTTCGCTTTTCGTGGATCCAGACCTTCCCAGCGCAGTCCTGCAATGACTGGAACTCGCTGTTCCTGGAAGCGTAGAAGGTGCTCATCCAGTAGTAGTATTCCGGCTTCCCGGAGGTCGTTGACTCAACCGAGGCTGCGACCGCCTCCAGTCCATCAACTTGGGACTGGAGGCTGATGTAGGCATCCCATCTGAGGAACGCAACGACGCGTCTCCCTCCGTTCAGCAATGCTGACTCAATGGCGGAGATATCTCGTGTGACGCTTGCCGAGACCAGGAGGCCGGACCTCACGGACAGAAGCAGAGCGATGCTCTGGGCTGATTGCGTCGCAGAGATCAGCCCAACTCCTTCATCGACCATGAAGTAGAAATCGATTGGCTGAGATTCACTCGCGAATCCGCAGAACGTGAGCAAGGCCACCGCGCTCAAGGCAACCATTCCGAGAGTTCGTAGTCTCCTCATGTTCCCTCCGTACATAAGAGAATAACAGGAGTCGGCTCATCAATTGAACAAGCTCCACGGGGCAGGCACTTGGCAGCCAGTCGGACAGGACATCGATTCGGAGATCAGGCAGCAGAGGAGCACACAGGGCTGAAGGCCCAAGCGATCGACGATCGGAGGAATCGCAAGAATAGGGGAGTTTTGGAGTCTGGGGGACTCAATGTAGAACGCGTACGTGCGTTGCTGCGTGGTGATGGGTGTCCTCATTCTCCGTGCCGGTTCGCTCATGCGGCTTTCCAGTCATCCTTTCCGCCGCTTTGCCCTTGGTTCCTGTAGGGTGCAACTGTCCAGTCTGACATCACGATTGGAGTGGATTTGCGGGCGAAGGTCACTAGAAGTGGACCTAACAGGTGGGGCGGGTCAGTACTGCATGGCTCTAGAGCTCGTCGGTGACCGCTGCGGAGGGGATTGACCGGCTCCTGGTTTATTCCCACTCAGAAGCCGGCGCAGTTAATCGATGTCTGTGACAGGAGTTCAGATGATTGAGTCACTGAGGTGGATCAGAAACCTCTTCGCCTAGTACTGAGGGATTATCTGGAGTATCTGCTCACCGATCTCCGTGGCAACGCCGGGAGCGGAGAAGTTGCAGAGGACGATGACTCCGGTCTGCAATCGGCTATTGAAACCGACATACGCACTGTAGCCGCCTGTGCGCCCTGCATGGTAGGTGATCCTCTGGTTGTCAGGCAGTCTACGGATCAGCCAATCCATACCCATTGATCCGAGTTCGTCATTGATCTGAAACCTCGGCCTGTGTGTAGTTTCGAAGAGGTCTGTAAGTGGTGTCTCTGTCAGGCCAAGACTTGCCTCAACGTAGAGGAACATGTCTGCCAACGATGACTTGAGGAACCCCGCACCTTGGAGAATGTCGTTTGCCGTGTAAGGCGGGGCATGGCTCCCGGCTTCATTGTGCCCCTCGGCGAGATCCGCCGCTCGGTCATCCGGTAGAAACATATACGTGCTACTCATCCCTAGTGGCGTCAGTATCTCACGGTCCAGGAGATCCCAGTAGGAGGTGCCATCGACTAGACCGAGGATGTGACCAAGCAAGCCACTACCTGTATTCGAGTACGTCCAGGCAGTTCCTGGCTCGGACAAGAGACTGCAGTAGTCCGTCAAGTACTCGTAGATGTGTTTCGTGGTGTAGGCGGCATACCAGTTATAGGGATTGAAGCCGGGTGGCAGAGGATAATCTGAATCCTGTGGTCGTTTTGGCAATCCCGACGTGTGGGTTGCCAGATCAATCATCCTAATCTCAGAGTCACCAAGAGACGGCAAGGTGACCTCATCCGCGGGCAGGTAACGTTGAGCGGGAGCCTCCAGATCGACAAGGCCCAAACGGACCGCTCTGACCAGGAGAGCGCTTGTGAACGTCTTGGTTACAGAGCCTATATCGAAGAGGCTGTGCTCCGTCACATCATCTGCCCCAGCGTGGCTACTGCTATAGCAGAAGACGTGCCGATCCTGATGGCGATCGATGACACCAATAGCAGCACTGAAGGTAACGGAACTCAACGCTGCTGCATCGACTGCGCTGCGGAGTTCTTCCGTGTCAACCGAGGTTAGGGACTGACCGAAGAGACCCAACAGCGTGATGACAAGCATCGTCGCAAGACCAAGCGCTGTGCGCAATAGGGAGTCCTCCTCTGCCCCTACTCCGAGTAGTGTATTCTGCGGCAGGCTCCACAGCAAACCCCGTCTGATTCCCGACAACACAGATCAAGCAGAGCTCGCGAGGGAGCGGACGCGTGAGCATATTGCCAACTAGAGACTCAACGGAATCTTCCGTTTGGAGCCTGGGGCACTGGATGTAGAACGCGTTCGTTAGTCGCTCTATGGTGACTCGCGGCCCCAATCTATTGGTGTTGCCAGCGCATGCGCCGTTCCAATCTAACGTTTCGTTGCTCTAGCCTGTCGCTCTCTACGACTCCCAGTAGGAGAGCCTGGCATCAGGATGAAGCCGAATTTCTGGGTGGAGGTTAGGGCCATCGCCATCTTAGCGCCCGATGCTGCCGGATCGTCCTTGCAAGCGCAACACATCGGTCGTTCGTGAAACGGCGAGTGACGTGTGTATATCGAGAATGCGACGCGCTCATGTGACTGTTTCATGTGATCTCGTCAGAGAATCCCGAGCTATGCTCGGGATTCTCTTGTTGGATAGGCTAGTGCTACCCAAGGACTAGGCAGGCTTGCCGTCGAGGAACTTCACCCATGGGATGTAGCTTTCCTCGTAGGTAGCAGCTCGGGCGTACACGCCTTCGGCAATGGGATTGGCCGCACCCCCGCCGCCGATGCAAGCGTGAATGGCACCCCGCTCTGCCAGCCGATGCATGCCTTCATGAAGTAGTGCCGTGCATAGTCCGCGCCGCTGGTGCTCGGGCACCGTGCCGACTGGCTCGTAGTAGCCCGAACGGGTGACATCGTCGTACCAGATGGTGCAGAACGCAGCCACCGAACCGGTTTGATCGACCGCAATCAGATCCAGATCGCGCCGGTACATGGGCGCCTTCATGAAACTCGTGAGCCAATCGTGTCCGGCGTAGTCCTCATCTGGGTCGTCCGGATGGAAGGCGCGCCAGCTGGCCCAGCTTCGCGACGGGATGTCGTCGAGCGCCATCGCTCGAATGACATAGCCCTCGGGGATCGTCACCTCCGGAATCGGAAGCGTGAGATCGCGGTATCGATCGTAGGCCTGTCCCTCGGGGTGCGGCTCATAGCCGCGCTCCCGAAGAATCGACTCACGCAGCGTGTCGCCCTCGAGGACCCCGGTGACCACGACCGGTCGTCCGGTTGACGGCCCGATCGCCCATAGCTTCTCCTCGGCCAGGTCGAACATCTCCGTCTCCAGCTCCGACGTTCGGAATCGCGGATCGATCTGAAGGTAGACGTGTCCGGGATCCTCACGGTTGAGGACCGAGACAAGCTGCCCTTTGCCAGTTCGCCAAAGGAAGGTTCCTGTCTCAATCGGCTCGGCCCCGCAATTGGCAATCACGTGCCAGCGCCAGTAGTCAAGCCGCGCAGCGGTCCACGAGAACTGACTCCGATCGTTCCAGAGAAACACGTCACGCAGAAATTGGCGAATCTCCCAGAAGTCCTCCTCGCCTCGATACGTCTGCTGAGCAAGGTTCATTCGTTGCTCCTTTGATGTGTGGACGGTGTCTGTCGCAGTCCATCGTGTTCGATGGCCTCAGTCGTATCCAACACCGAAAGGCAGCCGCCAAGCGGAATGGAATCGTTGATTTGATGATAGGAGGGTTCGGATGAAGAACCCAACGCGCCCGGGATTCGGCCTTTCGGTCCGTGCTATTTGGCTTCCAGGATCACGTTGCTTCTTCTCCTTTCCGGCTGCCGTGTCAAGGCGCCGGGTCTTCGCGGGATGTTGTCGGCAGGGCGCGCGACGCGCAAAGCTTGCACCGAGTCTACGTTACGCGCAGCTCATGATCAACCACAAGAGAAGTTGGTTTCTGCAAGTGCTAGGTGAGCGCGATTGCCGTCAAACGAGAATGGAGTGAAGGACCGAATTAGAGATGACGACCAAGATACGGACGGATGTCCGCAGGGAATTATGGAGCCTGGGGGACTGAATGTAGAACGCGTTCGTGCGTTGCGATGTGGTGATGGAGGTCAAGTGGTGGGCCTGGATTGCCCCCGAATCCTAAACCGTGGTCCTGGAAAAATTGAGGCATGTGTTCGCGATTTCGTATGATGTGGACCCGGATAGGCGATCAGATCTGAACTAGAACGACGAGGGGGGTGCTGGCAGCATGGTTCAAAGGAAGTGGCAGATCCTCGGAGTCCCCTTTGATCTGGGATCTGCGCACAAGGGAACTGCGGCAGGACCGGAAGCCATTCGCACTGCCGGGCTGACAAGGAGAGTCGAGCACTTACTTTCCCTTGGGATTGATATCCACGATTTGGGAGATGTCGAGCCTCCGGAACAGGGCAATTCGAAGGCCATCCCAAGGGGAGTAGAAGAGATGATGGAATACGCACCAGCACTTGTTGCGAGGCTTGAGTCCTCCAGACAGGAGGGTGCTGTCCCGATCGTCCTCGGGGGAGATCACTCGATCACCATCGCGAGTGTCGCTGCCGTTTTTCGCAGCTTGCGGAGGCAAGGAGTTGCAGAGCCGTCGGTCGGACTGCTCTGGGTGGATGCCCATCCGGATTTCGAGACGCCAGGTCCCCACGGCACCAACACGCTCAATGCGATGGCGGTGACACACCTCATCGGCCGGGAGGTCGGCTCCCTTCGGCAGCTGCCGGAGCTCCTGCCTTGCATCAACCCAGCGAATCTTGCGTTCATCGGCCTTCGCGATGTGTTGAGCGAGGAACGTCAGGCGATCCGAGACCTAGACATTCGAGCATATACAGCGTCTGACGTTGAGAGAATCGGCATTGACACCGTTTGTCGCGAGGCGATTGGCGTTGTGTCCGAGCGGTCCGATGCGGTCGTTGTTACCTTTGACATCGACGTTCTGGATCCCATTTTCGCACCTGGCGTTGACTACCCGGAGATTGGAGGCCTTTCAACGCGCGAAGGGGCGATCATCATGGAGTACGTCCACAAGCTGGAAATGCTCGCCCTTGTTGAACTTGTCGAAGTGAATCCGACAAAGGATCGGGAACAGATCACGCTCCGCGTTGCTGGGCAACTCCTGCATCGCCTCATCGAAGGTCCGCTTCTCTAAGCTGCTTCATTCTGCGTCCTTCGCCAGGAGTTCGGGGAGCATCTGGTCCCATTCCTCGAATCAAGGTGTCCTCCAGAACTTGCTGCCAAGACCAAGAAGACACGCTCCGATCAGAGATTGCTTGCCAAAGAGGAACAGCGCTTCACTGCATGATTCAAGGGTCAGATCGAGCCTGGCTGGTGCTGCCCCTTCGTTGGGCAGAAAGCAAGGATGGGAATCCATCGACTGGAGGTACATTCTCCCACTTAGCTCGGATCTAGAACTCGTCCCATGAATAGGATCGTGCCCGTCTCGGCATCGCGAAGAACGAACAGGAATGGCCGATCAAGCGCCAAATCAATCACCGTGACTGGGTCACTGGGTGGGCTACTGCCGACACCTACGACTGCTGTCGCAGCAGCAGCCTCAGTCCCCTTCTCTTTGACGTCGATGAAGGCCTCATGGATCACTGCATCGATATACAGGAGATTCGTCCCATCCATTCCCGAGAAGTCCGCACCAGGTCCGATCGCAGCTTCCATTCCCATTGTTGCAAGCATATCTGTAACATCGAGCGCCTTGCGGAGCGAGAAGCGGGGCATCGCGAGTCGAACGCGTTGTGGCTCAGCAGTGCCAATCATCTCGCCGAATCGCTCGACATCCCATGCGTCTTCGACAGTGTCGAACGCGCCCTCGTCGGGGAGAATGATGGTCATCACCATTGCACTATTCGCGTACGGAAGCTCGACCAGTTGCCAGTTCGTGCCCCTGGCATAAAGTAGATCTTCAAGTTGGTGCATCATTGGAATCTCGATCTCGGACCCATCGCGAAGATGGAACGTCTCGTCGTAGGTTCGGTCTGCCTCGAACCGGTATTCCCACGCTGCGTTGAGGTAGACGGCATTGGTCAGCACTAGCGAGGTGTCAGAGCTGATCGTTCCCTGTGGGATCAGCTCCGGGATCTTGGCGTTCGTCTGGTCGCTGACCCACCCGTTGATCGTGCGGCGTGCTCCTTCTGGATCCCCCAGGAAGTCTGTCTCCGCAAGCCCTGCTTCGCAGTACGTGTAGAGGAGCGCAAGGTACTCAGGTAGGAAACCGTATCCAGCTTGCCCCCACAATCGGTTCGCCACTCGGAGCTCAAAGGGAGCCCTGTACACGTTAGTCAGGAAGCGATCTTGGGATAGCAGGAATGCGCGAAGCGACCGGAAAGACAGGAGGAGCGTGTCGCGGGACAGATCGAAGTGCAGGACGTTCGACATCTGATCTTCGGTGACTCCTGCCGCTCCTGCATACGCCATCGCGAGTGCTTCAGAGATGCTGTAGGGAGAGATGATTAGGTTCCCGCCCTGCGTAGTTACAGCGGCATACAGATCGAATGCGAAAGCAGTGTTGCCCACAACCAATGTCGGGAGGTCTCGGCCAGAGGTTGCTGAGACCGGCATCACGGCAATAATCGAGGATGCGGCAAAAGCCAGAAACACAACGGCGAGGCGAAGCCTCATACGCACTCCTTTCAATCTCATAGCGTGTCTCTTTTGTGTCACATAACCTTGCCAATTGTCACTCTTAGGGCTGTTTACCAACCTAGTCTACTGTGGCTCGATTTACGCAAACAAGAACGAAACCGAGAACCCACGCCTTAGGTACAGGAACTCGGCATCGACATTCACCCCCCGGGTTGGTCAATCACGACATCGAATCGACATGGGTTGGCACTTGGAGGAGGGCGGTTAGGGGGGCGAGAGGCGGGTTAGGATCGAGTTGCGAAGGTCGTTGGAACCCTGGGGCACTGAACGAGAAACGCATCCGTGCGCCGCAACGTGGTGATTGGCGTGTCGTGAGGCGTTGCTCAAGATTGCCGTAATTCCATTCAACTGGGAAGGGCGCAAGATGACACACGGGACCACTGATCAGTCTTTCCCTATAGGTGCTGCGTTCGAGTCCCGCTAGGAGCGCTGTTCTCAGGCTGCCGCCTTTTCTAGGGTATTAGGGTTAGCCACTACGGGATGCTCCTCAACTCCAAAGGCAGGGGTGCAAGGCTCCAGCATCTGCCGCGGGCGCCCAGAAGCGGATTCTTGTCGGAGCAATGAGAGGCAGTCTAGGCTTGCTTTGGAAGTGGACCTGGCTTGTGGCGCAGTTCAACGTGGCAGCCTGCATGAAGAGGTACCGAACAGCTACGGAAGCATTGCGCGTTTCCGACTGACCCGAGTCAAGGAGGCGGAATGAATGAGAAGAAGGCCGTTGACTCAGTTTCGGGGGCAGGAAACTCTGTTGGCCCGTACACGATCTACTGCGCGGGAGGGCTGTTCACGCAAGACGAGCTGGCGGCAAACGTCATGCTCAAGGAGGCCGTCTGGCGGTTGTCCCAAGGACGATTCCAGCTTTTCCTGCCACAATCGAGGGAATTGCAGGAACTGGATCAGCCTAATCTGGAAGCCCATATCCGGAATACGGACCTTCTAGAGGTCGTGAGATCTGATATCTTGCTCGTCCGATTTGACGGGTTGGAGCTGGATTCAGGGACAGTAGTGGAGTACATGATGGCCAAGCTCCTGGGAAAGCCGGCGGTGATTCTGCGCAGTGACTTCCGCAGTGTGGCCTTTCTGCCTTTGTGTAAGCCGTACAATCTGATGGTCAAGAACTGGCCGCGGACGGTCGAAATCCACCTCAACTCATATGGGCTTTGGGCCAAACTACTTGCTGCGGAGCACCGATCTGAGAGCGACAGCGAATCCCTGCCGGTGTTGATGCAGGCGGAGCTGGGTACACTCCGGAAGAGCGTAGATGAGATTGCCATGCAAGTGATCGCCGCTCTTGAATCGGCCATCGAGATGAAGTCGCCGTATCCGCAGGAGTACCAGGAGGCAGTGTACCAAGCATTGAGGTTTGGCCCCGGGAGTGGTTTTGACGAGCTACTGACAGCAGATGAAGTAGACGAAGTCGTCCAGAGACTCAAAGACAATCGGACACTCTAGCCTTCATCCCTACTCATTAAGTCGACGGTGACCTTCGCCGCAAGATTCGACCCAAGCGTCATGTCAGAACCGGCATGGATTGACATGCAGGAGAACAGGCCGACCATGCAGAGCACGAATCTCTCTGAGATCAAGACAGAAGAAGCGGTTTGGAGCCTGGGGGACTGAATGTAGAACGCGTTCGTTATCCGTTTCGTGGTGACTCATGTCTCAGTCGCTGAGATGCCGAAGCACAAGAAGTTAGTTGGGGTCTGCCAATAGGCCACTTCTCTGAATCTAGCGGGCGGGGCCAGCAATGCGCTTTTCGACACCACGATTGGTCGGATTCAGGGGCGAAGGTCACGATCCGCCCTGTGGCGCATCATCGCAGCCGTGAGATCGAGATGCAACGACGAGCCAACAAGAAGATGGCCGATCTCTACTTACAGGTGGTACAGACCTAGGGGGCAGGCCAATGGGGCAGATCAGTTGTTTTTTTCTCTCGCTGACAGCTAGCATGTGGCAGTGTGGAGAATCACGCTCCGCCTGGTCGGCATTAGGGAGGGCGAGTGACACGTGCACTTGAGGGCCATAGTGGTGGTATCCACTCGGTAGCATTCAACCTGGACGGGACGCTCCTCGCCTCGGGCTCATCGGACAACACGATCAAGCTGTGGAATGTTGGCAGTGGGGAGCTTCTCCACACCCTGGATGAGCATGTCTTGCCTGTCACCTCGGTGGCATTCAGTCCGGATGGGACGCTCCTCGCCTCGGGATCATGGGACAACACGATCAAGCTGTGGGATGTTAACAGTTGGAAGCTCCTCTGCACACTAGAGAAGCGCAGGTATATCTCGGAAGTATACTTTCCCACCATTTTCCCGGGGGTCTTATCGATAGCGTTCAGCCCGGATGGGATGATACTGTCTTCAGGAGGGCGTGATTTGGTAATTCGGCTGTGGGACGTTGCTAGCAGGCAACTCCTCCGTTCCATGGGGCTACGTATGGCTGTTGTTTCTGTGGCGTTCAGCTCGGATGGGACGCTCCTCGCCTCGGCGGCATGGAATGAGATCAGGCTGTGGGACGTTGCCAGTGGCAAGCTTATCCGCATACTGGATAAGCATAGCGCCCATGTCAACTCGGTGGCGTTCAGCCCAGATGGGACGCTCCTCGCCTCGGGATCAGACGGCAGCACGGTCAAGCTGTGGGATGCTGAAGCATTCGCGGATTCAGCCGAGTGATGACCTTCCCTCACGATCCGGTCCAAACATAATGTCGGAATCGACATCGGTTGACCCTGCCCCCATATTCCTCTTGTGCATGTCGTATGAAGGTCAAAGTGGTCGTTTAGATTAACTCTAGAAGTGGACCGACCTTGGGGGGTTGGTCACTGGAGCCTGGGGGACTGAATGTAGAACGCGTTCGTACGTTGCTTCTTGGTGATGTAGATCACCTCTCGGGATTCAGAAGGTCGATGATGTAGAATGGGTCAACGCTTTCGCGTATCGAACAGACTA
>Ga0272443_10003159_pt1 | contig 19798 bp, 19 predicted proteins | sample SSMAcet12_FD_193581 | JGI IMG/M metagenome (GOLD analysis project Ga0272443, IMG submission 193581) | Marine sediment archaeal communities from Little Sippewissett salt marsh, Falmouth, MA, United States - SSM-Acet-12 | ecosystem: Environmental > Aquatic > Marine > Wetlands > Sediment ... | reverse complement strand
ATAAATAACATTGCGGATAGAATCATAGCCGGAATAGCTCCAAGCCATTCGTAATTTGCCTGAGCCAGTCCAAAACGATATGCACCCCCAGCGGCACCCACATAATCGTATGCTCCGATATTTGTTCCAATAAGAGACATACCAATCACCCAGAAAGGTAGCATTCTACCTGCAAGAAAATAATCTTCTTCGGAGTGCACGTATCGTTTAAAGAAAATACCAAAAAGTGGTATTGCCGCAAGATAAATAATTATGACGGCTAAATCAAAACCCCTAATAAACTCCATAAATCACCCCCTTGCAAAAATTTAAGTGTAAATATCTTATAAAATAATTATGTCAACCGGGTACACATTCAAGGTGCGAAACTCTTTTTATTATACGAAATAATAAGAAAAAATCAAGAGAAAAACACTTTAAGATTTGACAGTTATTACCCTAAGGCTTCAGCTTTTTTCTGCAATTCGATTAATTTGGAGAAGATTTTTCGGGAAATTTGCCTTCTTTCAAGAAAACCTATTACTTTGTCACTACCGGAAACCACAGGCAGATATTCTATATTGTAGCGATTCAAAATCTCAAACACTTCGGTCATCGGCAAATCGGGAGAAACTTTCGCCACAACAGGTTCCATCAAATCGTAAGCTATTATAAAAGAATGAAGACCTGTAGTCATTAGTGAATTTTTTATGTGATCAACCGTAATAACACCCAACATCCTTTGATTTTTATCGACAACCGGATAATAGAGATTATCGGTTTCGCTGAAAGTCTTAAGTATTTGAGCCAGGGGCATGTGTTCGTAAATAAACGGAACATTTATATCCATAATATCTTTTGCCTCACTCTCTCTTATTATATCTTCTTCCGTTATATTAAGACCCGCTTCACCTGCCCCGGTTACAGCTATTCTCATCGCTAAAGGGCCTACGATTTGAACTACAAAGGTTGTGACGGTTATAATTACAACAATCGAATCTCCGATCTCTCCCGGAAAGCGTTCGGACGCGAGTATCGACAAACCTATAGCCACCCCCGCCTGACTAAAAAGACACCAGGGCAAGTATTTTTTGACTGTCGCGGGAGCCTTTGATATCCTGGCTCCCATATTGGCTCCCAACCCCTTACCCAAAGTCCTGCCAATCAGATATCCGATAACAATAAAGATTATAGGAAGATTCAAATTACCAAGATTCAATTGTGCGCCGAATAAAGTAAAGAAAACGACATAAGGAGCCGGCATCAACTCACTTATCAATTCAAACATTTCTTTACTTTTTCTGGGAATATAGTTAGTCATGAAAACTCCGGCGGTCATAGCCGACAAAAGAACATCACATTCGAGGAAATCCGAGATGCCGAGAATCAAAATTATTATCCCGAGGGAAAAAGTTATAATCCCGTATTTATCACTAATTTTTTTTATAATTAAAGATAATAGAAACCCTCCTAAAATACCGATCCCCACAGAAACACCTATATCATATAATATATGAAAGAACATAGATGATATGGCAGGAGCTCCCGTACCGACAATCGCGAAAGTAATACTGGAGGCTATAGCGAACAAAACGAGTCCCAATCCGTCATCAAGTCCGACTATTCCTAAAATAGTTGTGGTTAAAGGACCCCTGGTTTTATATTCCCACAGAACATCGGTAGTGGAAGCCGGTGCGGTGGCGGCAGAAATCGCTCCGAGCAGCAAACCCAGCGCCCAGACAAATGCGCTATTATCAAAAAACATATTCCCGATCAGAACCACAAAAGCGGTTACAAGAACAAAAGAAAGAAGGGCTTCAGAAAACAATATGTTGATAAATTGTTTACCATATTTGCCAAAAATTTCCTTTTTTAATTCTCCGCCTATCAGAAATCCCGTAATTCCAAGAACAAAAATGTTAAACGGAGAAAAAGCAGACAGAAACTCTCTGTTGATAATGCCAAAAACTGAGTCTCCGAGTAAAAAACCTATTATAATAAAGGCAATAACCTGCGGAACCTTAAACCTTTTAAAAAGACGAGAGGCGGAAGTTCCGAGGAAAACAGTCAAGCCTATAAGCACCAAAACATTTATTCCGAATTTAAACATCTTTTCTATTTAAAAAACTCACAGCGTCGACACTTATATTCTTTATGATATCAGTATCTGGTAGAGCTCTTCCTTGCTCTTTGCTTCAATTAATCTTTCTCTGACTTCGCTCTGCTTTAACTTTGTGACAACAAGAGAAAGAATTTGAATATATTCCTTATGTTGATCTTCACCGGCTATTATAAGAAACACTATTTTAACAGGTATATTATCTATCGTTTCGTAATCAGGAATACCATCCTTTTGAATACCGACCGCGACAATAGGTTCTTTAATTCCTTTAATCCTTACGTGCGGTACCGCAATACCAAGTCCTATCCCCGTGCTCATCAAACTTTCCCTGTAAAATATAGCTTCATTAACGCGTTCTTTGTTGTTTAATCTTTTGTTCTCACATATAGAATTAATCATTTGAAGCAAAACCTCTCGCTTCTTATTCTCCTGAAGCAGAAAAATCAGGTTCCCATCTATGTAATTATTTAACTTCAATCTCCCCCCTGTTATTTAATCTCCAAAAAACATACTAACTATTACCTAAAAATCATGTTTATTAAGTTGTTTAGATGAGTGAAGCAGTTTATAAACATATTAAAAAAACATTCCATCCGTTGGGACTCAGTGTCTTTGCGGTTAATCTTTTCTATTAAAAAATGCGTCAGGGAGGCTTCGAACCCCCGACCCGCGGATTAAGAGTCCGCTGCTCTGCCAACTGAGCTACTGACGCATTTTAGGGTGAATGAGGGGACTCGAACCCCCAACCCCTGGAGCCACAGTCCAGTGCTCTAACCACTTGAGCTACACTCACCATTTTTTATACGCCTGGAGGGACTCGAACCCCCAACCATCGGATTAGAAATCCGATGCTCTATCCAGTTGAGCTACAGGCGCGCTCGGGGTGAGTGGATTTGAACCACCGACCCCCTGCTCCCAAAGCAGGTGCGCTAAACCAGGCTGCGCTACACCCCGCCATTACTGGCAGAATTTCTCAATTTTTTCTTTCTTTTCTTCAATATAAAACAAACCCTTTTCCAGCGCTATTCTTCTATGACTGATACTGTTTTTCTCCTCTTCTCTCATTTCTGCAAAAGTTTTGTCACATCCTATGGGCATAAAAATGGGATCATATCCAAATCCCTTGTCGCCGATTTCTTCTTCGGTAATCTCCCCCTTTACTTCGCCCTCGAAAAACTCTACCCAATCTTCTTTTATAACTAAAGCGATCACCGTTTTAAAATAAGCTGCCCTTTCATCCTTTCCCTTCATCTCTGAAAGCAACTTCTTTCTGTTGCTCGCATCTCCCTTTCCACCGTATCTGGCGGAATAAACACCGGGTCTGCCTCCAAGTGCTTTAACAAATAACCCGGTATCTTCCCCAATAGTACAAATACCGGTTTTCCTGAAATACGCAATAGCCTTCTTCAGGCTATTCTGGCGTAAGTCCACCCCGTCTTCCAATATATCAAGTTGGCAAGCTATGTCAATAGGGCTTAATATTTCTATTGGACCTTTGTAAATCCTTTTTATTTCACTGATTTTTCCCTGGTTCTTTGAGGCAACAAGCAACCTCATTCAACAATTATTTCTGACGGAACCACCCAGGCATCCCTGTACGACGTAGTACTCCTGAGCTGGTTTTTATATTGTGTCGCTTCATATTTATTAGTAAAGTTACCAGCTCTAACTTTATACCAGGGGGCGATATAATCAACGTACACACTCCTGCCCAACGAACCTCGGGCTCTGTCTGCCGCGCTGTTTGCCTGCGCCTGGCTCTGGTAAGCGCCTATCTGAACTCTAAACCCCTGCTGTGTTACTGGTTCGCTTATAAAAGGTGTAGTTTCCTCTTCTTCCGTCTCTTCGAAAAACGAAGTAGAAGTAGTTTCTTCTTCGGGTTCTTCGAAGAAAATCGAAGAAGTATCTATATCTTCACCAGAGATTTCCTCAAATATCGTTTCTCCTATCGGAGACTCTTCCGCCACTGCTTGTTTTTTTGCGCAACCGGCAGCCAAAATCACTAATATGAGAGCATAAAATAAATGTTTCATTAGTACCTCCATTTTGTTTATTTGTATTTTTTGGGAAGTTGTTCAACAATTTCCTTTAATTCCTGTGTATCTGCTTTGGGTATAATTAAAGTTGCGCCTTTAGCGTGAATCACGACCATTTTGGACAAATCTTTCGCTACAATTATACCATTTTCCGAATAAAATATATTGTCATGACAGTTGATTTCAATGACATTTCCCTTTTTAATATTCCCGTTATCGTCGGATAATTCTATACGTTCCAGAGATACCCAGGTCCCCACATCATCCCATTTAAAGTCAGATTCGACAAAAACCACTTTTCCGCTTCTTTCTAAAACGCCATAGTCGATTGAAATCGGTACCCCCTCATCATAAAAAAGGTTGATATTTGTTTCACTGGGTTCTTCCCGAACAGCATCGATATTTTCAGCAATTTCCGGTCTATGTCTTTTTATTTCATCAAGTATTGTTTCTGCCCTCCAGAGAAAAATACCACTATTCCACAGAAAATTTTTACTTTTCAAATAATCGTTAGCAGTTTTAATTTTTGGTTTTTCAGTAAATCTTTTCGCTTTCATCACAGAATCTTCCAACTTGTCACCTCTCTCTATATATCCATATCCGGTTTCAGGTCTCGTGGGTATAATACCGTAAGTTACAAGATATCCTCTTTCCGCCCATTTAATCCCTTTTTCAATCGTTTCAATAAAATCATTATTATCGGAAATCCAATGATCGGAGGGAAGCGTCAACATCAACGCGTTTACATCCTCTGCCATGAGTTTCGCCGCGGAAAGAGCTATAGCATAAAGTGTATTCATCCCCCTGGGCTCGACCCAAATATTTTTTTCCAGGAAACCTAATTCCTTGATTGTGTCTTTCAATTCTTGCGTAGTGATAACTTTTATTCTTTCTATAGGGGTTAAAGGTTTTACTCTATCCCTTGTCTGACTTATAAGAGGTTCATCACCTACAATCGGCATAAACTGCTTCGGCTCTTTTTTAGTTGATACGGGCCAAAGCCTGGTTCCTTTTCCGCCCGCCATTATCACTGTATACATCATAGATTTCTCTCCTCTTTCACATTCACCCCTTCCATTTGAAAACTTATTTTCCCGACCTTAAGTTTACTCTCGATCTTCACCGGAATATGTTGAGGATCGACAGAAACCCAGATTTTTATAGGCTCTTCCGAACCAAAAATTCTCTCATCCTTTACCTGAGGAGTCAATAAAAAAGTTCTGAATTTTCCCATAGGAACTGTTGTCCACTGCAAATCCGAAACAGGAACAATCATTTCCTGGTTCTTACCTGAAGAATGGAACGGGATCTTTAAAGTATCCCCTGGATAAAAGGTCTGACAGCGCATCCAGTAGATAGCGGCAAAAATGTCTTTAGCTTCTTCGATTTTATCGGTTCTCCGGCCATCTGTATAAAAAACAGAATCTTCTTCAAATGTTAAAGTGAGGTTATTTCTGTACTTCCCTTCATTAATATTCTTAATAAAGCAGATAGAAGAAAACGAACCTGTATCGACAAAAGACTTATAATAATCATCTATACGAAAAATTACAGAAAACGTTTTTTCCGTTTTTTGAACACACTCTATGGAATAAACGGGCTCTCCTCCCAGAAATTCTTCCTCTATTTCCATAACGGAATATCCCGCTCTTAAAGGCCCAAAGAAAGCTCCGTATTGAAGCTCCTCACCGACGGGAAAAGGCAGGTAGATTGAAATCATCAGGTATAAAATCATACGTAAAAATTACCTCTCGTCAGGTTTATACCCTAAACGATAAAAAGGATTAACGATACCGGAACAAACGTTTCTAACATGGGAAGAAACTCTCTTTAAATGTCTTACCAGAAGAGCATATATTATTCCTTCCCTGCTCTTCAAGCTTTCATCCTCTATTAAAGTTTCCAATAAATCCTGACACTCGTCGATAAGAAGGGAAAGCTTTTCCATTACTCGTTTACCTAGCTTTTCGTCCTGTTCGTTATAAATCTTGATCGTATCCTCAAAACATTTCTGAACCTCTAACTCCATATCTTTTATTTTTTCTATATATTTTCCTTTTAAAGGCTCGGGATATTTATGCGAAACCTCGACCAGATTTTTCGAATAATCGCCCAATCTTTCTATATCAACAACGAGGGTTACAAGAACCAGAGAAGGAGTAATATTCTGGCTCGGATTAATCGACAAATGTTCCAAAATTTTCTTTCGGACATCTATCTCCATGGAATTTAATTTTTGGTCTATCTCATATATGTTTTCTTTTTCCGTCTTTTTTTCAATAACTATTGTCATCGAATATCGAAACATATTGTAAGCTATTTCGAGCATCTCTGACACTATTTCTTCGGCATCACCTATCAACCCCGATCCTTTAAAAATCTCCGAGAACCACTTAAACATTTTACCTCCCAATAACAAATATAGCGACTATCGGTATTAGTATAAATATAGCTATTATATAAATAAATGCAAGTAATCTTTTCTTCCCCGACAATTCCCCCACTTTTTTAGCCAGAAAAATGGGGACTTTTCTTAAAGGATACCAGACGGTAATACCAAACAGGTTAAATATCGAATGTGAGAGTGCCACAGTTATGGCATTAACGTTACCGGTCACCAGCGCGGCTAAAATAGCCGTTACCGTAGTACCCAGATTGGCTCCGAGAGTATAAGGAAATATTTTTTCCAATGTCGTGAGCTGAGTCCCAACCAACGAAACAACCAGAGAAGTGGTTATTGAACTGGACTGCACAAAAGCTGTTAAAGCCAACCCGAGAATCCCGGCGGTGAAAGCGTTCTTAAAAAGATAATCATCTATTAGAGATTCGAATTTCTCAGCCGAAGCCCTTCTTAAAACTTTTACGAAAGAGGTTATGGCAAAAACAATGAGAATGAGAGCCACCAACGCAGAAATCAAATAATATTCGCCAAATAAACCCATGAGTTTTCCGGAAATAGGTTTTATTATAATATCTAACGGAGATTCAAAAGTCAAACCTTCCTTACCAAGTAAAAAATCGGTTAAAAAAACAGAAAGGCGTTCAATAGGATGAAATAATATTTCAATCGGCAGAAAAACTATTACAGATAAGATATTAAAAATGTCATGAACGATCGCCGCGGGAAAAGCTTTAGAAAACTCCTTTTCGACAGAAAAATGACCAAAAGAAGCAATCAAACAGGTAATCGTGGTTCCTATATTGGCTCCCATAACAATTGGAATAGCGTTGGAAACCGTTATGGTACCGGCAGCTACAAAACCTACGGTTATAGAGGTCGTAACAGAACTGGACTGAATTATCGCTGTTGCAAGCATTCCTATAAACAACCCGGTGAAAGGATTTTCGGTAGTGCTTATAAGCATTCTGGCGAATCCTGTACCGAAGCCTTTGAGAGAGCAGCTTAAAAGTTCTATTCCTAAAAGAAAAAGATAAAGAAAAAATAAAGAAAAGCAAACTTCAGACAAAATTTTTAAAACAGTCTTACGTCTGCGGTAGGGCACCTATACTATACCTCTTCCTGACACAATATTTAAATTAAACTCCTCGGGCAGGACTCGAACCTGCAACATCCTGATTAACAGTCAGGCGCTCTTCCTTTGAGCTACCGAGGATCGAAAATAACATAATAACAAGAATTGTTTTGTCAACCTGCTCGTACTATATCTTTTATTTCATCCAAATTTTCAAATTCGTCGGCTGCTCTTATAATTTCTATAGCAGTTGGGCCTCTTCCCGGACCTATCAGTAGGACTTTTTTACCTCTTCTGCTGAGATAATGAATTAAAGGTTCAAAATCACTATCTCCGGATACAATAACTATTTCATCGACGTAGTCTGAGACGGCAACGATTTCAAGCGCCATCTCTACGTCCATATTTGCCTTAACAGTACCATCAGGTCTATCCTTTGCCATCTTGCTGAGCACCCTGTATCCCGAAAGAGAAATCGCGTCTATCAATTTAAGCCTGTTTTCGTCCATTTCCCTTAAAGGAATAAGAGCCGTAAATTTAACAATATCTCCATTTTCTTCGCTATACTTATCCACCAGGTGCTTTTTTAATTTGTCGTATCTTATCTCCGCTCCCTGCTTCTCAAAGACCTGTTGGATATTCTGTACATCAATAAATACTGCAACTTTTTTCATAACTCCTCCTTTGTTGCAAGCAACTCTTAGTAAAATTTTTTGACTCTAATTTTCACTTAAATCATCGCTTCCTAATATTTAACCGGAGAGAAATACTCTTAAAGATACAATGATATAAATAATTCGTATTTGTCAAGGTCGGGATTTAATATAAAACATTATGTCTATATTTATCGAATTCTTAAAATACTAAAAGCCAATTGCTAAAAGCGAACGGCTAATTTCTTATTTTTTCCATTTATATTTAATTTTTAATTTTTTTAGAGCTTCTCCTACAAGATAAAAAGAACCGGTCACGATTATTAAATCGGAACTCGAAGCTTCTTTAACAGCGGATTCCAGATCTTCATCTATCATTCCGGTAGTTTCCGCCATCATCATACCTGATTCACTCACATTTTTTTTTATTTCTTCCATCGGCATTTTTCTGGAATATTGTATTTCTGTGGGATAAATTTTCTCCACAATAGGTTTCAGTTCTTTTAACATCCCTCCTATATCTTTACCTCTAAGGCAGGAAAAAAGTAGCAAAATTTTTTTATCATAAACTTTTTTAATCGTTTCTTTTAAAGCCCTGACTGAAGCTACATTATGCGCTCCGTCGATAATAATTCGCGGGTTCTTAGACACAATTTGAAAACGCCCTGGTATTTTTAAATTCCGCAAAGATTCATTGAGATTTTTATCCCCGGGATCGATACCTGCTTTTCTGCAGGCAGTTACCGCCAGAGAACAATTTAAAGCCTGAACTTCACCGATTAAACCGGTCGAAAATTCTTCTCCGTTCAATTTAAAAACGGTTCCCTTTTCGGTTAACGAAATTGTTTCGTAACCTCTCACAAACTCTATGTTTCCCGCAGTCTCTTTTTTTAATATTTCTTCGATCTCTCTCTCCTGCGGAGCCGAAATATTAATTTTATCCGCTCTCAAAATTTTCGATTTTTCTCCGGCAATTTCTTCAAGCGTATCCCCGAGAATTTCCGTATGATCATAACTTATAGAAGTTATGACAGAAACATCGGGCTCGAAAACATTGGTGGCATCCAATCTGCCCCCCAACCCCACTTCAAAAATAGAATAGTCCACTTCTTCCCTCATAAAAAGAAGAAAAGCCATCGTAGTTAAAGTCTCAAAAACCGATAAGTCGGCATCCCTCTCCGCAATTTCTTCTATAAGGGAGGCAAACTTTGCCTTTGAAATAGGCTTTCCGTTTATTTTTATCCTTTCTCTGTATGAAATCAAATGGGGAGAAGTGAAAAGCCCGGTTTTGAAGTGGGCTTTTCTGCAAATTGATTCTACTACGTAAGCGGTAGAACCTTTACCTTTTGTCCCGCCTATCAGAAATCCTTTTAATTTTTTTTGAGGATCGGAGAATTTTTCTAATTGTTCTCTAAAGTTTACTAATGAAGTTTTATATTTTTTTCTTTCGTTTTTTTCCCTATCGACGAGGGAAGACAGATAAGCCAGGGCTTCCGGATAATCCAACTTGAATTTTTTAAACTCCGAGCAAAATCCTTTCTTTCATTTCGGAGGTGGCTCTTTCAATTCCGACAATAAGGGACCGGGCAATTATTGCATGCCCTATATTTAACTCGCTGATTTCCTCGATCTGTACTATATTATCAACATTCCGAAGATTCAGGCCGTGACCCGCATGGACTTCAAGCCCCAGAGTAATGCCTACCTGGGAGGCTTCTTCGATTTTTTTGAGTTTGCTTTCGGTCGGATTATCACTCCACCCTCCCGTATTAAGTTCTACCGCATCCGCCCCGAGTTCGGAAGAAAGCTCGACAATTTCATTCTCAGGCTCAATGAAAAAAGTGACATTTATCCCCGAACTTTGAAATTCTCGGGTAACCTTTTCCACTTCTTTTGCCACTTTCGTGATATCGAGACCTCCCTCGGTTGTTATCTCCTCCGGACGTTCAGGGACCAGACAGACCCAATCCGGTTTTAGGGACTTAAGAAAATCCCGAATTCCTTTATCCAGAGAACACTCTACATTGAGATGTGTCTTTACAACTTCTTTTAAAATTTTTATGTCTCTCTCTTTTATGTGTCTTCGGTCGACTCTTATGTGACAGGTTATACCATCCGCGCCGGACGATTCAGCCAGAAGAGCCGCTTCTACAGGATCGGGATAATTAGTTCCGCGCGCTTCTCTTATTGTCGCAATGTGATCGACATTTACACCCAATCTCATTTTAAGAATACAACCTCCGGTTTGTTTCCCTTAACCTTTTTATAAGAGATTTCACCAGATGATAAATCATCGGATTTTCCTGCAATTTTTCCTCGAGCTCATCGACTGCCAGAACCGAAACCGTAGTGCCTTCTATAGCCACAGCTGAAGCGCTTCTGGGACGTCTATCGAGCGCACCCATTTCCCCGAGAAAATCCCCCGTTTTCAAATCCGTTATCCACTTTCCTTTCCTGGTTATCCTTACTCTTCCTTCTCTTATCAAAAACATTTCTTTCGGAACATCCCCTTCGGAAATTAAAACTTCTCCGGCTTTGAAATGTTTTGTCTCGTTCATTACCTCTTCCTTGAAGGCGATTTTTTCTCCCATTCAGCCACTATAGGCGCGACGATAAAAATCGAAGAGTATGTACCGATCACAACGCCCACGAGAAGAGTCAAAGAAAAACCATGGAGTATTCTTCCTCCGAAGAAAAACAAAGAAAGCAAAACAAACAAGGTGGTCAACGAAGTTATTATTGTCCTTGCCAAAGTCTGGTTTATAGAGGTATTTATTATCTCTGCAAAAGGCTTACCTCTCATAAGTTTTACATTTTCCCTGATTCTATCCGAGACCACTATCGAGTCATTGATCGAATAACCAAGTATGGTCAAAAGACCCGCTATTATTGGAATATTGAATTCGGTGTTGGTTATTGAAAGTATTCCCGCGGTTATGAGAATATCGTGAACTAAAGCCGCAATGGACGCAACCCCAAAGCGGAAATTGAATCGAATCGCGACATATACGAGTATACCAAGCATTCCCATCAACACTACCCAGATGGCTCTCGTCTGAAGACCTCTGGAAACTGCCGGACCGACAAGCTCCTGCCTGGGAAAATCGATTTTTCTATCCGAAAAAGATTCGATTAAAACACTTTTAAGTTTCTCCAACGCGCTCTCTTCGCTCTCCTGTACTTTTATCATAAAAAGATTAGCTTCTCTTTCTTTTTGTATGGTAGCTTCCCCGAGACCGACAGAAGCAAGAGCTTCTCTCATTTCTGCGGAAGAAACCGGTTCTCCTTCGAACTGCACTTCGAGAATGCTCCCCCCCGTAAAATCTACTCCGTACTTCAATCCTCCGTGCATAAAAACCGATACTATACCACTTAAAATCAACACCCCAGAAATAATGAAAGCAACCTTTCTGGCCTTTAAGAAATCGAAATTTTGGTTCTTAAAGAAACTCAACATCGGCAAACCTTTTAACCCTTTCAAAACCCAGAATTCAAAGATGTTTCTGGTTATAAATATAGCCGTAAAGAAACTTGCGGCCAGACCTATAGAAAGCGTCACGGCAAACCCTTTTATGGGACCGGTTCCAAAGTAGAACAGAATGATAGCGGCGATAAAGGTAGTAGAGTTGGCATCTAAAATAGTTGAGAAAACTTTTTGATATCCACCTACTATCGCAGTTCTTATTGTTTTGCCCGACATAAGTTCTTCACGTATTCTTTCAAAAATCAAGACGTTGGCGTCTATTGCCGCGCCAACGGTCAAAACGATACCGGCAAGACCAGGCAAAGTCAAAGTAGCCCTGAGACCGGAAAGAACCGCAAGTAAAAATATCAGGTTCAAGATCAAAGCCACTATTGCCACCAATCCGCCTTTCAGATAATAAACAATTATGAAAAGAAAAACAAGAATCGCTCCTATAACTAGAGAACGAACTCCCGCTTTAACAGAATCATTCCCGAGAGAAGGCCCTATAGAACGCTCTTCCACAACTTTTAGAGGCGCGGGCAGGGCACCGGCTTTAAGAATGATAGCCAGTGTCTTAGCTTCTTCCATAGTGGCATCTCCCATGGTTATCTGAGATCTGCCATTTGGAATTCTCTCTCGAACAACAGGAGCAGATTGAACTATTCCGTCCAGAACTATCGCTATCTGTCTTTCTACGTTTGCGCCCGTAATCTGAGCCCACTTTCTCCAGTCCTCCTTCCTCATGGTAAGATCTATCCTGTAGCCCATTGGATCATTTTGAGTTCCGACGCCTAAAGTGGCATCGAGAACAGAACTACCGGTCAGCAAAGGCTTATTTTTCAAAACATATAAAGGATAATATTTATAACCTTCTAAAATGACTTCTTTTCCCCATTGTATCGTGTCTCCGAAAGGAATCTGAGCCTGCACCTCGGGGAGCCCTAGCAGAGAATCGACGTATGCCTTATAAGGAGAAATAACCCCATAAGCTCTGGCCGAAGGAGGAAAATAACTAAAAAGATCAAAAGTGTCTCCTTCTATGGTTTTAAGCTTCTCGTTTACTCTGCTTAATATATTCTGCATTTCTTGAGGTTCTCTTACCAGCTTAAATTCAAGTAAAGCCGTCTTCCCTATAATTTCCCTGGCTCTTTCTCTGTCCACCACACCGGGTAATTGAACCATTATACGGTCTTCTCCCTGCTTTAATATTTCCGGTTCGGTAACTCCTAATTGATCTACTCTGTTCCGAATTATTTCCAGGGCTCTATTAACTGCACCTTTAAGCTCTTCTTCTTTGAGTTGCGATTTGTCCACCTCCATAACCACATGCATACCTCCCTGCAAATCCAAACCAAGATGCAGTGCTCTGGATTTAATTACCTTTTGCTTATTTTGGGGGATCCTGCCAAATTCTTCTTTATCTTTTGAAAAGAATATAAAAGAATAATGTAACTGCCATATCGCAATCGCTACCACAACAAAAATAAAAAGCCATTTCCACTTTAGATTTTTCATTTACAACCTCCTAATAGTCATGATGAATTATTGGGGTATTTGAGAACTACTTAAATACTTCTTTCCCTTCTGCTATAATCTCGTTCAAAGCGTCTTTAAAATAATTTTTCTCCTGCAGAATTTCCGGATCTACTTGCTTCTTGTAAAATTTCCAGGACCTTTTTATTTCTTCTCCAAGAAGTTGAACTAAAGTACCACTTTTTCTCCCCTGTTCAACTTTATCTTTATGATAAAGATATATATCCTTCACCAGAGACCTGCCAAGCCTTTCGGCTTTTCTATGCTGCTTCATCTTCTCGGGATCATCGGTTAAAGGAACCTCTTCCTTAACGGGTTCTTTAACAGTCTTCTCCGAAACCGACGCCCCCATCCCGGATTCAATATTGCTTTTTAATATTTCTTTTGCCTCTTTCACACTCGGCTCGAACTCATCCTCTCGATAAGGAGTAAGTTTTATATCGAGTGGTTCTCTATAAATAGTAAACACGTTAGAACACTCGAGGCATTGAACAGCACAGCCTCCGGCAGGAACATCCATGTCCGCTACCTCGTATTTAGTCTTACACTTCGGACATTGTACAACCATCTAAATCCTCCAATATTTGAAATTTATCAATAAAAAATAACAAAAAAAAACAAAAGGTCAAGGGTTAATTTTGTTATTTCTCCACCGCCTAATAATTTTTTCAAGTTCTTTTATAATTTCAGATTCTCCGCGTGGATAAATTTCGAAAATTGCAAATCCCTTGCGACTTTTTAAGAATTCTAAAACCGGATCCCAGACAATTTTTCCCTCATAGGGAATCAGATGATCGTCGCTTCCCTTCTTTTTTGAATCGGACAAATGAAAATGTTCTATCCTATCTCCAAAAAGTTGGAGCATCTGATTTAATATATCCTCTTTCGCACTGGCATGAGAAGTGTCTACACAAAAGGGCAATTCGAATTCGTCCGACAAAACACGTAATTCGTCTACCTTAGAACCAAGATTACCCGGCGAAGTATTTTCCAATACAATGTCTGTATCAAATTCCTTCCCGAATTCCGATAATTCATTAAGGCTCTCAATCGACTTTTGCATACTCCCCGCACTTTTACCGGGATGAATAATAACTCTGGGAGCTTTCAATCTCCCTGCAACAAGAATAACTTTTTCGACTTCTCTTAAAGATTTTACCCTGGTCCATTCCTCCTTATTGGCAATATCTACCCATAAAGGAGGATGCAAAGAAACACACGACAAAGATTTTTTCTTCAACAGGGTTTCGACCTTCTTGGTCTCTTCTTTATTCTCGTAATCGAAGTGTCCTTTTTCACATCTTATTTCTACAAACCGAAAAGAACTTTCTCCTATCATTTTTATAGCGGAGAAAACATCTCTGTCGTTTGTTATAGTGGTAGAGATTCCAAAATTAAACATGCAAGAGATTATATCGTGATTATTTCTATTTGCAAGGGGAAAAATAAGAACAAATTATACCAAAAGAAGAACTTTTTGTCAAAAAGAATATATATACGTTTTTTATTCTTACAAAACATGCCGCGGCTTTACAGACATAATAATAATTAAATAAATTAACAGCTGAGTACGATATCGTTTAAAAAATTTCTTTCCCTTAAATCGAAAAAAACAGAACAAAAACTACTGACTATTTTTGCCTTTAAAAGACTCGTTTGCCAATTTATCTGCCACAATATTTTCTTCCCTCGGGATGTGTGTTACTTCCCATCTTTTAAAACCCAACAACGCCCCTTTTGCTTTAACGTACAAATGCTTTAATTTTTCGTTTTTTATCTTATATAAGCCATTAATCTGGTTTGCCAATAACTGACTATCCGTAAAAAAATGAGCAGACGAAAAACCCAATGCACGGCATTCTGCAATCCCCCTGATTAAAGCCTGATATTCCGCCACATTGTTTGTAGTATCGCTGATTTTCTCTGAAATTCTTCTAATTTCTTTTTCTTGCTCGTCTAAAACTAAAACCCCAATGCCGGAAGGACCAGGATTCCCTTTTGAAGCGCCATCTATATAAACTCTGGCTAATCGATCCATTTATAAATGAGTATTCTTCCGCACGACTGACAGACAATAATTCTATTACCTTTTCTTACTTCCGCGAATAACTGAGGAGGAATAGTCGAGTGACATTCCGCACACTCCGAATCTTCTATTACAGATGCGCCAGTCCCTCTGGATTCTTTTATACGGCTATACTTACGAAACAAATTTTCATCGTCAAGTCTGGCGATTATTCTTTTTTTCTCATCCTCTTTAATAATCAGCTCTTCTTTAGAATCCTCGAGTTCCTTTTTTAAGGAATTTTCCTCTCCGGCGAAATTTTTTTTCTTTTCTTCCATAATATTTCTTGCTTCATCCATCTTTTTCTTTGCTTCTTCCTTCTCGAAATAAACTTCCAGCAATTCGTCCTCGGTTTTAGATATAGCCTCCTCTGCTTTCTCTATTTCTTTTTGAAGAATAACAAATTCTTCATTAGTATGGCTTTCCTTCTTTCTCCTGTTAAAATTTTCGAGATTGATTTTCTTTTCATCTACAATTTTTTCCAGATCTTTTCTTCTTTCATCTATAGCGTCAAAAACTTTCTTCTCTTTTTCAAATCTGTCTTCATATTCCTTCAATTGATTTTCGAATTTTTCTACCATCTCGGGGACTTTTTTTTCGAGGTCTTTTATTTTATCGATTTCTAAATCTTTTTCATAAATTTCCCTCAGCACTTTTATCTTTTCAGCGGTTTCCATTTTCCTCCCTATAAACAAAAAAAAGTGCACTTTCGTGCACATTCTGGGCGAAAAGGGATTTGAACCCCTGACCTCCGGTATGTGAGACCGGCGCTCTAACCAACTGAGCTATTCGCCCTTCAGAATTCGGATTTAATTTTTTCATTTTTATTATTTAATGGGCCCGGTAGGGCTCGAACCCACGACCTACTGATTATGAGTCAGCCGCTCTGACCAGCTGAGCTACGGGCCCAATTCATTATGTTATGATTATAATACCCGGAAGTGTTTTGTCAAGTCTGTATGAACCTGCTTCCATCCCTCCAAAATTTTCATCTTAATACACGTAAAAGCAGTTATTGAAAAGCACATAATGAATTATACGCGCGGAAAAACTATTCTCGAATATTTGCCAAATCAGAGGAATTATTAAAAAAAATGGGGGGTTGTCAGTGTATAAACTTGTAATATTGGATAGTTTGCGATCAGTAAAAAGGTTTTTCGGCTTGACATACAATAGTCAAACCCCTAATATATAAGAAAATACCTTCCCTTAAGAAACAAAAAACTCAGGAGGGGTTCAATGGAAAAAGAGAAAAGTATTTGTATTGCTATTTCTTTAACAGTTTTTTTAATAATTTCTTTATCCCTCAGGGCAGATCCATGGGTTTACTCCGCAGACGCCGGTTTCATTTTAAACGGAAGCACGTACAGCAATAACTGGGTCGGAGGGGAAGTTGGAACGATTTCCTGGAAATTCCTCGGAAATTCTATGGCGGAGAAGCAAATAAATCCGAAAATAAATAACAAAAACACTCTGGAATTAATATTCGGGCAGACCTATAACCAGGATATAGCTTCGCGGAAGTGGTCTTCTCCTCTGGAAGCTGCCGACAAAATAGATTTAGAATCAATTTTGCGTTTCACCCTGAACTGGGTTTTAGATCCTGTAATTGCTGCGCGCGTAGAGAGCCAATTTTACGATAACAGAGATACCAACAATGCAAGATTCTGCAACCCGATAAAGATTACAGAAAGTTTTGGTGTGGCAAGAGCTGTATTTAAGTCCGAAAGGAAAGAACTGATCATAAGAACCGGAACAGCTTTAAAGCAAACAATAGACAGAGGAATCATCGAAGAGGAAACCGGAGAAAAAAGCACAGACATAACCAAAGAAGGAGGATTGGAGCTCGTCGCCGATTTAACGATAAGGACTTTCGACGAGAAGTTTTCTTATAAAAGCAAATTTTCGGTATTCGAAGCTTTATTTAAGAATAAGGACGGAGAGGAAGGCGATGAAAATTACTGGAGGTACCCGGATATAAATTGGGAAAACACATTGACGACGGGCATTACAAAATATCTCAGTCTGGATTTGTATGTTCAGTTTTTATATGATAGAGAAATCGGGGAAAGACCCAGATACAGGCAGACCATGGGCTTGGGTTTGACGTATAAATTCCTCAGCTCTCACTGAATTTAAAACACTATCTCAATTCTATACAAGCGTCGATAACCGAAAACTACTGTCAATAATTTTTTACGCAAAAATTGGCCTTGACATTGAGATTAAAACCCTTATAATGAATTATAGAAATCCTATATACAACCTTAAATTAAGAGGGGGGTAATTCATTGGATGAGGGTAAAGGAAAAGAGAACCTAATTCAGGAATTAAGAGTTTTACGAGACAAACTCTCTCAATATGACACTCAGAGCAAAATAGACGCGAACAGATATGAAATAATGGCAGAAGACGCCCCTCTAATGATTTTCGCGCATAGAGAAAGATTTATTTACGTAAATAAAACAGCCGCCCTCTTTTCCGGCTACACAAAAAAAGAACTATACGGCATGAACTTCTGGGATATAATTCATCCTGATTTTCAAGACATAGTTAAAGCCCGGGGATTTAAACACCTTAACGGGGAGAGGGTCCCCGCTTACTATGAAATCAAAATTATAACAAAAAACGATGAAGAACGCTGGCTTGCCTGTGCCAGCAAACATGTAGACGATTTTAAAGGGGCGCCTGCGGTTATCGCTTCGGCGATTGACGTCACAGACAAAAAGAAAGCTGAACGCGAATTAAAAATCCAGAAGAACTACTTTAAATCTCTGTTCGATAACTCTCCATCCGCAATTGCTTTGCTGGACAATGAAGACAGAGTTGTCCAGATTAACAAAAGTTTCCACGAGCTATTTAAATATTCTTCTATAGAAGTAAAAGGAAAAAATATTCAAGATTTTATCGTTCCGAAATATTTAAAGGAAGAAGACTCTTCTTTTGCGCAACAATTGTTAGAGGGAGGGATATTAAAATTCGATACAGTAATGGCAGGCAACGATGGCAGCCCAATAGATGTGCACGTAAGCGGAGGACCTATTATAGAAGACGGGAGGATTATTGGTGTGTTTGCTTTATGTGATGATATCAGGACAAGAAAAAACTTTGAAATAAAACTTAAAAACAGCTTTCGAAAATTAACAGAATTTCTGGCAGGAACGGTATCAGCTCTTTCAGAAACTATAGGAAAAAGAGATCCTTTCACTGCCGGACACCAGATAAGAGTTGCTCAACTCGCGATTGCTATAGGCAAAGAGAAAGCTCTGCCCCACGACCAACTAAAAATATTGAAAATAGCCAGCGCTCTTCATGATATAGGAAAAATTCACATCCCGGCTGAAATACTGAACAAGCCTCTGGGTTTAAGCGGTTACGAAATGGCCATGGTTCGAAATCACGCCCAGGCAGGCTATGATATTCTAAAATCCGTAGACTTCCCTGGACCTGTAGCAAGAATCGTTTTTCAACATCATGAGCGGATAAACGGATCGGGCTATCCTCTGGGGATTACGGAAAAAGACATCATGTTGGAATCTAAAATTCTGGCAGTGGCGGATGTGGTGGAAGCTATGAGTTCACGAAGGCCTTACAGAAATGCCTTTAGTACCGAAGTAACCTTAAACGAAATAATAAAGCATAAAGGGAATCTTTTCGATCCGGAAATTGTAGACATTTGCGTCGATCTTTTTGGAAAGGGATTTGAATTCAGAAAGATAAGCTTATTCGAGGAAGAATTATTGGAAAGGAAAGAATTTTAAACAGATAAAATTTACAATCATTTTTTCTCTCTCTTTATCAATATCTTTTTGACCCTTCTTTCGTCCGCATCTAAAACCGTTATTTCTATATCTCCGGTTTTGATTTTTTGACCTTCTTTTGGTATTTCCTCTAATTCTCTGACGATAAATCCCGCGAGAGTGTCTTCTTCAGTATTTATTCCCAGTCTTTCGGGTCTCATACTACCATTTACTATAAAAACCCCCTCTTCAGTCCCTATATTGGTTTCAAAAATACTAAAAAGCACATCATCTGTGGAAACAAACCCTTCGGTGCCCCCATATTCATCAATAACTATGGCGCAACCTATCTTGTCCTGAAGCAATTCGGGAAGAACTTCATCCAGGGTCCTATCTCCCCTAATAAACTTGATGGGCCTCAATTTATCCTCTATTTTCCAATCTTCAAACCTACCGATAACATCCTCTTTAAATAAAACGCCTATTATATTATCGATATCATCAATATATACCGGCAGTCTTGAGACATCTGCTTCTCTCAGGATTTCATCATTTTCCGATTTATTTACTTCATAATCAATAGCCTTAATATCCATCCTGGGAATCATAATATCTCTTACATCTGTTTGGGATAATCTTGAAATAGCATCCATGGCATTGGATTGCTCAGGTTCTATGCCACCGGCAGTCCTTGCCTCTCTTGTGGCTATCCTCATTTCGCTTTTTGTTAT
>Ga0272443_10003158_pt1 | contig 19809 bp, 10 predicted proteins | sample SSMAcet12_FD_193581 | JGI IMG/M metagenome (GOLD analysis project Ga0272443, IMG submission 193581) | Marine sediment archaeal communities from Little Sippewissett salt marsh, Falmouth, MA, United States - SSM-Acet-12 | ecosystem: Environmental > Aquatic > Marine > Wetlands > Sediment ... | reverse complement strand
AAGACTCTTCGTGCTGAGCGCCGTATGGAGTTTGCTTATGAAGGACTACGTTATATGGACATTATTCGTTGGAAATTAGCTGAGAAAGTATTGAATTCCAATATTTACGGAATGCTGGATCCTGCTGATTTAAAGGAAAAGGTAGTTGATCAGGGACTTTGGTTCTTCCCGGAAACTCCGGAAGTGGATGAAGACGGTGTTCCTAATTTCGATGCCATGTACAATGCCGGATACATCAAACTATTGGGCGTTAGACAGTTCGATGCAGGCAGACAATATTTATGGCCTATACCAACTAAAGAAATCTTAATTAATGATAATCTTACCCAAAATCCAGGGTATTAATAGTTAAGTTTGGTTAGTTTTGAATCAGGTAGCGCATAGAAATATGCGCTATCTTTATTTATGAGTTTGAACATTATTTATCCGATTAAATTGAAATAAATTGATGAATCGCAAGTAATACCAATCGTATTTTAAACTGAGCCTTAAGCGAAAGTTTGGGATTACAATGGTTAATGCCCGCCTGAACATTCGGGCAAGCCGATAAACATTTGACAGACTTATAAGAGTGAAACGAAACAACATTCAGCGAAGCTAATTATAAGTTTCACTTCAAATGATAATCGGTATAACAAACAGTCTCAATCATTTTGACTTAGATTAGCGAAACTTAATATGAAACGAAGATGTAAAATATTCACATCCAAGAGGATGATTAAAATACATCGAGTTCCATACGATGCCTTATAAATAAACAATTTTAATCGTATGAAAACAAATACATCATATATCTGCATATTCCTGCTTTTAGCCAGTACGGTCTTGTTTTCGTGTGGTTCAGGCAAAACATATTATGTTGATAATCTGGATGGCAGTGATTCCAATAGTGGTCGTTCACCTAAAAAGGCCTGGAAAAGTGTAGCAAGAGTAAACAAGGAAGATTTTGCTCCAGGGGCAAAAATTATGTTTAGAGCTGGACAACTTTTTGAAGGAACGGTGAAATTTTCTTCAGAAGATTCAGGCACATCCATTGATTGGATAACATTATCTTCATTCGGGGGAGAAAGAGCTACTATTTCAGGAGGCGAAAACCCGGCCATTGTCATTGACAGTACTCAATATGTGCTGGTTATAAACCTGAATTGTTCTGGAAATGGAAGGAAAAGCGGCAATACTACATCCGGGCTTATCGTTCAGGATGGTATGGATATTCATATTGACTCTATAGAAGTTTCTGGATTCCAAAAGTCAGGTATTGATATCAGAAAAGCTGAAAATGTAAAGATAACTCATGTGCATGCCCATGACAATGGATTTGCAGGAATTAGTACAAGAACATATCCGGAAATAAATATCAAAAATGTATACATCGCCCATTGTTTAACAGAAAATAATCCTGGCGATCCAACGGTTCTGAACAACCATAGTGGTAGCGGAATTCTTCTTTGCGGGGTCGATGGCGGAACTGTAGAATATTGCCGGGCTACAAATAATGGATGGGACCAGCCCTGGGAAGGTAATGGCCCTGTAGGTATTTGGGCATGGAATTGTAATAAAATAGTTATTCAACATTGCATTGCTCATAATAACCGTACAAATCCTAAAGGCTACGATGGTGGTGGTTTTGATTTCGATGGAGGCGTGACCAATTCAATCCTTCAATATAATTATTCATATAACAACGCCGGACCTGGTTATGCCCTGTTCCAATTTGCAGGAGCCGGAATTTGGAATAATAATATTGTACGCTATAACATTAGTGTAAACGATGCCAGGTTAAGCAAACGCGGTGGTATTCATGTTTGGGTCGGACAGGCCAAAAATCCACATTATTTTAAGGCATTAATGGGGAATGCTTTAGTATATAACAATGTAATTATAAATGATTCAGGATATTCCATTTATTACAAAACTGCAGCCGATGTTCCGGGGATCAGATATTATAACAATATTTTTGTAAGCGAAAAACAACCCATTGAGGGGGATACCGGTAAATCATTTTTCTACAGAAATCTTTTCTGGAGATTTGATGGAGAACCAATAAAGAGGAAAATCGATGAAAGGGGGATTTATGCCGATCCGCTTGTAAGGATACCTGAAAATATTGTTGTTGAATTAAAAGATCCTACGCAAATTCAAACGCTTGATGCGTATAAATTACTAAAAGATTCTCCATGTATTAGTCAGGGTAGAATAATAAAAAACAATGGTGGCAAAGATTTCTGGGGAACAGAATTACCGGGAGAATCCCAAAAACCGGATATCGGGGCTTACCAGACAAAATAAGTTGTGGCCGGTTAAAAGTTGAACCTGGAATAATTCAGGAAGTATCGGATTTTTACATTACCAACTTTGTGCGTCTGAATAAAAGGAAATGTTACCACCACAAAACAATTTTGTAATTTCAAACCATAAAATAATCGACCATGACAAAGAATTCCAGACGAAACTTCCTCCAAAATTTGATTGCCGGAGGAATCGGAATTGGCGGAATTTCATCCCTGTCGTTTACTTCCGCTGTAAAGAAGAAACAAAAAAAGTTACCTGTTTATACTGAAGTCGATATTTGTGTGCTTGGCGGAAGCTGCACCGGCGTTTTTGCTGCAGTCCGTGCCGCCCGTCTGGGCGCAAAAGTGGCTATCATCGAAAAACAAAATGCATTTGGGGGCGTGGCAACCAGTTCGCTGGTAAACATATGGCACTCCTTGCTCGATACCAAATTCAATAAACAAATTATTGCCGGACTAACGTGGGAAACCATGGATAGACTGACAAAACGAAATGCTGTTATAAAAGAAAAAAGCCACAGCGCTGGATTTGCTTTTAATTCACAGGAATTAAAAATCGAGTTGGATGAACTTGTTATTGAATCCGGAGTTAAGCCATACCTCCACAGCCTTTTTTCTGAACCTTTTTTAAATGATAAAGGCGAATTGGAAGGCGCTATTGTTGATAATAAATCAGGACGAGGAATTATTAAAGCCAAATATTTTATCGATGCTACCGGCGATGGTGATTTGGCATATCGGCTGGGATTGGCATCTTATACCTTTGATTTGCTTCAACCTCCAACAACCTGTGCCCACATTGATGGATGGAATAACAAAGAATTTAACGAAGTTTATAAAAAGCACAGGAAGGAATTTGATATTCCCGAAGGTTTTGTATGGGGAAGGGGCGTACCGGAAACCAATTCGTATATGCTCGCTGGCACCCGCGTTTTTAATGTTGATTGTGCGGTTGCTGATGATTTAACCCGAGCCGAAATGGAGGGCCGCAAACAAATCCGTGCCATAATGGATATGATGCGGAAATATGGAACATTGGAAAACCCGGGACTAACTGCTCTGCCTTCCCACATCGGAATTCGTGAAACACGTCATATAAGATGCCAATACCAGGTAAAGGATGATGATGCTTTGTATGGTAAACGTTTTGATGATGCTATTGCTAACGGAAGCTATCGACTCGATATACATCACCAGGAAAAACCTGGTTTAACTTTTAAGTATCTGGATGGGACGGAAGTATACTCACGACCGGGTTATCCCAAAGAAACAAGCAGATGGAGAGAAGAAACAGAGACAAATCCAACATTTTATCAGGTGCCGTTACGTTCCATTACTCCACAAAAAATTGGCAATTTGATGATAGCGGGAAGAATGCTGGATGCTGATATGGTTGCCTTTTCAGGAATTCGGGTTATGGTAAATATGAACCAGTTGGGAGAAGCTGCAGGAGTAACTTCTTATTTGGCGTTAAATCAAAATAAAAAAGTTCAGTACGTAAATGCGGAAGACGTTCGAAATGAACTGAAAAAAGGAGGTTCAGTTATTATCTAAACCTTGACGTGTTCGCGTCTTTGTGGTTAAGTAGCATGAAAAAAAATATACTAATATTAACACTCGTTTTACTTGGAATTGTTTCCTGTAAAAATGAAGCTGAAAAGCCCAATATCATCGTCATCCTGGCTGACGATATGGGCTACTCCGACCTTGGTTGTATGGGAGGTGAAATTCAAACACCTAATCTTGATAACCTGGCTAATGATGGATTGCTATTTACCCATTGCTACAATTCATCACGATGTGCTCCGTCTCGTGCAAGTTTGCTTACCGGTTTATACCAACATCGCACCGGAATCGGCCATATGCTAAGCGATTGGGGAATACCATCATACCGGGGTTTTTTAAATGATAATTGTATAACCATTGCCGAAATTTTAAAGGAAAATGGTTATAACACCATTATATCAGGCAAATGGCATGTTGGCGATAAGCGCGAACACTGGCCCGATAAACGTGGTTTTGATAATTTTTTTGGAACACCCAAAGGTGGAGGCTTATACTTTTATCCTTCAAAGTTTATCGACCGTCCGATCTTTAGGAATGGTAAACAAATCTTTCCTGATTCAACCACTTTTTATACAACCGATAATTATACCACAGAAGCTATTCAGTTTATCACTGAATCACAATCTGACGACAAGCCTTTCTTTCTGTATTTAGCCTACATCGCTCCGCATTATCCACTTCAGGCCTGGCCCGAAGATATCGCAAAATATAAGGGGAAATATGATCAGGGATATGAGGCAATCAGACAAACACGATTTGAAAAACAACAAAAGCTGGGAATTGTGGATAAAAATATAAAACTTTCACCACCTGAATATCCAGAATGGAATACGGTTAATCAACAGGAAGAAGCTGACCGGATGGAAGTTTATGCAGCTATGGTTGATCGCATGGATCAAAATATTGGCCATCTGGTTGATCACCTGAAATCGATCGGAGAATACGAAAATACACTTCTCCTCTTTTTATCAGATAACGGTGCCTGCGCCGAAAATGTAAACCGTGCGCCGGAAGCTGAACTTGGAACAGTACGTTCTTTTACTGCCTATGGAAAAAACTGGGCAAATGTGGGGAACACACCTTACCGCAAGTATAAAAGTAAAGAACATGAAGGTGGAATTCTAACTCCGCTAATTGTTCACTGGCCAGCCGGCATCACTAAAAATCGTTTGGTGAAAGACATCGTTCATATCATCGATATTATGCCCACCTGCCTTGAAATTACAGGTGCAGAATATCCGAATGAATACAAAGGAAAACCAATTAAAGCATTGGATGGTCAGAGTTTTTCTGCAGCTTTTCAAAATAAGAAAATAGATGCTATCCGGCCGTTGTTCTGGGAACATGAAGGCAATCAAGCAGTTCGGATAAATGACTGGAAGCTGGTAAAACTGAATAAAAAACCATGGGAATTATATGAACTGAAAAGTGATCCTACCGAATTGGATGATTTATCGGAAACAAAAATGGAAGTTAAAGACAGTCTGCTAATCAGATGGAACAAATGGGCTAATGCAACCGGTGTTGAATCGTGGCCTGTCAGAAAGAAAAAAATAACCCATCAACAAGATTAGTATTCTCAGAACCGGGTTTTAATGATAGAATTATTAGTACAAAAGCAACCTTTTTGCATTTAAGTTATAGAATAAACCGAATAATGAAGAATAAACTAAAAATAGCGCTGTTACTATTTTTTATGAATACAACCCCGATTCTTTTTGCAAAAAAACAAACCATTTTTATTGAAGCCGAATCCCTCCAAAACCCTGGTGGTTGGGTAATCGACCAGCAAAGTATCGATCAGATTGGAAGTTCGTATTTGCTCGCCCATGGTTTAGGTGTTCCCTGTGAAGATGCTGTTTCAGAAATTAATTTTGAAAAGCCGGGTAGCTACCATGTTTGGGTAAGGTCGAGAAATTGGGCCCCGGCGCCCACGAAGGAACAAAGCCCCGGAAGATTTCAGGTTTTATTAAATGGTCAGCCTCTCGATACTATTTTCGGACAGAATAAAACCACCTGGAACTGGCATTACGGAGGAGAAGTTAAAATCACAAAAGATAAAAACGAAATACGCCTGCACGATCTTACCGGTTTTGAAGGACGTTGCGATGGCATTTTCTTTTCAACCGATAAGGATCTGATTCAAAGTGGTTCGGAAGATGCATTGTTGGAACTACGAAAAAAAACATTAGGATTTCCTAAAACTCCAACACATCTTGGTGATTACGAACTGGTAGTAATTGGAGGGGGTGTAGCTGGAATGGCAGCATCAATTTCTTCTGCTCGGCTTGGATTAAAGGTCGCACTTATTCAAAACCGGCCTGTTCTTGGTGGAAACAACAGTTCGGAAATAAGAGTACATCAGTCCAGCGATATCAATACGGAACCATATCCTAATCTGGGAAATGTAACCAGGGAGATTGATGAAAAAAATCCGAAATGGGGAGGCGGGGATATTTTAAAATATGGAATACACACCGACGAAGGTAAGCTTGAATTGATTGCGACCGAACCCAATATTACTTTGTTGCTTGAAATGCATGTGATAAAGGCAAAAGTCAAAAAAGGAAAAATAAATAGAGTGCTGGCAAAAAATATCAGGACAAATGAAGAATACACAATTAAAGGTAATCTGTTTGTTGATTGCACCGGAGATGGGAACCTGGGATATGCGGCTGGTGCTGATTACCGATATGGCAGAGAATCGAAAACATTAACCTGTGAACCGTTGGCTCCTGAGAAAACAGATTCATTGGTTTTAGGAAGTACACTTCATTGGTATTCTGAAGAATGCAACGAATCGTACAAGTTTCCGGTTTGCTCCTGGGCGCATCAGTTTACCGAGGAAAGTTGCCAGCATGCTCTAAAAGGTGCCTGGAACTGGGAAACAGGTTTTCAGTATGACATGATTAACCAAACGGAGTGGATTCGTGATAACATGTTTCGTGCGATTTACGGAAACTGGTCATTTCAGAAAAATCAATCGTTACACAAAAAGAAATACAAATATCATTCATTAAAGTGGATGGCATATGTTTTGGGAAAACGGGAATCACGCAGGTTAATGGGTGATGTTATTTTTAGCCAGCACGAAATTGATAGCTTAACCAATTTCTCCGATGCATGTGTCTCGTCGCGTTGGGGAATAGATATTCACACACCCGATCCCAGAAACTCGAAATTTTTTCCGGGTGAAGAATTTCGTTCAGTGGCTTATCATCCGAAGAAGAATGAGCATCCGTTGCGCTCGTTGCCCTATCGTTGTTTTTACTCACGAAACATTCAAAATCTTTTTATGGCAGGACGATGTGTAAGTATGACGCACGTGGCACATGCCATGTTTCGTAACCAGCATACAACAGGAATGATGGGTGAAGTAGTAGGAATTGCGGCCTCATTATGCAAAAAATACAATTGTCAGCCACGCGATTTATATAAGAATCATTTAGATGAATTACTGGCAGCTTTTGAAAAAGGTGTGCCAACAAAATAAACTTTTTGCCTTTGCACCTCAGCGGGTTAAATCAATAGAAATGAAACAGCAATTCCTAATAATTTTTATCATCTTTTCCCTTAAAGCATATTCACAAAATCATCTCATTTTTCTCGAAACCGAAGCATTTGAAAACAAGGGAGGATGGGTAATCGATCAGCAATTTATGGATGAGATGGGCTCACCATTTTTATTGGCTCACGGACTGGGAGAATCGGTGGAAGATGCAAACACCATATTTGAAATTCAAAAAGAAGGTGAATATTATATTTGGGCACGAACCCGCGATTGGGTGGGGCCATGGAAAAAGAACGGTGTGGAAGAAACAAAAAAAGCCACTGGCTATCCCGGAAAATTTGAAGTGCTGATTGATAACAAAAAACTATCAACTGTTTTTGGAACTCAAAAAGCCGAATGGCACTGGCAGCCAGGTGGCAGTATCAATCTGAAAAAAGGAAAACACAGCCTTGCCCTTCACGACTTAACCGGTTTTGATGGCCGTGTTGATGCCATTTGTCTTTCAGCTAAAAAGAATTTTACACCACCCGATGATGTAAAAGCAATAGAAAAACTAAGAATAAAAACTGGTGTTCTTTCTGAAATAAAAGATGAAGGTAAATTTGATCTCGTTGTTGTTGGAGGAGGAATTGCAGGAATTTGTGCGGCAGTTTCAGGTGCCCGTTTAGGATTAAAAGTTGCACTTGTTCAAAATCGTCCGGTACTAGGCGGAAATAACAGTTCTGAAGTTCGTGTTTGGCTCGGAGGCAAGGTGAACTTCGAGCCTTATCCGAATATCGGTAATATTGTAAACGAGCTGGAGCAAAAGAATAAAGGGCACTATGGTCTGGAGAACAAGGGTGAATATTATGAAGACGACATGAAAGAGGCACTGGTTAGAAGTGAAAAAAATATCTCCCTCTACCTGAATTATCATGCCAATAAAACCGAAGTGAAGAACAATACAATTCGTGCTGTATATGCTCAAAATATTGAAACAGGCGAACGAATAAAAATCAGTGGTAAATATTTTGCTGATTGTACCGGCCATGGTTCCATTGGGGCAATGGCGGGGGCTGAATTTCAGATGACAGAAAAAGGGCACATGGGGCGTTGCAATCTTTTTAATTTTATTGAAACCGAAACGGAACAACCTTTCCCTCGTTGTCCATGGGCACTGAATCTCTCTGAAAAACCTTTTCCCGGAAGAGGTGACAACAAAGGAATTTATGGTAATACCGGAATTCTGGCAATGGGCTCCTGGTTTTGGGAGAGTGGTTTCGATCGTGATCCATTCATTGAGGGAGAATATATACGTGACTGGAATTTCAGAGCAGCTTTTGGCGCATGGGATTGTCTGAAAAATGTGGATAAAGAATACCCCAATCACAAGTTCAATTGGATGGCCTACATCTCCGGCCCTCGCGAATCACGTCGCTTATTGGGCGATGTTGTCCTCACTTTCGAAGATATTCAGGCGGGCAAAGAGTACGAAGATGGATGCGTACCAACCAGTTGGTCGCTCGATTTACATCTGCCTTATGAGCCATATTATAAAGGATTCGAGGGTGATGGCTTTATCTCATATGACCATCATGAAAAGTACGATGTACCGTATTGGGTTCCATACCGAAGTTTATATTCAAGAAATATCGATAACCTTTTTATGGCTGGTCGCGATATAAGTGTTACCCATGAAGCCCTTGGTGTAGTTCGTGTTATGCGAACAGGCGGAATGATGGGTGAGGTTATTGGAATGGCAGCAACTATTTGTGTGCAGGAAGACTGCATTTCACGTGATGTATATGAAAAACATTTGGAGATCTTAAAATCTTACATGGTTGAAGGTGTTCCTTCAAAATAAAAAACTTAGCGTCTCCGCACCTTTTCAGTTTAAAATTTAAAATAATGAGAAAATTAGTTTTAGTTCTGTTTCTATTTGGAATTTGGTCATCAGGGATTGCTCAAAAGAATTCACGTCCGAATATCATCTGGATTGTTTGCGAGGACATGTCTCAGGACCTGGCATGTTATGGAAATCCTTTGGTGAAAACTCCTTTCCTTGATAATCTGGCAAAAGAGGGAATGCGTTTCACAAACATGTTTACAGCTGCCGGGGTCTGTGCACCTTCGCGAACAGCTTTGGCACTGGGAATGCATCAGAATGCAGTGGGAGCCATGCATATGCGCTATTCAGATGAGTTAAAGCCTGAACTTCCTGATGGAATAAAAACCATTGCACACATATTGCAGGAAAACGGTTATCAGACACTGGGAATGGGTAAACACGATTATATGTTCAAACAAGACAAAGCTCCGTTTCAATACACGAAAATGGAGGAACTTGCACCAGGAAAACCATTTTTTGCAAAGGTACATTCGCATTATACACACCGGATTTTTGCAAAAGACGATGAAAATCCCATTGATCGAAGCAAAGTAACTCTGCCTCCTTATTATCCAGAAGTGCAACCTTTAAGGGAAGACTACGCAGCTTACCTCGAAAATGTTCAACTGTTGGATAAGGAAATCAAAGAAATATTGGAGAGGTTTGATAAAAAAGGCTTGCTTGAAAACACCGTTATTTTCTTTCTTTCTGATCATGGTAGCCCGACTTTAAAAGGCAAATACTGGATGTACGATAGCGGCATTCAGGTACCTTTTATCATTCATGTTTCAAAAGGAATGCAAATACAAGGTTTTGAACCGGGAGCAGTAAATAATCAATTGCTTTCAGCAATTGATATTTCAGCTACTACACTGGCTTTGGCAGGAGTTGAAAAGCCTGCTTATTTGCAGGGGAAAATGTTTTTAGGAGAAGATATGGACGAGGAACGGGAATTTATTTTTGCATCACTCGACCGAATCGGCGGAGTGAATTTTAAAACCCGGGCGGTCCGTTCAAAAAAATACAAATACATTAAAAACTTTAACAACGGGCTTTCCATACTCGAGTGCTCTACTGAATACCGCAAAGCACGTTTGCCGCATTATAACACCATTTCCATTCTCGATAATTACAATAAATTAAATGAGGTTCAAAAAACATTGGTAACTCCACTGCCATTGCATGAACTGTACGATCTGGAAAATGATCCGCATGAAACCATTAACCTGGCCTACAAAGATGAATTTAAGAACATTCGGAATAAGTATGAGGATATATTAATGAACTGGATAAAGCAAATCGATGATAAAGGGATGCACCCTGATGCACCGGAGATTCAGGAACATTTTATTCAGTATCGAACGAATAACAAAGAAATGTACCGGAAAGAGCGACTGCAAGTTTACAAGACTATTGAAGATCAACTAAAGAGAGACGGAGATATTTAATTTTTAAACTCATAACCTAAACCAATGAAAACCAAAATATTATTTACACTCACAGTTTTCGCATTCCTGATATTTCAATCAAATGCGCAGCAACAACTCCAAAACATCAGCGGGGTAATTCCGTCGTTAACTATGACAGCCGACCATTTTCCACGAACTGAAGCCGGAACCGGAGCACTAATGCCATGGGCAAACCGCCTTTGGATAGTTACATATGTTGCCCACATGAAGGGAACAGGCAGTGGCACGGGATTATATGAAATATCAAACGATCTGAAACTTAAAAAACATCCGAAAAGTGTAGTGGGTACTTATGCCAATCGTCTGGTTCATAAACCAAGTATGCAACTGGCAATTGGGCCTTATTTGATTGATACGCTTGGAAATGTGCGTTTTATACCAGAATTTACTAAACATCGACTGGCAGCAACCATGAGTCACCTAACCGATAAGGAAAACAAATTGTATTACCTGGCTATGGAAGGTGAATTTTTTGAAGTTGATGTGAAAACGCTGGAAGTAAAACAGCTTTTTCAATTAATGGATGAGTTGAAAGAACCCAAAGGTTCGAAACCTCATTTTAAGAGCGGATTTACTGCACATGGCAGGGTAGTGGTTTGTAACAACAGCTATAATGAAAAGGATTTTAATGGTGAATGGAATGCCGGTCGTCTGGCAGAGTGGGATGGAAAAGATGGCGAGTGGAAAATTCTTGAAGAAACGGCTTTCACTGAGGTTTGGAGTGCCGGATCTTTTGGGCAACCCATGATTGCAACGGGCTGGGACCATATTTCAGCCATAATGCGTGTTTTTGTGAATGGTGAATGGAAACGTTATCGTATACCAAAAGGTAGTCGCACCTGGGATCAGACCAGTTGTACAGAGTGGATGCGTATACGCGAAATTGAAACTGAACGCGCCATGATGGACTGCCACGGTTTATTTTACGAAATAGGAATGCATACATACGGCGATGAATTATGGGCTATAAAACCCATTTCAGCCCATTTGCGTGTGATTCCTGATTTTTGCTCGTGGCGCGGAATGTTGGTATTTGGCGGAAATCAGGCTACACCAATGGGATTTACTCCGATAGATCGCAATCCGCTGGCCGGTCAACCACAGGCCGGGTTGTGGTTTGGCAAAACAGACGATCTTTGGAGCTTTGGAAAACCAAAGGGATATGGAGGAGTTTGGTATAACTCGCCCGTAAAAGCGGGTGAGGAATCCGATCCATATTTGATGACAGGTTTTGATAAAAAATCGATACATCTTTATCACGATAAGGACGAAACTGTTGAATTTTCTCTACTGACTGATTTTATGGGTAATGGGGATTTTCAAAAATTCAAAACAATTTCAGTTAAACCCGGTGAATATGTTCATCATGAATTTCCTGATGCTTACTCAGCCAGTTGGATGAAATTAAAAATAAACAAAGTATGCAAAGCAACGGCGATAATTAATTATAACTGAAATGCTGTTCAGCACCATGTTTTCTTCATTTAGCGCTGTGGTTGAAATACTATTACACAAAGTCGCACAAAGAATTCACAACGTTTCACAAAAAAAAACAAAATAGAATGACAAGGTTGAAACTTTATACACTATCCGCAATTCTAATATTGTCGTTTACATATTGTGGAAAGAGAAATCAAAAAATCATTGAACATCCCAACATCATCTTTATCTACACCGACGACCAACGTCAGGATGCCGCCGGTTTTAACGCTAACGATGTGATCTATACACCGGCTCTCGACAAGCTGGCAAAACAGGGCATCCGCTTCAACAATGCCTGTGTAGTAATGGCTTTTTGCAGCCCCAGCCGGGCAGCCCTTCTAACAGGTCGTTATGGAAGTGCAAACGGTGTTTTAAAACTGGGAAGTGATTTAAATCCCGATGAAAAAACCATCGCTCACTACCTCAAAAATGCCGGATATTCAACTGCAATTTCAGGAAAGTGGCACATCGGAAGACCACCCTCGGAATGTGGTTTCGATTTTCATGTTTATTTTGAAGGCAACGGCGATTACTTCAATCGTAAAACAATTGACATGGGCACCGAACTTCGACCTGAAATACATTGCGATGAATATTGCGTAAACCGTTCCGTCGATTTCTTAAAAGAAGCTGTTAAAAACGATAAGCCTTTTTTTCTTTTTCACAATACGCAGCTCCCACACATGAATCACGAACATAAATGGCCGGCTCAGCCTGAAACCAAAGCAAAATACAATCAGGCAGATATGCCCGTTGCCGAAAACAGGCTTGATGATTTATCAAACAAACCTGAATACCTGAAAACAGTGAGAAACCTTACCCAGGCCAAAAAATATGGCTATCCTGATGTGGATGCCATTCAAAGCCATACACTTGATTATTACTCGGTAATTTCTGAAATGGATGATTTTTTAGGGAAGTTGCTAAGTACTGTTGAAGAACTTGGACTGAGAGAAAATACCTACATATTTTTTATGAGCGACAATGGTTGGATGCTCGGTGAACATGGATTTACCAGTAAAGTGTTGCCCTACCAGGCTTCCACTTCAGTACCGCTTTTTGTTGTTGGTCCTGATATAAAACCGGGTGAAAACAATGATGTGGTATTGAATATTGATTTTTTACCTACAATTCTGGAGTTGGCCGATGTTCAACTTCCCGAAAATATCCATGGAGAAAGTGTTTTGCCCATTCTCCAAAATAAAAATGTTGAATGGCGGGAACATTTTATCCATGAGGGAATTGAAGGTTTTGGGGGCATAAAGCCGCATTTGGCTGTCATTGGTTCAGACTACCGGTACATCGAAACGTATGCAGACCGAACACTTTCGTCCGTTAACTTTGTAGAATTGTACGATATGAAAAAGGATCCTCTGGAAATGAATAATTTGGCCCGGGATTCCTCGATGAAAACCGTGGTTGAAAATCTAAAACAAAAAATTGAAAGACATAAAAAGGAGGTTTTAGGAATGTAGATAAAGTGTCAAGTGGTTCCAAACCTTAAGTGCTTTTAGAGGCTTTATTGATAGTACAAAAAAGAAAAAAATACATTTTAGAAAAAAGAATCATTAATTATTGAAGAGTGTTGATTGAGACAGATATTACTTCAGTCTTCGGTCTTCGGTCTTCCGTCAATATTTTCAACATGAAAAAACTAACATTTCTTTTCGCAATAATCCTAATCCTGGCTTCGTGTCAATCCAATCAAAACGAGACAAACCAACCCCTTGAGGTAAGTGGTATTTATCCTCACCTGGCAATGTACAACAGTCAGGGTGAGTGTGGGACTGGTGCAGTTGTTCCATGGGCTGACCGGTTATGGGTAATAACATATTCACCGCATTTCCCACACGGTTCGGATGATAAATTGTATGAAATTACTTCGGATTTACAACAAGTTGTTCGTGAAGAAAGCCTGGGAGGTACGCCAGCTAACCGGATGATCCATAAGGAAAGTAACCAGCTTTTTATCGGGCCTTATGCCATTGATGGAGAAAGAAATGTGCGTGGAATTCCTTACGATCAAATGCAGGGAAGACATACCGGGAATGCCCGTCATTTATTCGATCCGGAAAATAAAATATACTACGGCACAATGGAGGAGGGATTTTATGAAGTAGATGTTCATTCACTTGATGTTAAAATGTTGTACAAGGATGCTAATAAAAACAGGCAGCCAGTTGAATACAACCCTACTGATGTAAATCCGGAAAATGCGACACTTGCAGGAGCACATGGTAAAGGATTGTATTCAGGGCAGGGCGTAATGGTATATTCCAACAATGGTGAAGCCACACGGGAGGCACAACAAAAATTTGATGTTGAAGCCGGTGCCTTGGTTGAGTGGGATGGAAAAGATTGGAAACTTGTCCGTCGTAATCAATTTGTGGAAGTCACGGGTCCAGGGGGAATTTATGGAAACCCTAACCCTGAAACAGATCCGATTTGGGCAACCGGCTGGGATCATAAATCAATTATTTTGGGTGTTCGTAATGCCGAAACAGGCTGGGATTTTTATCGTTTACCAAAGGCAAGTCACAGTTATGATGGAGCACATGGATGGAATACAGAATGGCCCCGAATTCGTGATGTTGGAACCAAAGAAAATCAGGATTATTTAATGACCATGCATGGTATGTTCTGGAGATTTCCGGGAACTTTTACTGCAAAAAGTTCAGCAGGCATTCGTCCACGTTCAGCATATTTAAAGGTAATTGGCGATTATACCCGCTGGAACGATAAACTTGTTTTTGGGTGCGATGATTCAGCGCAAAAAGAATTCCTGAATAAAAGAAAACACAAAGGAGGAATTGAAGGTCCGGGGCAATCAAACTCAAATTTGTGGTTTACCGATTTTGATAAGCCGGATAATTTGGGACCAGCGACAGCTTCAGGCGCAGTTTGGTTAAATGAAACAATCGATGCCGCTGAACACTCAGAACCTATGTTATTCTCAGGTTGGGATAACCGTTCGGTGTGGCTTTATAATCAGGGAAGTTCTGAGGTGGAATTTGTTTTCGAAGTGGATAAATCAGGAAATGATGTATATAGCAATTTATTTGGAGTAAAGGTTGGAGCTAATGAATCGAAATTCATTGAATTTGATAAGGAAACGGAAGGTGAGTGGATTCGTTGTTTTACAGATCGTACAACAACTGCTACTGTTAGCTTTACTTATAAGGATACAGATGAAAGAGCTGAAACACCTTTATCGATGTTTAATGGACTGGCACGTGCAGAGGATAATAATCTTACTGGTGGCCTGATGTATGGGCTAGGTGATAACCGACGGGCACTTGGTATTTCGGCTATAAAGGTTGAAAACGGTTTAGAGAGCGAAACAGGTTATTATGAACTTGATGAAGAACTAAATCTTGTTGCCAAACAAGATGCTGAAACCAATTCTTTTATAAAAGAAAAATTTGCTATCCCGGAGAATGTTGTTGAGATTCAGGAATCATCAGTATTAATAGTTGATGATAAAAATCGCAGGTGGCGCCTGCCTCTTGGGAATGATGCTTATAAAGAATTAACAGATAACGCTCAATTACGCATTTGCAGAGAAGTGGCAACGGAGCGGGATCTTTTCAATTGTTGCGGAACTTTTTACGAACTACCAGCTGAGAATGCTGATGGTTTTGCAAAAATACGTCCCGTTTCCTCACACGATTTCAGGATTCACGACTATGCTTCTTACCGGGGATTATTAGTTATGACAGGTGTGAATAATAAAGCAAAGGAAAGTAACCATATTATTCGATCTGTAGATGGAAAAGCTGCTGTATGGATTGGTGCAATTGATGATTTATGGGAAATGGGCAAACCAACCGGGAAAGGTGGACCATGGAAAAATTCCACCGTTAAATCAGGAGTTCCTTCTGATTCATATTTGATTAGTCATTATGACAAAAAAAACCTGGAACTTTCGCACAACTCATCAGTTTCGGTAACTTTTAAAATTGAAGTTGAACCAATCGGACATGGACCCTGGATGTTATACAAAGAAGTAACCGTAAAACCCGGAGAAACATTTAAACACAAGTTTCCTGATAATTTTCAGGCACGTTGGATTCGTTTTACAGCGGATAAAAATTGCACTGCAACTGCATATTTGGAGTATAAGTAGATTTGAATTCAAAATATGTGGTAGTTTAATGAATCCAAAGTGATTTAATAAGAATAGTCCTGTTTTAGCCGGGAGAGTTGAAATAGAAATTATATTTGAAATAGAAATAATTCGGTCTGCCCTAAAAATATTATACAATGAAACGATTTTTACCATTTACTTTTCTGATTCTTCTTAACGGAATTATACTCGCACAAACACCATCAGTTTTAATAGAAGCCGAAAGCTTTGATAATAAGGGTGGTTGGGTGGTTGATCAACAGTTTATCCCGTCAATGGGATCACCATATTTGTTGGCTCATGGTATGGGTGAACCTGTAGAGAATGCTGCAACAACAGTTGAATTTCCCGAAAGTGGGAGGTATTACTTTTGGGTGCGTACCAAAGACTGGGTTCCCACTCGACCTGAGACTCCCGGTACTTTTAAAATTATTTTTGACGGGAAGGAGTTTAAGGATGTTTTTGGTGTTAACGAAGGTTGGCAGTGGGTAGCATCAGGAAGGATTAAAGTAGGCAACTCAAAAGAGCTAAAAGTAGAATTAAAGGATGAAACCGGATTTGAAGGGCGTTGCGATGCCATTTATTTCTCGAAGGATAAAAACGATAATCCTCCGGTTGATCTTAGTGAAATGACGTCCTGGCGCAAAGAAAAACTTGGTATCCCTCCACCGGAAAGTGCCGGAGAATTTGATTTAGTGGTAATAGGAGGTGGACTGGCGGGATGTGGTGCTGCCGTGGCAGCAGCTCGTCAGGGAATTAGAGTTGCTCTAATTAATGACCGTCCGGTACTTGGTGGAAATGCCAGCAAAGAAATACGTGTTCATACCTTGGGACTAAAAGTTTATGATATCGTAGATGAGTTGGGTACGCTTCATTATCCAAATGGTGATGCCGGTGCAATTGCAGCTACCGATACAATTGAAATGGTGGTAAGGGCTGAAAAGAATATTACTGTTTTCCCCAATACCCGGGCTTACACAGTAAATAAATCAGGAAATACAATAACCAGTGTGGATTGTTTTCACACGCATACACATAAAGAAACACGATTTGAAGCCCCTTTGTTTGTGGATGCAACAGGAGATGGATGGATTGGTTATTGGGCAGGTTGTGAGGTTCGGATGGGAAGAGAGTCACGCGATGAGTTTGATGAATCAATGGCACCCGAAAAACCTGATTCAATGACCATGGGGAACTCAATATTATGGAATTCTGTTAAAATTGAATCAGAAGCCAGTGTTGATCCCGAAAATGAATTAAATGTTGGCTGGAAAGAAGTTCCCTGGGCAATGGAAGTTGCAAAAGATTACAAAGCTACAAGAGGAGAATGGTTCTGGGAATATGGTCTGTTAATGAATACAATTTATGATGCGGAAGAGATCCGGGATCATCTTTTCAGAGCCATTTACGGAAACTGGTATAACGTAAAACAAGATCCTGAAAATGCTGACCTGAAAATGAAGTGGATGGCTTACGTTATGGGGCGCCGTGAGTCTCGCCGCGTAATGGGCGATTACATTCTGAAAGAAATTGATATTCTTGAACGTCCCGATTTTGAAGATGGTTTTGTAGAGGAAGTTCGTGATATTGATATACACTATCCTAAAGGAGGTAAATACGATTTTATCACCTATGCCGATTTTACAAAGATCAAGCGTTATAAAATTCCTTATCGCTGTTTATATGCGAAAGATGTGGATAATATGTTTATGGCAGGTCGTTGTTTATCAGCAACACATGTTGGATTGGGAAGTCCACGGGTTATGCATACAACAGCACAAATGGGTGTGGTCGTTGGCACTGCCGCTGTGGTTTGCATTGAAAATAATTGTTCACCACGTGACGTATATAAGTCTCATCTTGCGGATATGAAAAAACGCCTGGATAAGATGAGAATTAAAGAAGAAGAGAACAGACATTAACTTATTAATTGGATAAAGTAATCCAGTATGTAACGCCTGAATTTTTGGTTTCAAAATTTTTGGAAGAATGACTTCAGTTTTATTACAAAGAAATTAATCTTTCTATAAGACATAAAAATATTTTTTTGTTTTCTATTGGTGTCGTAGTTTTGTTCTGTATCAAATAAAACTAAAAAAGTTATCCCTATGGCAATCCCAAAGAAAATAAATACAATAACGTGTATTGGTGCCGGTTACGTTGGAGGCCCTACAATGGCGGTTATAGCTCAAAAGTGTCCTGAGATTAAAGTAAATGTGGTAGATATAAATCCGAAAAGAATTGAGGCATGGAATGATAGTGATCTGGACAAATTACCCATATATGAGCCTGGACTGAAAGAAGTTGTTGCAGACGCTCGTGGGCGAAATTTATTCTTTTCAACAGAAATTGATGAAGGAATTCGTGAAGCAGAGATGATTTTTATTTCGGTGAATACACCTACAAAAACTTATGGATTAGGAAAGGGGATGGCAGCCGACTTAAAATATGTTGAATTATGTGCCCGTCAGATTGCACGAGTCGCCAAAGAAGACAAAATAGTAGTTGAGAAATCAACACTACCCGTCAGAACTGCCCAATCAATAAAAACAATCTTAGAAGCTGAGAGTAATGGTCAGCAGTTTAAAGTACTTTCCAATCCTGAATTTCTTGCTGAAGGTACTGCTATTACTGATTTATATAATCCCGACAGAGTGTTGATTGGAGGTGATGAAGATGAAAATGGTCAAATTGCAATTCAGGCTTTGGTTGATATTTATGCTCACTGGGTAAGACGGGAAAATATTATAACAACCAAAATATGGTCTTCTGAGTTATCAAAATTAACGGCTAATGCTTTTTTAGCACAACGCATTTCTTCTGTAAATGCTATTTCTGCTTTATGTGAAAGAACTGGCGCTGATGTGGATGAAATAGCTCGTGCCATTGGTGCCGATTCCAGAATTGGTCTTAAATTCTTAAAATCATCAGTTGGTTTTGGTGGAAGCTGTTTCCAGAAGGATATTTTAAACCTTGTTTATTTGTGTCGTCATTTTAATTTACCTGAGGTTGGAGATTACTGGGAACAGGTGGTTAAAATGAACGATTACCAGAAACACCGTTTTGCAAAACAAATAATAGATTCACTTTTTAACACTGTTTCTGGCAAAAAGATTGCTTTTTTAGGTTGGGCATTTAAGAAAGATACAAACGATACAAGGGAAAGTGCAGCCATCTATGTTGCTCACGATTTAATGAGTGACCTGGCTGAGATACATGTTTACGACCCCAAAGTCTCTAAAGAACAAATTATAAAAGATCTGAAGATTGTTTCATCTTCAACAGAGGAATTTGAGAAAATGCAGAATCTTATTCACATTCACGACGAGCCTTATTCTGCAATGAATGAAGCTCATGCAATAGCTGTTCTGACCGAATGGGATGAGTTTATTCAATACGACTGGCAGAAAATTCAAAAGAAGATGCTAAAACCGGCCTTTGTTTTTGACGGTCGAAACATTCTTGATAAAGATAAAATGAATATGTTCGACCGTCAA
>Ga0272443_10003156_pt1 | contig 19815 bp, 14 predicted proteins | sample SSMAcet12_FD_193581 | JGI IMG/M metagenome (GOLD analysis project Ga0272443, IMG submission 193581) | Marine sediment archaeal communities from Little Sippewissett salt marsh, Falmouth, MA, United States - SSM-Acet-12 | ecosystem: Environmental > Aquatic > Marine > Wetlands > Sediment ... | reverse complement strand
GCCGTTTCGCCCCCATGTCGGTGGGAAAAAAGGTTGGATGTTCGCAGACACGCATCGATCTCAAAGAACTGGTATTAAAATAAGCGCCGAAGGAGCGCTTGTCAATTCGAATCGGCCGGGATTTCAAATATTTAAAAAGCCACTGAGCCACTGAGCTGCTAAGCTGCTGAGCAAAAACAAGGATGTCTGGAAAATGTCCTTTGTCTTGGCTTAACAGCTTATCAGCTTAATAGCTCAACAGCTAAGAATAGTCGCCGCAGGCGACTATTCTTCCTGCTTTTTGATCCGCTCCATCTCCCGCTTCTGGTCGCGCCGTCGGATATCCTCGCGTTTGTCGACCTTTCGCTTACCCTTGGCCAGGCCCACGGTGATCTTGACCTTGCCGTCCTTGAAGTAGATCCGGGTTGGCACCAGCGTGTATCCTTTTTCATTGACCTTTCCGTAGAGCCGCTTGATCTCGTATTTGTGCAAAAGAAGCTTCCGAGGGCGCAGCGGTTCGTGGTTGTCGTAATGGGCAAATGAATAGGGGCCGATGTGAAGCTGGTAGACCCACAGCTCGCCGTCGATGATGCGGGCATAGGCGTCCTTGAGGTTGCCCCGACCCTGGCGGAGGGCCTTGACCTCGGTGCCCTTCAACACCATGCCGGCTTCGAATTCATCCTCGATGAAAAATTCGAACCGGGCCTTTTTGTTGACCGCCACCGGTTTGATATGCGCTTTTGGCATAAGGAAAAGCAGGTTCCAGGTTCAAAGTTCCAGGTTCAAAACACCGAACACCAACCACTAAACACTAAACACCAAACACCGAAAACCAAATTCTAAATTCTAAATTCTTATCCGCCCTGCGCATACAGGTTTTCGGCAAAAATTTCACCGTACGCGGCCCGCAGCAGGTTCATCACGTCCCGGGCCGTTTTCAGCCGAAGCGCTTCTTCCAGAAAGGGCGCACATTTTTCAGCCTTCAGTGCCCGGATCATCCGCTTGACCGCCGGAATCGATTGGGGGTTCATGCTCAGCTCCTCCAGCCCCAGGGCCAGAAGGATCGGTGTGTGGATCGGATCCCCGGCCATCTCCCCGCACATGGAGGTTTCAATACCATGGCTTTTGGCGGTTTTCGTCACTTGACGCAGCATGCGAAGCAGCGCCGGGTGGAGGGGGCTGAACAGATGGGCGACTTCCTGGTTTCCCCGGTCGATGGCCATGGAATACTGGATCAGGTCGTTGGTGCCGATACTGAAAAAATCGGCCTCCTCGGCCAGATAGTCAGCCACCATCACCGCAGCGGGAACCTCGATCATGATCCCTACGGCGATGCCGCCGTTGTAGGCGATGCCTTCCTTTTCCAGGCTTTCTGCAGCCTTCTCGATATGCTGCCTGGCTTCTCTGAGCTCGTCTACGCCCGATATCATCGGCAGCAGAATTCGGACATTTCCGTGGGCGGCGGCCCGCAAAATGGCCCGCAGTTGGGTCCGGAAAATGTCCGGCCGCTTCAGGCAGTAGCGGATGGCGCGAAGCCCCAGTGCCGGGTTTTCCTCCAGGTGTTTGCCGGCATAGGTGACCGCCTTGTCCCCGTTGATGTCCAAGGTCCGGATTGTCACGGGGCGCGGGGCCATCACCTCCACGACGTCTTTGTACTTGTCAAACAGCTCCTCTTCCTGGGGAAAAGAATTCCTGCTCAGATACCCGAATTCGGTCCTGTAAAGGCCGATTCCTTCACCACCGTGATCCAGAACGGAGACCACTTCTTCAGGCAGTTCGATGTTTCCCATCACCGCCAGGCGGACGCCGTCTTCGGTCTCGGCAGGAAGGTGGCTGTCCCGGCTGATGGCCATCCGAAATTCTTCATACTGAACCTGGCGATCCTGGTATTCGAGGAGGGTTTCTTCCTGGGGCCGGAGAATGACGGTGCCCTCGGTTCCGTCGACGATGATGATCTCGTCGTTTTGGATCTCCCGGGTGGCCTCTCCCACGCCAAGCACCGCCGGAATTTCCAGGGTTCTTGCGATAATGCTCGTGTGGGAAGCCTTCCCGCCCCGGTCGGTGACGAAACCCATGATCCGCTCGAGCTGAATTTGGGCGGTTTCGGCCGGGGAAAGGTCGTTGGCCACCAAAATGACCCGCTTGTTGATGTTCCGGATGTCGACCTGGCGGGCACCGACGAGATTCCGAAGAATCCGATCCGAGACCTGCAGGAGGTCTTCGGAGCGCTCGCGCAGGTAGGGGTCGGTCATTTCCTGAAACATCTGTTTCAGACCGGCCACCGCCTTTTTCAGCGCCCATTCGGCATTGATTTTTTCCTTGTCGATGATGTCGATGATCCGGCTGTAGAGCATCTTGTCTTTGAGGAGCACCACGTGGGTCTCTAAGATGTCTCCATGCTCCCGAAACTCCTCCGGCGTATTTTCGATGATCGAGTGGAGCTCTTCCTTTGCCCGCTGGACAGCAGCCTTGAAGCGATTTTTTTCCTTGGCCAGGTCATTGGCGCCGACGGCATAGCGCTGAACGACGTCCACGCCCTCCTTGTCGACAAGGTAGGCCTTGCCGATGCAGATGCCCGGCGAGCCGCCGATTCCCCTCAGGACGATTTCCTGTGATTCCTGGTTTGGCATGGGCGCAGCTTATTCCTTGAATCCTTCTCGGATGAGTTGGTCGATGGCCTCGAGAATGTCAAGATCGGAGGGGTCTTCCACGGAAATCGACACGGTAGTTCCCTTGGGGCATTCCAGGGAGAGGATGTCGATGACGCTGGAGGCGTCGGCAGGAGTGTCTCCCCGGGAGATCCAGACGTTCGATTGGGCGTCTTGAGCCAGTTTGGCGACTTTGGCGGCCGCCCGCGCGTGAAGGCCGAGATCGTTGACGATGACAACTTGGCGCGTCAGTTCATCCAACAACAATTTTACCATAGGTATTTCTGCGTTTAGAAAGCTAAACCTCCTACCAATCCCGCAGGAGTTTGTCAAACTGGAAAACGGGTTGCGGCCGCTCCTTGAATCGCCGGAAAAAACCATTGAGAAAACAAATGCCCCTTGCTTTATGACGCAATCGAAGGGTACCTACAAGGTGGTTTTCGGCCCATTTTGTGGTGAAGTGGCCGAATGGTCAAATGGTCGAGTGGTAAAATGGTCAAATGGGAATGTTCGCCAAATCCCGTTGCCTCGTTGAGGCCGTCTTAACGCGACCTAACCGGCTTACACAGTTGCCCGGCATCAGAGCCGCCCCTCACCGGCATTCGGCCCAGGCCTGCTTGAGCTTCATAGATAACCGGATTCATGAAATCTTTTCTTGGAAGTGTAATTGATCAATGGACACCTCGGGGGCGTGAAATATCCGGGATAGGCGCTTTGCCTTTACGATGCTGGCCGATTTGACCAATCAACCAATTGACGAATCAACCAATCAACCAAGTCAAACCAAACCGGGGCGGAGCGACACCCATGAAACGGCAGTTTGTCATCGACGAGTTCAAACTGGGAGAATCCTGGCGGCTGTTCAAAATCATCGGTGAGTTTGTCGACGGGGTCGAGGCCCTGCACGACATCGGCCGGGCGGTGAGCATGTTCGGCTCCGCCCGCATCCAGCCCGGCGATCCGGTCTACAAGAAGGCCGAGACGCTGGCCGGCCTCCTTGCCAAGGCCGGTTTTGCGGTCATTACCGGAGGCGGAGGCGGGGTCATGGAGGCGGCCAACAAGGGGGCCGCCGCAGCCGGGGGGACCTCCATCGGGATGAATATCTCCCTTCCCTTCGAGCAGAAGCCCAACGACTATGCCAACATTCTTGTCGAGTTCAACTATTTTTTCATCCGAAAGGTGATGTTCGTCAAATACGCCCAGGCCTACATCGTTTTGCCGGGCGGATTCGGCACCCTGGACGAGATGTTCGAGGCAGTCACCCTGATTCAGACCCAGCGGATCAAGCCGTTTCCGGTGATCCTGGTCGGCTCGGACTACTGGTCGGGCCTCAAACGCTGGGTCGAGACGCACCTTCGCGATACCGGACGGATTTCTCCCGGGGACCTGGACATCCTTCAGATCATAGACGATCCGGAAGAGATCGTTGCCGCCGTGAAAAAAGTGGTGATCTACTGATGGAAAAAAGTTCCGAGAAGGCTGCCGCGGCGGGTTCTCTTGTGGATGACAAGCTCCGGCGGATCGCCCGCCAGAACGTCTACCTTTCCGCGTTGCACGAAACCGCGGTCAAGCTGTTGGAGCGGCTCGATGAAGAAGAACTGCTGGAGGCGATCCTTCAGCGGGCCGCGGAAATGACCGATACGGAGCACGGGTTTATCTACCTGCTCGAGCCCGACCGGCACCGGATGCGCATGCGGCTGGGCCGTGGATTCTTCAGCAGCCAGATCGGCCTTCAGGTCCAGATGGGCGAAGGGCTCGGGGGCCGGGTGTGGCAGTGCGAGGCGCCGGTGATTGTCGAACGCTACCGGGATTGGGAAGGGCGCCTTCCCGATGCCGGCCTCGATCCTCTTCTCTCGGTGGTGGGCATCCCCCTCATATCGGATGCCGGCGTGCTGGGGGTAATCGGCCTGGGCCGAGTGGAAACCGGAAAACAATTCGACGAGGAAGACGTCACGGTGCTCAGCCGATTTGCCGCCCTGGCCCTGATGGCTTTGGACAAGGCAAGGATGTATGCCGACGTGAGTCGGGAGCTTGCCGAACGGCGCAAAGCCGAAGCGATTCTCCGAAAAAGCGAGGAGCGCTACAAGAGCCTGCTCGAGGCTTCTCCGGACCCGGTGGTGGTCTACGACATCGAGGGGCGCGCCAATTATGTAAATCCCGCCTTCGAGCAGACGTTTGGGATGTCCCGCCGGGACCTGCTGGGCAAGAAGATCGATTTTGTCCCCGAGGACTCCTGGCCGGAGACCGAAGAGGCCATCGCTCGGATGATGGGCGGCGAGAAGATCCAGAACTTTGAAACCCGCCGGCGAACCAAAGACGGCCGGGTGCTCGATGTGCAGCTTTCCTCCACCCTCTACACGGACCGGGATGGGCAGCTCGAAGGCAACATCGTGATTCTGAGGGACGTTACCGCCGCCAAAAAGGCGGATCAGGAGCTCAAGCGCTATCGGGACCGCCTCGAGGATCTCGTCCAGGAGCGAACCGCAGCGCTTGCCAAGGAAGTAGACGAGCGGCGGCGGGTGACCGGCGCTCTTCGCAAACGGGAGCGGGAGCTCAAGGCCCAGTCCCAGCATCTGGAGGAGGTCAACACCGCCTTGAAGGTGCTCCTCCAGCAGCGGGAATCAGACCGCAAAGAGCTGGCCGGCCACGTCCTGGCCAATGTCAAGGAACTGGTGATGCCCTACGTGCAGCGGCTGTTCAATACACGGCTTTCCACCAGCCAGCGAACCCTGCTGCAAATTCTCGAATCGAACCTGAACAACATCATTTCCCCTTTTGTCAGGCGGGTGGGTTCCCGCTATTTGAAGCTGACCCCCATGGAAATTCAGGTCGCCAACCTGGTTCGGGAGGGAAAGACCAACAAGGAGATCGCCGACCTGCTTTGTTTGTCCAAAAATACGATCCTGTTCCATCGCCAGAACATCCGGGGCAAGCTGGGCCTCAGAAACAAGAAGGTCAATCTGAGAACGCACCTTCTTTCTTTTGAAGAGTAATCAAACCGCTGCGCGGTTTGATTACTGGGTTTCGCATCCCGCGAAACAGGACCGAAAGCAAACTTCGCCTGCAGAGTTGCAAAGCCACCATCGCCTGCCCTTTACAAAACTGCACCTGCGCATGTACCAGAAATCAATGGATATCCGCCTCGCGGCAATGACAGAAAGTCTGTTTCTCCGCTTTTTGAGCGGCGAAGCCGCGTTTTATCAATCCGCTTCGCGGATTGATTAGTGGTTATATCCTACTATTTTTTAGCTGTTATCTCAACTTGACATCGAGACGGTTTGAGCTAAGCTAAAAACAAGTTTATGCCGGCAATTTCAAGCCTTTTCATTGTGCTGTGCCGGTTGAAACCCGGCGGTCGGAAAAGGATTGACAATCGAAGTCAAACAGCTATAACGTGACTACTGGGTTCCCGCACGGGCGTTCGGGTGCTCCATTTTCTCAGGGGGTGCGGCTCTTTCAGGAAGAAAAATGTCGGGGGTGGTTTTTTTTTCGCTTCTTGACTAAACGCCAAAAATTTTGTATCCGGACATATATTTAATGAACAGTCTTCATTAGCACTTGCCCCCCAATGGTGCGCCCTCACCATCGCCATCGTCAACCCGCATCCAGTACAGGGAGGAGAACCATATTGGCCGCAGGAAAAGAGATCCAGAAAGGGGACGTCCTTCTCGAGCTCGATGACGTCCACATGTATTTCGGGAAGGTTGCCGCCCTTTCCGGCGTCAGTCTCAAGATTCGGAAAGGAGAGATCCATTCGGTCATCGGCCCCAATGGGGCCGGCAAAACCGTGATGATGAACTGCATCAACGGGTTGTATCGCCCCCAGCAGGGCACCGTCTCCTACAAGGGAGAGCGGGTCAATCATCTCCGGCCTTATCAACGGGCCAAACTCGGTATGGCGCGGACCTTCCAGAAAGTGGAAGTGTTCGGCGGGCTGACGGTTCTCGACAACATCCGGCTCGGACGCCACCTCCACTATCGGGCCGGCGTCATCAGCGGCGCCTTTTATCTGGGCAAAGCCAAAAAAGAGGAAATCGAGCATCGGACATTTATCGAAGAGCAGATCATCGACCTTCTGGAGATCGAGCAGATCCGCCACAAGCCGGTGGGCATGCTTCCTTACGGGCTGCAAAAGCGGGTCGAACTCGGCCGGGCCCTGGCCCTGGAGCCGGAGCTGCTCATTCTGGACGAACCGTTGGCCGGCCTCAACCTGGAAGAGGTCGAAGACATGGCCCGTTTCATCCTCGATATCAACGAGGAAAAGCGGTGGCAGGTGAGCTGCCTGCTGGTGGAACACGACATGGGCGTGGTCATGGACCTGTCGGACCGTGTCTTTGTGTTGAACTTCGGCAACATGATTACCGACGGTACACCGGACGAGGTGCAGAACAATCCTGAAGTGATCAAGGCTTACCTGGGCGAAGAGGACCTGTATGCAACAAGAAGGTAATGCAATGGCCGGCGGCATCGAAATCACCGAAGAGTTGACGATCCCGAAGCTGTTCTGGAAAAAGGCGCAGGAGTTCGGCGCCGACCGCGTGGCCATGCGGGAAAAAGAGTTCGGCGTCTGGCGCCCGATTACCTGGTCTCAGTACCTGGAAAACGTCAAATACCTGACCCTGGGCCTGGTCAAGCTTGGGCTGAAAAAGGGCGACAAGGTGTCGATTATCGGAGACAACCGGCCCGAAGGGCTCTGGGCGGAGATGGCTGTTCTGTGCGCCGGCGGCGTGGGCGTATGGCTTTTTCAGGACTGTCTCATCGACGAAGTGCGCTACATCCTCGACCATTCGGATTCCAAATTTCTCTTCGGAGAAGGACAGGAAGAGGTCGACAAAGCCCTTTCGGTCATCGACGAATGCCCGAAGCTGGAAAAGGTCATCTGGGACGACCCCAAGGGAATGCGAAACTACGATCAGGACTGTCTCCGCAGCCTGAAGCAACTCCAGGAGCTGGGCCGGGATATGGAAAAAGAACAGCCGAACCTGTTTGCCGAGCTCATCGAACAGGGCACCGGCAGTGAAGTGGCGCTGCTGTTCTATACCTCCGGAACCACCTCTCTTCCCAAGGGGGCGCTGTTGTCCCACAACAACATGCTGACCATGGGAAAGGCCCTGATGGCCGTCGACCCCTGCAAGGAGACCGACGACTACGTCTCTTACCTTCCGTTTGCCTGGATCGGGGAGCAGATGATGTCGATTTCCTGCGGCCTTCAGGTAGGCTACACCATCAATTTCCCCGAAGATCCGGGAACCGCCCAGGAAAACATCCGGGAGATCGGACCCCACGTCATGTTTGCCCCCCCTCGGATGTATGAGCAGATGACCCGGACCGTGCAGGTCAAATACCTGGACGCCTCCTGGTCGAAGCGCAAGTTTTTCGAGCTCAGCAACAAGATCGGCTATCACGTGGCCGACTTGAAGTTTGAAAAAAAACCGATCCCGGTGCACTGGCAGATTCTTCAGTGGCTGGCGAGAGTTACGGTGCAAAACAAGGTGCGGGACCATCTGGGGCTTTCCCGGGTGAGAAATGCCTATACCGGCGGGGCGGCCATGGGCCCGGACCACTTTCGTTTCTTTCACGCCCTCGGGGTGAACCTGAAGCAGATCTACGGCCAGACCGAGGTGGCCGGCATCTCGGTGGTCCACCGCAGCGGAGACATCAAATTCGACACCGTCGGCAGGCCGATTCCGGGCACCGAAATCAAGATCACCGAAGACGGTGAGATCATCACCCGAAGCCCGTCGGTCTTTTTGGGCTACTACAAGAACCCGGAGGCCACGGAAAAGGCGTTGCAGGACGGGTGGCTTTATTCCGACGACAAGGGGTTCATCGATGAAGACGGCCACTTGGTGGTCTTTGACCGAACCAAGGACGTCTTTACCTTGAAAGACGGCCAGCCGTTTTCGCCCCAGTACCTGGAGACCCGGCTCAAGTTCAGCCCATACATCAGGGATGCCTGGGTGCTGGGACACAAGCGCGACTACGTGGCAGCGGTCATGTGCATCGACTACAACGTGGTGGGCAACTGGGCCGACGAAAAAAAGCTCAACTACACCAGCTACCCGGAGCTGTCCCAGAAGCCGGAGGTCTACGACCTGGTGGAAAAACAGATCCGGCAGGCCAACAAGGATCTGCCCGAATCGGCCCGGGTCTTCAAGTTCACCAACCTGTACAAGGAACTCGATGCGGACGACGATGAACTGACCCGCACCCGAAAGCTGCGCCGGTCCTTTGTGGAAAAGCGCTACCAGTCCATCGTCGATGCCTTGTACTCGGACTCCGATGCGGTCCATATCGACACCACCATCAAGTACGAAGACGGCCGGGAAGCGCACATCAAGACGGATTTGACCATTCAGAAGGTCGCCCAATAGCGCCGCGGGGCCCCAGAGGCGCCGCCGGACGGGTACACAAGGAGCGACAAAGGAGCAGATCGGATGGAGCTTTTTTTCATGACCCTGACAACGGGCATCATGGTGGGGGGAATCTATGCGCTCGTGGCGCTTGGCTGGGTGCTCATCTACAAGTGCTCGGGCGTCCTGAACCTGGCCATGGGAGAGATGACCTTGATCGGGGCATACGTCTCTTTAAGCTTCTATTCCATGGGGGTCCCTTTTTTATTGGCCCTGTTGATTTCCCTGGTGATCGGCTTCATCCTGGGGATTCTCACGGAACGAATCTTTCTCGACCGACTCATCGGCGAGCCGGTGCTGACAGTCATCATGGTCACGGTGGGACTGTCGTTCTTTTTCAAGGGCTGCGTGGAACTGATTTGGGGCACCGACACCCGGGTCTTTTCTCCCCCGGTGTTTCCCCTGGAGCCGTTTAGACTGGGGCCGTTGTACATCGGGCAGGTCTATCTGTGGAGCTTCATCGCCGCGATGATTCTTCTGCTCGTGTTCGTCTCTTTTTTCAAATACACCCGCTGGGGGCTTGCCATGCAGGCCACGGCGGACGATGAAATGGCCGCCCTTTCGCTGGGGGTGAGCGCCCGGTTCGTGTATGCGGCGGCGTGGGCCATCGCCTTTATGGCCGCCGGCGTGGGCGGCACGCTGCTGGGCAACATCAACGGGTTGAACATCTCGGTGGGCTATCTGGGCCTTTTGGTGCTGCCGGCCGTGGTGCTCGGAGGGCTCAACTCGGTTCCAGGGGCCATCGTCGGCGGCATCGCCATCGGGGTCCTGCAGAACTTTTCGGGCGCCTACCTGGATCAGTTTTTCCCCGGGGGGGTCAAAGAGGTCGCCCCCTTTGCCTTCATGGCCGTTTTTCTCCTGTTCAAGCCATACGGGCTGTGGGGATGGGAGCGGATCGAAAGAGTTTAGCCAGTTGCCGGTTTAGCCCGTTTGCCGGTTCAAAAGAGGGGGAGGGACTGAAAAGCCCCAATGGCCCAAGAGAAACAACGATGTGCCGCTTTTCAACTGGCGAACTGGCAACTGGCTGAACTGGCCAACTGACCGCCGGAAAACGAATGAGGGAGATGTTTCAGACCCACAAACCAACTTGATTTCTTCGGAGCAATTTCCATGTCCACAACCTGGCTTCCCTGCGGTAAATACCACGAGACCTACGCACAGGATCATGCCTGGTGGCAGACCACCTTTATCCGCGGCAAGATGATCGCCCTGTTTGCGGTCCTGTTTGTCGGCATTCCGCTGCTTGCCGACGACTATGGACTCAGCATCTGCAACAACGTGGGATACACGGTTTTGGGGGCGCTGGGCGTGCAGCTGCTGATCGGCTATTGCGGCCAGATCACCCTGGGCCACGCCGCATTTCTGGCCGTGGGTGCGTACACCAGCACCCTGATGATCCTGGAGTTTCCCTGGCCCCAGGCACTGCTCGACTGGGGCCTGGCCTATCCGATCAGCATTTTGGTCGCCGCGGTGGTGGCGGGGATCTGGAGCGTTTTTTTTGGACTGCCGTCGGCCAAAGTCAAGGGGTTTTACCTGATTTTAACGACCATGGCGGCCCAATTCATTACGGTGGACTTTATCATCACCCAATACGTCAGCCAGATCGGCGGCCGCGGGCAGGCTTTTTCCCTGCCGGTGGGGACCATCAAGGTCGGCCCCTGGGTGATCGACAGCGACCTGAAAGTCTATTTCATGATGCTCGTGTTGTCGATCCTCCTGATTGCCGTATTGGTCAATCTTCTCCGTTCCCGGGTGGGGCGGGCCTGGGTGGCCATTCGGGACAACGATATTTCCGCTTCGGTGATGGGAATCAATGTGTTCGGCTACAAGCTGCTTGCCTTCTTCGTCGCCGGTTTCATCGGCGGCATCGCCGGAGCGTTCTGGATCAGCAACCTGGCGGCCATCAGCCCGGAGCATTTTCCCTGGTCCTGGTCCCTGTGGCTGGTGGGGGTCATCCTCATCGGCGGGGTCGGCTCCATCCACGGAACGGTGTTCGGGTCGATCTTTATGGTGGTGGTGATCGAGGCGCTTCAATTGGTCATCATGCAGTTCGTGGATACGAGTTGGGGGTCACGCCTGTTCATGGATTTTCTTTTCGTAAAAGAGGCCGCCTTCGGACTTGTGATCTGCGCGTTTATGATCTTCGAGCCCAACGGTATCGCCTACCGATGGTGGCAGGCCAAGAACTATTTCAACCTGTGGCCTTTTTCCTACTGATGGAGGTTGAGACTGTGGAGGGAGGTGATAGGGTCGAAGATGATTGTCGGAAGCCCGTTTGCACCCAAGAGCTTTGAAAAAGGGGGAAAGATTATGAGCATCCAGAGTAGGGGAACCAAAGGGTTTGCGTTTCTGTTTGCCGTCGCATTGATATTCGGCTTTTCGTCCTGGGCCGGGGCGGCGCAGATCAACATCGGAGCGCTCAACGACATGACCGGCGCCACCTCCGACGTGGGCAAGGACTATGCACTTGGCATTGCCGAGGCGTTTCACTACATCAACGACACCGGCGGCATCAACGGAAAGCAGATCAAGCTCTACCAGTTCGACTACGGATACCGGATCCCCGAGGCCCTGACCAAGTACAAGCTGTTCAAGCGGCTCAAGTGCGTTGCCATTCAGGGCTGGGGCACCGGCGATACCGAGGCCCTGGCGCCCACGGTGGCCAAGGACCAGATTCCGTACGTGTCCGCCTCGTATTCCGGCCATCTGACCAATCCTGAAAAAACCCCTTACAATTTATTCATTTCGGCCGACTACTCCACCCAGTCCCGGGGGCTGATCACCGCCTGGTACGACAACAAGTGGCCGAAAAAGGCGGACTACGGCAAGCGAAAGCCCCGGATCGCCATGTGCTACATGTTCGCTTCACCGTTTTCCAGTGCCTCGATCAAGGCCGCCAAGGATCAGGCCGAAATGCTCGGGTTCGAGATCGGCGACGATCAGGACGTGTCCCTTTTTGCCATCGACACCAAAAGCCAGATTCTCGCCTTAAAGGAGTTCAAACCCGACGTGGTGCTTCATACCAACACCGTCATGTCGGTGGCTGCCACCCTGCGGGATGCCTACTCGCTGGGACTCGGCGCAGACCACATCATCAAGAACTGGGGGTTTGATGAAAACCTGCCGAAGCTTGCCGGCGAAGCGGCCGAAGGGGCCATGGGATGCGCGCCCTGGGCGTTTTTCGGTGAAGATGTGCCGATGATGGACAAGGTCGTCGAATATGCGAAGAAGTACAACCCCGGTGTGCCGCTGGAAAAGCGGACCATCCACACCGTTCAGGCCTGGGCGAACGTTCTGGGTATGGCAGAGGCCCTGAAGCGGGCCGACGCTGCAGGAGACCTGAGCGGTCCGAGCATCCTGAAAAACGGATTCGAGACCATGCGGGATTTTACGATCGGACTGGGCGTGGCCCCGATCACCTTTACATCGGAGGATCACCGCGCTTTGAGCATCGCCCGGGTCTATGAATACACCCAAGGCGAATTCAAACTGCTCGACACCGTCGATCTGCAAAAGCGCTGGCCGGAAAAATACGCCAAAGAGTGGATCGGATGGTAATTCGGTTGAATGGTTGAATGGTCGACTGGGTAAGTGGGAAGGGCGCCTCTGTAAGCCGCAGATGAGAGGCCCGCGCTTTCAACTGCCGATAATTCCGATTCAACCAAGTAACCAATCAACAAATCAACCAACCCCCCTGGAGGGACAGCGTTTTGGCAGAAATAACACCCATTCTGAAGATCAATAACATCGAGGTCAAATACCACGAGGTCATTTTGGTCATCAAGGGCGTCTCCATCGAGGTGCCCGAAGGCGGCGTCGTGGCCCTTTTAGGCGCCAACGGGGCCGGGAAAAGCACCACCTTAAAGGCGGTTTCCGGATTGCTGAAGCACGAAGACGGCCACGTGACCGACGGATCCATCGAATTTCTGGGAGAGCGCATCGACCGGCTCGGCCCGGAAAAGATCGCCAAGATGGGAATCGTCCAGGTGATCGAGGGCCGCCGGGTGTTCGAACACCTGACGGTGGAAGAAAACCTGAAGGTCGGCGCGCATATGGGCAAGCTGGGCAGTTCAGTCAAAGAAGGCCTGGACATGGTCTACCACTACTTTCCGCGGCTGAAGGAAAAGCGAAACGAAGTCGCCGGCTTTGTCAGCGGCGGCGAGCAGCAGATGACGGTGGTGGGCCGTGCCCTGATGACCAGCCCGAAGCTCATCCTCCTGGATGAGCCCTCCATGGGGCTTGCACCGATGTTGATCCATGAGATTTTCAACATCATCATGCGGCTCAACGAGGAGGAGAAGATCTCGATCCTGCTGGTAGAGCAAAACGCCAAGCTGGCCCTGAATGTGGCGCCCCACGCCTACGTCATGGAAAACGGGCGCATCGTCATGGACGACACCGCGGAAAGACTCCGGGAAAATCCGGACATCAAGGATTTCTACCTGGGGATGACCGACCTGGGGGGACGAAAGAGCTTTCGCGACGTAAAGCACTACAAGAGAAGAAAACGTTGGCTAACCTAATCCGGATTCGTTCCGGAAAAGGAGGGAAGAGACCGATGAGAAAATACCGTTTGATCCTCGCTGGCCTGAGCGTTCTGCTGGCAGCCGCGTTTCTGGCCGGATGCGCCGGGATGATGGCAAAGCCCACGGAAGACAATTTCAAGGCACCGACGGTCACCTTGAACCGGGTGGAAGTTCCCTACTACACCGGCTATTGGTACTTTTCAAGCAAAGTAGAGCCCACCAAGGGATCGGCCGGCAACTACGGCGCGCCCATGGGACTGGGCTTTATCTTCGACATCGAAAACCCCAACGACTACCCCGTCCTGATGGAATCCTTGAAATTTTCCATTGCCTTTGAAGATTTCGTGCTCAATACGGTGGCAGCCGACGAGCCGATGTGGATTCCCGCCGGAAAGACCAATCAACTCCGGGTCAACGCCATCATGGACGCCCGATCGTCTCTGCTGAGTCTGATGGTCACCGGCGGCTTCCAGCTCAAGGAAAAGGGGATGTCTCCCTGGGACGCCCTGGAAAAATGGTGGACCGGGGCGCCGGAGATGTCGTTTCCGATCCACGTGCAGCAGGGCTCGGCCATCTTCAAGGCCGACGGAATCGTCAAGGGCGTGGAAGTTTCTGCAACCTACCCGTGATGGAAGCCCTTTGACGGCAGTGCGGTAATATGACTCCCTCCCCCCGGCACTTTTTTTAAGCCGGGGTGCGAGGGAGTCTGCACTTCCGCTCAGTTTGCCAGTTGAGCCCGTCCACCAGTGTCCAGTTCACCCAATTGGTGGTCGGCTATGAAGATCGTTTGATTCCTTTATCCTCCGAAAAGTGATTTCCCCGTCCCTGTTTCCCACTGGCGAACGGAGAACTGGCAAAACTGGCGAACTGAAACATCCTGATTTCTCACCAACCATCCAGAGGTAGCCAACACCATGGGACTTTATGACTTTACCATCTACGACCTGATTCTGCGAAACAGCGCCGCATTTGGAGCGCTGCCGGCCTGGTTCGAGGTGGAAGACGGCCGAACCCTGACATTTGCCGAAATCCGCGCCCAGGTGGAGCGTCTGGCCGCGGGGCTTCAGCAGCTGGGGGTGGCCAAAGAAGAGCGCATCGGGGTTCTGGGGAAAAACAGCCTGGAGCAGTTTTTGCTCTACGGTGCGGCGGCAGCCATCGGCGCCATCCTGCTGCCGGTCAACTGGCGTCTGTCCGCCCAAGAGGTCTGCTTCAACCTGGAAGACGGCGCACCGCGGCTGATTTTCGTAGACGAGGAGTTTCAGCAGACCATCGAGGAACATCGAGGCAGCCGCCTGGCCTCGGCAACGGGATTTTACAATCTTCGGGCCGACCGGGGCCGATTCGAGGGTTTTTCCACCCTGCTCAAAGAGGCGGCTGATTTTCAGGCCCCTGAAGTATCTTCCGCCGATGGTTTTATCATCATCCACACCGCCGCCGTGGCCGGCCGGCCCCGGGGGGCGCTGCTCTCCCACAACAACGTGCTCTGCGCCGACATGCACCTGATCTATCTGTTCGGAACCCGCAGTACAGACGCGCATTTGAACATGCTGCCGATGTTTCACATCGCCGGGCTGGTGATGATGTTTCAAAGCTTCCATGCCGGTGCGGTGAACCTGAACCTGTCCAAGTTCGACGCGGCAAAGGTGGTGTCTCTCATCGAAGAAAAAAAGGGTTCGCTGACCTTCGATTTTTCCCCGATTCTGGGATCGATCCTCGAGGAGGCCGAAAAAACCGGAGCGGACATTTCCGCCCTTCGCGGCGTTCTGGGCCTGGAGGCGCCGGAGACCATCGAAAAATACCAGGCGGCCACGGGCGGAACTTTTTACACCATGTACGGCCAGACCGAGACGAGCTGTCTGGCCACCCTCGGTCGGTACAGCGACAAGCCCGGTGCGGCCGGCCGGCCGATCGAGCTTGCCGAGGTGCGCCTGTTCGACGACTACGACCGGCCGGTGGCCGCCGGAGAGACAGGAGAGATCTGTGTGCGCGGACCCATGGTCTTTTCCGGATACTGGAACCTGCCCGAGGACAACGCCCGCACCTTCCGGGAGGGGTGGCACCACACCGGTGACCTGGGTCGCTTCGACGAAGACGGCTACCTGTTCTACGCCGGCAGAAAGGCGGAAAAGGAACTGATCAAGCCGGGCGGGGAAAACGTATATCCGGCGGAGGTCGAAAAGGTCATCCTACAGCATCCGGCGGTGGCGCAGACCGTGGTCTTCGGCGTGCCCGACCCCAAGTGGAAGGAGGCCATCAAGGCGGTGTGCAAGCTCGACGAAGGCCAAACCCTGACGGCCGAAGCGCTCGTTGCTTTTGTGGGCGAGCGGATCGCCCGGTACAAGAAGCCGTCCTACGTGGAGTTTGTCGAAACCATGCCTACGGGTGAAGACGGCAACCCGGACCGGGAAGAAGTAAAGAAAAAATACGGCGGCAAGTAGCGGCCTGCGCCGCTCTTTGCCGCTGCTGGGAAGCCAGAAAGCTGGGAAGCTGGGAGGCCAGTGAAACAGGGAGCCGCTAAGCTGCTGAGTTGTTAAGCAAGAACCATTGAAAGGGTTGGTGGAACTTAGCAGCTTAATAGCTTAGCAGCCAGCAGCTATCTCGTTGCATCGCTGCTTTCCCGCTCTTCCCGCGTCAGCCACCCCCCACCCAGGGCCTTGTACAACCCCACGTACGCGCGGAAAAGCTGCTGGTCGACTTCGGAGCGCTCCAGCTCCACGGAAAAGAGCGTCCGGTCGGCTTCGAGCACCTCCAGGTAGCTGGTGACCCCCTTGTCATACCGTTCGGCAGACAGCGCGCTGGCGTTTCGGGCGGCTGCCAGCTTGCGCTCTACGGACGCTATCTCTACGTTGTAAGTCTCGATCTCCACCAGCGCGTCTTCGACTTCCCGAAAAGCCGTGAGTACCGAGCTTTCGTACTGAAACATCGCCTGCCGGGTCCTGGCCTCTTCCACCGCCACTCTCTGGGCGCTTTTGTCAAAATCGAAAATCGGACCCAGCAGACTCCCCCCCACAAACCAGGCGCCGCCGTCGGAGGTGACCGAGCCGACCTCCGTGCTGGCCACCCCGAGGATGCCGGTCAAAGAAACGGCTGGAAACCGCAGGGCGACCGCCACGCCGATTCTTGCGGTCTGGGCGTGGAGAAGGGCGGTGGTCTGGGCCACATCGGGTCGTCGCTGAAGGATCTCCGACGGCAGGCCCATCGGGATGGCCGGCGGCAGCGGCTGGTCGGAGAGGTCGCTGCCCATGTCGACCGGAGCGGGCAGGCGCCCGACCAGGATGCTCAGGGCGTTTTCGGTCAGGGCGATCTGCCGCTTGTAAAGCGGTATGGCGCCTTCGGCGATTTCTTTTTGGATCTGGGCCTGGTTCAGATCGATTTCCGGGATGATGCCCTGGTCAAAGCGTTGCTGGATGATGTCGAGGCTCTTGAGGCGGGACTCGAGGGTTCTCTCGGCGATGGCCAGCCGTTGCTGAAAATCGAGCAACTGGTAGTAGGCGGCGACCACCTCCGAAACCAGCGCCAGCTGCAAGGTTTTCAACCCGTATTCGGTGGCCATGAGCTCTGCCCGGGCCGCTTCGGTGCTGCGGCGGAATTTCCCCCAGAAGTCGATCTCCCAACTGGCCGTCGGTGCGATATACAGGTTGGTGACCTCGTTGTCGGAGCGGGAGCCTCCGGCAAAGTTTCCAGTGCCGGCGCCGGCGTTGATGTCGAGTCGGGGGTACTGATCGGCGCGGGTGAAGCCGAGCGCTGCGCGCGCTTCTTCGATCCGGGCCGCTGCAATATTGACGTCACGATTTTTTTCGAGGGCCGTCTTCACCAGATCATAGAGTGCAGGATCCTTGAAAAGCTCCCACCATCTCAGGTTCACCATATATTCAGCCGATACCGTTTCAGTACGATACGATTCAGGCGTTTGGGGGGTGGGCCGCTCGTAGTCGGGTCCCATGGTCGCACAGGCGGAAAGAATCAGCAGGGCCGTCAGCACAGCAGCCCTCATGACGGTCGGTTTAAGATTCAGGGTCATGATCGCTCCTCCGATACGCTCGCTGCCTCCCGCTTTTTTTCGTATCCCGCGATTTTTCCGATCAGGACAAACAGGGTTGGATAGAAAAACACGCCCAGCAAGGTAGCTACCGACATTCCGCCCAGCAGCGCCATGCCCATCACCTTTCGGGCCTCGGAGCCGGTCCCGGCGGCGAATACCAGCGGCAGCACCCCCAGGATAAAGGAAAAGGCAGTCATCAGGATCGGCCGGAAGCGCAGCTTGGCCGATTCGATGGCCGCATCGTAAAGACACCGGCCTTCCTTGAACTTGATGTTGGCAAACTCGACGATCAAAATCGCGTTTTTGGCGGCCATGGCGATGAGCATCACCAGCGAGATCTGGGCGAACACGTTGTTTTCGTAGCTGAGGCTGAACTGCCGTGCCAGCAGCAGGGCCGCTATGGCGCCGAAGACGGCAAAGGGCGTTCCCAGCAGGATGGAAAAGGGCAGCGACCAGCTCTCGTACTGGGCCGCCAGGATCAGAAAGACAAAGACCAAAGAGAAGATGAAAACAACGCTCGCCGTCCCGGACGCCGCCCTTTCCTGGTAGGACATGTTGCTCCAGGCAATCCCCATCTCCGGGGGCAGCACTTCGGCGGCCACCGCTTCCAGGGCCGCCATGGCCTGGGTCGAGGTGTACCCCGACGCCGGCCCGCCGGTGAGCTCCACCGACCGGTAGAGGTTGAAGCGGTTGGTGAATTCCGGACCGGCCACCTCCTTGACCGACACGAAGGCCGAAAGCGGAACGCTGACGCCCTCCCTGTTTTTGACAAAAAACAGATTGATCTGCTGTTCCTTCTGCCGGTACTCGGGCTCGGCCTGGACGTAGGCCTTGTAGAGGCGTCCGAACCGGTTGAAATCGTTGACGTAGGTGCCGCCCAAAAACGCCCCGACGGTGGTGTAGATGTCGTTTAGATCGATGCCGGCGCGAAGCACCTTGTCGCGGTTGATCTCGAGAAATTTCTGCGGAACGCTGGCCCGGTAGGTGGTGAACACCGATCCGATCTCGGGCCGCTGCTGGGCGGCCGCGATGAATTTGCCGGCCTGCTGTGCAAGGTACTCGGGGGTTTCACCAACCCGGTCCTGGAGCAACAGGGTGAACCCGGATCCGTTGCCCAGGCCCGGGATGGCCGGCGGGCCGAAGGCGAAGACCTGGGCCTCGTTGACGCCGAGGAAAAAATCGCGGTTGAGGGCGTTGACGACATCCTGAACGGTGGCTTTGCGGTCGTCCCAGTCCACCAGCGACAAAAACAAGAATGCGGCGTTGGTCGACATCGCCCCGGAAAGGAGGCTGTAGCCGGCGGCGGTCGTAATGTACTGCACCTCCGCGTGGTTCTTGATGATGCCTTCGACTTTTTTGGCCACGGCATCGGTGCGCTGAAGCGAGGCGGCGTCCGGAAGCTGGACGTTGACAAACAGGTAGCCCATGTCTTCTTCCGGGATGAACCCGCCCGGCAGGGTCTTGCCGACCAGGACGGTGGCCGCCACGATCACACCGATAAACACGACCCCGCGCATCAGCCACCGGGCCACCACCTGGGTAAAGCTCATGTAGGCATCGGTGGCCCGGTCGAATCCCATGTTGAACACCTTGAAAAACCACCCAAGGGGGCCCCGGTAGGGCTTGGGCTTTTTCAGCAGCAGGGCGCACAGCGCCGGGCTCAGGGTCAGGGCGTTGATCGAGGAAAAGACCACCGACACCGCCACGGTGATGGCAAACTGCTGGTAGAGCCGCCCGGTGATGCCGGCCATGCCCGCCACAGGGATGAAGACGGCCACCAGCACGAGGGTGGTGGCGATCACAGGGGCTGTGACCTCGCGCATGGCCTGCATCGTCGCTTCTTTGGCGGTCATCCCCTTTTCGATGTTGACCTGGACCGCCTCGACGACCACGATGGCGTCGTCGACCACGATGCCGATGGCCAGTACCAGACCGAGCAGGGACAACACGTTGATGGTAAATCCGAGCACCGGAAAAAGCATGAAGGCGCTGACCAGCGACACCGGAATGGCGATGGTCGGAATCAGGGTGGCGCGCCAGTCCTGGATAAACAAAAATACCACCAAGATCACCAGGGCCAGGGCGATGATCAGGGTCTCGACGATTTCAGCGATCCCCCGAGAGATCGGCTTGGAGGTGTCGAGGGACACGTCGTAGTCGATGCCGCTGGGAAACGACTGGGACAGCTCCTCCATGCTCGCGGTGAT
>Ga0272443_10003155_pt1 | contig 19817 bp, 17 predicted proteins | sample SSMAcet12_FD_193581 | JGI IMG/M metagenome (GOLD analysis project Ga0272443, IMG submission 193581) | Marine sediment archaeal communities from Little Sippewissett salt marsh, Falmouth, MA, United States - SSM-Acet-12 | ecosystem: Environmental > Aquatic > Marine > Wetlands > Sediment ... | reverse complement strand
AAAATACTCTCAAGCGCGCCGTGGCCTTGTCGGGGGGGCGTCAGATCGGTTATGAGGATATCATTTTTATCTCCCGTAGCCAGAAAGAACCTGCCAAATCAGACGCGAGACGGAACCCGCGTTCCTTGAAAGAAGCTCAAAAATTGCAAATTCTTAAGTCTCTGGAAGAAAACAGCTGGAATTTTACACTGACCGCCGATCAACTCGGTATCGGGCGAACCACGCTATGGCGGAAGGTAAAGAAATATGATCTGAAAGCGCCGGCCGGCGCTAAATAAAGGACTTTCAAAAGGGGGAAATGAAAGATGCTGGGTAACATGGATGACGATCCGGGAAATCTGGACCGCCTTTTCAATCGCGGTCGGCGCAGTTCGCCAGTTGATATCAAGCGATTTATTGCGGCTAATCGTCCGCTTGATGACCTGTTCAAGCTTTTGATAACCAGGCTGGGACGGTTTTTTACCATAAACCGCGGCCTGTTGACTTTCTATGATGATCGCGCCCAACTGATGCGTATCACTCATTGTTATGAAAACGGTGTATTCAAAAGCGGAATCGGACTAAATATCCCGGCGGCCAAATCAATGATGTATCAGGTAATGCAACAGGGGTATCCGGTAGCCGATAACTATCCCGAAAAGATTACCCAGAATATCATCGAAAAGAAACTGATTATCGGCCCCACCAGCCGTTCGGCCCTGATTATTCCGCTTATCAGTGATACCATCACTTTGGGAGTAGCGGCCCTGGCTTCCCACAATGAATTTGCCTTCGGACCCTATCTTGAAGGTGTCGGGGAAGGAATTACTTCAGAATTTTGTGGCAAAACAATGAAGGAAATGTTAATTTACTCGGAGACGGTAGTGGGTTAGGATGCCGTTGCCAGACCAAATCCCAAGCGCGGGCAACCTCACAGCCCGCGCTTTTTTAATTCTTTTTTTATTCTCTCCGTATCGCGCAAATGATCCCTGTAGTTCGTATTGAAAACATGACTGCCGTTACCATCGGCCACAAAATAAAGATAATCGGTTGAGTCGGGATAAAGAGTGGCCGCGATAGCATACGGGCCGGGACTGCAAATCGGCGTAGGCGGCAGACCCTCGTGCAGGTAGGTGTTATATGTCGATGGAAACTGATAATCTTTTATCAGAAGTTTGCGGTCAAGGCCGCCCATACCATAAATCACGGTCGGATCCGCCTGTAATTTCATATTCAGATCAAGGCGATTGCGATAAACCGAAGCTATCGTTTTGTATTCAGCGGTGTTTTGCCCCTCGGCTTCTATAATTGAAGCCATGACCAGCAAGTCATGGAGGGAATAACCCATCTCCTCGGCCCGCTCGAGCATTTCTGGCGTCAGATGCGACTGCATATGGTCAATCATAACCTCAATCGTCTTTTCCGGTGCTACACCCCATTCAAAGCGATAGGTTTCCGGGTAAAGATAACCTTCGGCGAATCCGGACTCGATATCAAGCCCTGCCAGGAAAACCGAATCGCGTACCAGGCTGTCAAAAGCCGCCGGTGAAATACCGCATTTTTGAGCCAGCCTTTGCGAAATCTGCCTGAGGGTAAAACCTTCGGGAATAGTGACCCCGACAAAGGCGATATCGCCGCGCCATAGTTTCCGAATCACTGAAAAATTGGAAGAATGGGGCGGAAAATCATAACGACCCGGGATAATATGGCGATCAAGCCCTATCACAATTCCGATTTTGGAAAACAGCCAGGGGTAACCGATGACATTGCGGTCGGAGAGCTTTACGACAACCTGATAAAAGGCATCACCCGGTTCAATATAAACAGAAGCGGGATAAGCATTGTGACTGGTGAACAGCCAGAAGCCGCCATAAATCAAACCGATCACGGTAGCAACCACTATAACCGTTAAATATATGCGCAGTCTATTTTTCACGGCTAATTAATTTCTCCCATCCTCTTAGCAGTACTGACAGCGGCCAGAGTAAAATCAAGACCAATGTCCAGAACCAGTTATACAAGCGGGTCCTTACGGTTTTACGGTAGCGCCATGAATCCGTTTCCGGAAATACAATTCCATTCTGATTTATATCGCTTTTACCCATATAGAAAAAACCGTTTAACTTCCCGTTCGGTCCCGACGATCCAGAAAGGATTGCAGGATGAGGGCGGCCGCAATGCGGTCGATATTTTCCTTGTGTCCCTTGATCTTTTTTCCCTGGGCATGCAGGATAGCCTCAGCCTGGCGCGAGGTCAGGCGTTCATCTTCGGTATAAACGGGAATTCCACATCGTTTTTTCAGCTCAGCGGTAAAAAAGTCGGCTTCAACCTGAATTTCCGACGCATCACCGGACAGGTTAACCGGCCGCCCTACCACGATTGCCACCGGCTGGTACTCATCGATAATTTTCAGCGCCTGTTTAATGGCATCCCGGCGTCCTTTAACCACCAGTGTTTCCAGCGGCCGGGCCAGGGAACCGAAAGGATCCGAGATGGCAACCCCGACGCGCCGTAATCCGAAATCAAAGGCCAGATATCTTTTTTCTTCCACGTTGGGAAATTAGCGACCGGAAGGGGGAGAGTCAAACAGATAAATAAGAGCGGAACAATAAAAAAGCCCCGCTTCCGGTGCGTGGAAGCAGGGCTTTATTTTGAATAAGCTGCAAAAGTGCTGACTTACTTCATCAGGATCATTTTCTTGGTAGCCGAGAATTGGCTCGCGGTGGCTTTATAGAAATAGACACCGGAGGCAACCTGGTTACCGTTCATATCCGTGCCGAACCACTCGACAACCTTGGTACCAGCCTGAGCATAACCAGTCTCATTCCAGACCAACTGGCCAGCCACGTTGTAAATGGCGACCGAGTAGTCGGAAGCAACCGGGAGACTCAGAGCGATATTGGTTTTCGGGTTGAACGGGTTAGGATAGTTCTGGCCGAGGTCAAACTCTGTCGGCAGAGCTGTGAGCGTGACACCAAGGGAATTACCCTCGTAGTCGGCCGCTTCAACACTGACGAGCTCGACATTCCCGTTGACCGGTAAGGTCACCAGATTTCCAGCCTGAATAGCAGTCCTACCAATGTTATAGACCAGTACGCGGAGCTCATTGTCATTGAGACTGGTGAGCACTTCCATACCGGAATTATCATTAGCAAGAGACACTTCGCCTACGGAACCGTCAACCGAGAAGACCAGCAGGGTAGCGCCGGCTTCGCGATCAACACCAATGTTCATGGTGCCGTTGAGAACCTGGCTGGTAACAACCAGAGTCTCGTCGCCGTGGTTCAGCTTGGCATACGGAAGGGCATCACCGGTGATGACACGGATCAGATAGACCAGGTCAGCAACGGAGAGAGTGTAACCATCTTGGTTACAGTCGGATGCCGCAATCGAAGCCTCAGCATGATCGTCAAAGGCACTCAGGCCGTTAACGAAATAGTTGGTGAACATAACAGCGTCAGCGATTTCATAGGCTATGCCGTTTTGGTTGATGTCGCCGGGATCGTCGATATCATCAGCGCAGATAATATCGAAACCACCATTGGCGAAACAGATGGCGTTAAGCGGATAGTTCTTCAAAGTTCCTTCGGGATCAAGGATCAGGGTATTATAGCACTCTTCTTCTGTGCCATAATAGCCCCATTCGGTCGTAGCCGGATCGAGCAGGATGTGCTCGAACGTGGCAACCTTGTCACCGACGAACAGGAACGAACCGTCATAACTCGAAAAAGTATTATCGCCGCAATCGTACCAGAAGAACTGGACGGGGGCGTACTGACATTCGAATGTACGGTCGTTGGTAATGAAGAACGTTAACTTAGCCAGTTCTCCGGGGGTCTCAATCGGATCGGGATGAGCGACACCATCATTCGTCTCGGCCATAGCAACTATGCGCACTTCACCGGAAGGACATCCGTTGGTGCAGTTGCCGAAAGGACCAAAGCGATAGGTGAAATATTCCCAATCATTGGCGACCAGCAGATCACCAGCTTCAGCGCCCAGCAGAGTCAAAGCACTGGCGTCATAAGCAAACAGCAGATCGAAACCACCAATGTGGTCACTCAGGTATTCATTACCCAGGAACATTTCATCGAGATAGACCGACAGGTCATACTCATGTCCCTGAAGAACACCCATGTAATCTGTTGTGGCATCGCCTTCGTGCTTCTGAATGGTAACATAGAAACCGGAAACGTGGATATCGAAAGTACACGTATCGGCATTCAACAAGTTACAAGCATCCAGCGGGGCACCGTCGGTGACGACGATGGAGGCAGTGAAATCACCGAGGTATTCCTCGAGCATTTCAATGGTCCAGGTCACTTCACCGGAAACGGCATCAACATCAAAATTACCCGGTCCGTCAAAATCCAGAACGTCATAGGTCAGACCGCTCGGGCCACCGTCAGGATCCTCAGCATCAAGGGCATAGGAGAATTCCATGTCCCAGACGCCATGGACGAATGCCGGACAGACGGTAAATTCGGGAGGCATGTTGAGTACACTGATCTGGAAAGAACAGATAGCAGTGCCGCCATAAAGGTCGGATACTGTGATTTCAACGTCCTGACAACCAATATCAGAGCTAGTCGAGAAGAAGGTGTAGACACCTTCATCTGTAATGTCGCCGGGACCTTCGGTCACATCGAAACTCAGCTCGTCGCATCCACAAGCCAGGTCTGCATCAGTAGCTTCGATGGTAGTGTTGACACTGCCACCATTCCAGTAAATCTCGAAGCCTTCAGTCGGGCAAACAGTAATCGAAGGATTAGCATTTACCATGTTGATTGCGCCTGCTACGACTGTCGGGGTGATCGGGGTAGCATCCGAGCCTACAAAGGCCGTGGAAATACCCAACTGAACACCACAATCAGCAGTAGCTTCGCCAACACTGACTGTACCCAGTTCACACTCAGATGTAAACTCCAGTTCCAGAGTTGCAATCTGACCGGAACCTGCCGCCAGATCTGTACCGGTCAACTTAACTGCGCCAAAGCGGAATTCACCGCCGGCACAGAAGCTGAGTCCATAACGTAAATCCAGAATGTCGGCCAGACCAAGCCGGTCTTCGAAAGTAACATCAGTAACGACAGCGGTTAAAGCGCCATCGGTAGTTACTACTTGACCGACTATGTCGAGAGCAGCCAGATCCGCGCCGTTTTCAACGTTAACAGGAATATAGACATTGTTTCCAGCAGGTTGAGGACAAACACTAACCGTTCCGTAGGTAACAGACTGAGCAAACGAGAACGAAGCAGAGACCAGGATCAGGAATGAGGCCAGCAATGATAATGTAAGTAGCTTATTATGCTTCATTACATTGCTCCTTTAAATTTAGTTCAATATGGTGTCTGTAATTTAACACCATACCGAAGTCACCTTTTTACTAAACCTTGAAAAATGGTTATAGTAGGTCAAAATTCACTTATCCTTCCGGGAAGTCGGTTGGTAGTTCAGGGATAAGGATTCCAACCAGGTTTCTTCAGTAGTAAACATGACAGTTTAGTACCAGTAAAAAGGGCTTTTGTAAGAGCAATTTTCGATACCTGCAAAGAAGTAAACTGCAAGTAAGGAAAGCTACTAGAAGGTGCTATTGATTCTGATAGTAAAGGTGCGTTAAACACAACTTATCCCTAGACATTGTCAAGTTAACACATGGCCCCAAAATGTCAAGGTGTTTTTGTGTTGAAAATCTGTACAATTTACCTAAAGATGGACAGTTAGCCCGATTGAGAAGAAGTATAAATCGGTATCATCATCCTGTTTATCATGGTCTTCAAAATCGCTGTCGAACATTAAATTGAAGGATATCCGGCTATTCGGCTCAAAACCGGCCAGAATCGACCCGGACCAGAAATAATAATCACTAATAATACTATCCGTGCCCCGATAAGCACGGTGTCCCCTTGAAATCTCCGAATCAAGGAAAAAGCTACTAACAGAAAAGAAGGATAAGGCCCAACCCACGGCGAATTCATTGTAATCCTCGCTGAATTCATCAATTACCGATTCCCGGCGCATTTCAAAACGGGCCAGAGGACCGATCTGCCAACTATTAAGTTGTTTCAATACTTTAAGTTCAGGAGATATAAGCCAGTTGTTATGGTTAATTAAGTCTTCCTGCCGGTAAATACAGCGGTCCAGTTTATAATTCAGGTGGCCCTCCCAGTTATGACCGAGAAAATATATCAGTCTGGTGCGAAAATACAGGGCCAGATAATCATCAGAATCGCCACTTTGACGGTAATCTTTCAATTCGGTTTCAGTCATAATCGAAAGATTACCATAATGGCCGAATCCGCTGTACTCGGCATTGATACGATAATTATCATAATCGGCCGCCGCCGAATCAGGTACCTGGCGATGCCGGTACTGGAAATACCAATAGAGGTTGTCATAGATTTCAGTCAACGCCAACTCTCCGCCGACCCGACCCGTAAAGGTAGAATAATCATAATTGTATGAGCTGAAAGCTATGACATTACCATCATCGGTAGTGTCAACAGTCCGGGGAAGATTGGTGTAATTGATATTTTCGAAACTGCCTTTTAATATAAGGCCCAGAGATGATGATATTTTAAGGCGAGTTTTTATCTCCGCCAGCAGGTTGTTGTAACCTGTTTCCGTGTTCTTATTCTCCTCGAAAGGAGACTTATTTTCAAAGCGCCCGTAAAGACGCAAATATTTACTGAAATTCCCACGCGTATAATATCCCTCGATCCGCCCCAAAAAGCGATCCCGAGATATCTCAAAATCTGATATCAAGTTAACTTTTTTATGGGGGGTACGGAAATCATAGGTGAGATTAGTCCTGAGAAAGGCATCATCGACCTGATCTGTAGTTCGATTCAGGATTTCCTTAACTTCAATCAGATCCTGTGATGTGGTATCAACCGTTGTCTCGATAATGGCGTCATAATAATCCTGAGAGATGGTCTGGTATTCAAGACCGGCTGAAAGGGACAGATTTTTATCATTAGATGATAAAGCGGCGGCCGCCATAAGGCAGGAGGCGACCGCCATTACGAGAGGAAGTATAATTTTTCGCCCGCGAATCAACTTTTGTTACTACTCTCCAAGAACTCGCATCACCTGTATCATATTTTGATTGGCCGCCTGGAGTTGAATGGCCGCGCCATCAAAGTCATTATTTTCGTAACTGGCCAATCCCTTTTGCAGGTGATGTTGTGCGGCCTTGAACAAACGTAATATTTGTTCATCACCGGAATTTTGGACCTGTTCCTGAATTTGCTCAATCTGGTTAGTCAAATATTGATAGCGATTTTGCAAACGCTGGGGTTCTTTAAGCCTTTCTGCCTCTTCCGATAGCGCTCTCACGCCCTGACTCATAATATTGGCCGCCTGCCCGTAATGATTGGCCTCGGCCGATTCGGCCGCCTGAAGACGAAATTGTTCGGCCCGCTCCAGTTGTTCCCTGACCGGTTTTGAATCATCATAACCGGATAATTCCATTTTATCTCTTAACAGGTAATATCTTTCCGTCAAATTATTGTAATTTTGTTGAGCTTTCAGGGCATTGCCGCCCAGTTCATATACTTTTTCCAAGGCTTTCTGAGCCTGCAGAGTAACCTGCAGGGCCATTTTCAATCGGTTATTGCGGTAAAATTCGCGAGCCCGTTCCTGTTTAGTGCGCGCGGTTTCAAGCAGTTTTCTGATCCGCGGCGGCCCGTCACCATTGACTATCTGCTCGGCACGATAGAGCATCTGGTCGGTTTGTTCCAGCCGATTGTTAACGAATTCATTATTGCGCTCGTCCTGACGAGCGACAGCCACGGCCTGTTCAGCTTTTTCGCGGGCCATGACGGTAAATTTTCCGGCGGCCAGTAATTCCGCCGTTCCCGACGATGCCGAGTTGAGCTGTTGGGCCTGATCCTGAAGTTTCAACGCGACTTCGAGCAGGTTTTGCGCCCGCCGCGAATCGCTTTCGGCGACCGCCTCGCGCGCCTTTTGAAGTACCTCCTCCGTCCGGTCCATTGCCTGTTGCAATCTCTCACGGTACTGATTACCGTCCTGAGCCAGAATTGTCCCCGTATTAAAAATCAACAAGAGGGTTAAAATTGTCTTTAATGCCAGCTTCATCAACATCTTCCTTTCTGTGTCTGACAGCATAAAGCTTCAAAATTCATGCCTGCTTGATAATGCTTGAAAGAACACATTAAGATGTTGTAATACAACACGCTGTCATCCCCAATGTTATGAGCAGTCTGGTTTCCGGCGTACCCCCGAAGGCAGTCTGTACCAATGGGGGCATTTTTAAGGTTCAATTTCATGAATTTTCATTCGGGAGTAAAGCCGTCTTCGGGTAATTCCCAGAATCCGGGCCGCCTCAGTCTTATTGCCTCCCGCCTTTTTCAAAGCATCAAGGATTAAATCCTTTTCTCTATCGCCCAGAGATTTGATAGTGTTGACATCGGATACCGCCCCCGGTCCCATCAAATCTTCATCATCGATGCCGATACATCCTGCGTTTATTTTTTCATCTCCGGCCAGGATCATGGCTCGGTCGAGAATATTTTTGAGCTCTCGGATATTTCCCGGCCAGGAATAATTGGTGAGTATATCCATAACCTCCCGGTCCAGTTCGGTGTCATGGAATCCGGCTTTTTCAAGAAAATATCGAGACAGTAGCGGAATATCCTCCCGGCGCCGGCTGAGAGGGGGCAGGTTGACCGGAAATACATTGATGCGGAAGTATAAATCTTCCCGGAAAAAACCGGAAGTTACCGCTTCCCTGAGATTACGATTGGTTGCCGTTACCAGGCGAACGTCTATTTTTATCGAATCCACACCGCCGACTCGAACCAGTTCCCGTTCTTCCAGTACGCGCAGGAGTTTGGCCTGCAGACCGGCCGACATCTCTCCGATTTCATCGAGAAAAATCGTTCCTCCATCGGCCAGTTCGAAGCGTCCGGGTTTGCGCGCCACAGCTCCGGTAAAGGCACCTTTTTCATGGCCGAAAAGTTCCGATTCCAGAAGGGTTTCCGTAAGGGCGGCGCAGTTAACGGGAATAAACGGTTTATCCTTGCGCTCCGAAAAGCGATGGACCATGCGGGCGGCCAGTTCCTTACCGGATCCTGATTGACCGGTTATGAAAACGGTAGTGTCAGTCGGGGCCACTTTTTTTAGCAGAGCCAAAAATTCTCTGGTGGCCGGGGCAGTACCGATAAAATCATCATAGGCCAGCCTCTCAAAGTCTTTTTCGCGCAGGTTCTTCAGATCATGAGCCCGGCGTTGACTCAAAAGACGGTCTATTTGCAGGGTTAACTCTTCCAGCGGAAAGGGCTTAATCAGATAATCGGCAGCGCCCTTTTTCATCGCCTCAACAGCGTCTTTGATCTCGGCAAAAGCGGTCATCATTATGACTATGGTGTCGGGCTGGTTGTTTTTAATCCAGCTTAACAGCTCCATGCCGTCGGGAATAGGTAAACGGATATCGCTGACCACCAGATCATATTCCTGTCTGCGAAGCAGTTCCATAGCCTGTTTGCCCGAGGCGGCGGTTTCCACCTTGTGTCCCGCATCGGTCAAACCGGCCGATATCATCATGGTCATTTTAGGTTCATCATCTATAATGAGCAGACGGCTCATCGGCTGACTCCTCTCGGCAATCTTACTTCAATAGTGGTCAGGTCGTTTTTATCACCGTCGGGGACCAAACGGATCGTTCCCTCGTGCGCTTCGATAATGCGTCGCGAAAGATAAAGCCCCAGTCCGGAACCGGCCGTTTTGGTGGTGAAAAACGGTTCGAATAATTTCCTGCGATCGGCCGCCTTGAATCCCGCGCCGTTATCCGTAACGCGGATTATAATATCCCGCGGATCGGAATTGCTCAAAGTCAGGCGCACGAATTTATTATTAACTGATTCATTTCCGGTGGTGGCTTCCAATCCATTGAGAATCAGGTTTACGATAACCTGACGCAGAGCCACGGGATCACCTTTGACAGAACCTGTATTGGCGGCCGTGTCTTTTTCCAGTTTTACCCCGGCGGTTACGAACTGCTCGGAATAACGATCAAGAATACGGTCGCAGAAAGCCTTCAGGTCGATTTCTTCACGATGGTAAGTCAGATTATTTTTGGCAAAATCAAGATACCCGGAGACAATGCGGTTCAAGCGCTCCACTTCCTCGGAAATAAAAGCCGCTTCCGGGTCGGAATATTTTTTCTGGAGGCGCTCACCCGCGGCGGCGATAATCATCAGCGGATTTTTAACTTCATGGCTGACTACCGCCACCATACGGCCCAGGGCGGCCTGCGAGGAAGCCTTGAATATTTTTTCCTCGGCGGAGGCCAGGCGGCGGCTATAAAATATGAAGAAGACCAGGAGGATTACCACAATCCCGGCTGATCCCCCGGCCAGCAGGTATAAATTTCCCCGCAGGGTATCGAGCAGGTTGAAATAGGATGCCCCCGCTTCAACTACAACGATAGCTGTTACTTGATCCAATGAATCATAAACGGGCGCATAAGCCGATTTCAGGTAGGTTTCATCAACGACATACAGGGCCGAAGCTACCGGGTGACCCATAACGGCCTGATGCAGGGAGTCGAAATTAAGACTGGCCAGCAAATACCCGTCGGTCAAATTCTCCTGCTGGGGCGAAACCAAATAGTTGAAATCGATATCAATCAGGCTCGCTTCGGACAGGGAATTGATAATCGCCAGAGAATCGAGATACAACGAAAGCGTCAAATACTCATCGAGATCGTCGATAAGCAGACTTTCTACCTGCTGAGGTTCGATATGGAGGGCCGCTCCGGCGGCAATATCGGTCAGGCGTTGTGATAACTGATCCTCCATGTATGAAGTGATGTTATTATAGTACCACCACCAGCCGAAATTAAATGATGCCAGCACCAAAATGGTGAATATTACCGCGGCCACCGCCGCATGACGCCTGATTAGCATACGTTAAAATTTTCTTACTAAAACGGAGAGATACAAGCAAATGCCGTCGGTTTAATAATCCGGTCGAGCCGACTCATCCTGCAAAATTTCAAAGTATTTAGCCCGGTCATCGCGCGCCACCGATTTACCGGAAGGCACTGCCAATACTTTTATCTTTATCAGCCTTTTTCCGGTTATTTCGATGATATCGTTCTCTTTAATGCGTAAGCCGGGTTTAGCCCGGTTGCTATTAACCTTGATATGTCCCCCATCAGCCAGCTCTTTGGCAATAGTCCTGCGCTTGATGATACCCAGATCGGATATGAAATTATCGAGTCGCATCAGTTAAAAACATCATCCCGAACATCGACATAAATTTCCTGACGCAGTTTTTCGACCCATTCTTCCACGACCCGGCCGGTTTTCCGCTGTCGGGCGATATTGCGTAGAATATCAAAATCCTTATCCGGATCCAGAGCCCGACCCGGTGTTTTTTCCAACAACTTTATAATATGATAACCCAGTTGTGACGGTACCGGCTGAGATATTTCTCCCACGGCGAGCTTATTTATAGGATCGGCGAATTCCGGCCGCATCTCGGAATATGACATTTCCGGTAATACCCCGCCCAAGCTGCGTGTGGAATCATCGCGGGAAAATTCCTTGGCGATTTCACCGAAATCACTCCCGGCCAGAATGGCATTATACAGCGAATCGGCCAGTTGCAAAGTTCGGGTGGAATCTTCGGCGGAGGGTGTAGCCGGGAAAAGGATCTGACTGACATCGATACTATCGCTGATTTTATTGTGACATTCGATAATATGGTAACCGTAACTACTGCGGATCGGTGGAGAATATTCTCCCGGCGACAGAGCGAACGCGGCCTGGCCGAATTCCGGAACCACATCATCACGGTGGATAAAACCCACGCGCCCGCCTATAACCTGCCCCGTGCGATTTTGAAATTCCGCCGTGACCGTATTAAGATCGGCACCATCTTCTGTTATTCGTTTCCAGGCTTCGGTAGCCATCTGGAGCAGGGAATCATCGGTTGCCGGAGAAATATCGAATGTTGTCAGGATGTGGGCTACCCGGTATTTATCAGGTATTTGCGGCAGAGAATCAGCCATCTGTTCGTAGAAATCCTTTACTTCCTGACGGGTCAGGGAAACCGCATACATCCGTTTATTGATAATTTTTTCCTTGAGCAGTTGATCCTGTATCTGGGAACGGTATTTCTTTTCCAGCGTCCTTTTGGTCAGACCTTCGCGGCGCAATTGTTCCACGAAGGCTTCCTCGGATGGAAAACGGGCCGCCAGCGAGGCGATATGTTCCTGCAAGGCCGCATCTACTTCATCCTGCCGAACATTAATGGTCGTATCTTCCCGGGCGGCCTGAAGAATAAGAGCATCGTTAACCATCTGGGTCAGAATTTCCCGCGTCAGTTCTTCAGTGGACATGTTTAGATCATTACCGGCCTGCAAAGCAAACATCTGAACCTGGGCGGCGACTTCCGAAGCCAGGATAATTCTATTTCCCACCACGGCGGCAATTCTTTCCACTATTTCGCCTCTGGCCCCGCCGGATAATAAGATAGCCCCGATAAAAATCAGGGCCACAGTTTTATAAAATCTTCCCATGATAGATATTTTTCACATCCTTCAATTGTTTTCCGTGTCGATGCTGTCAGCCGTTTTTTCATAAGCATCATAATTCACGCTGGCCTTCAGGACATCCTCATACACCGTGACAGGGTACTCGTTTTTCATGCTGTCGATCCATTTGACATAAAGGAAATTGCTTTTGTCACTGGCCAGTTGATTCATAATACGATTCTGGACTTTGGTAAAATCTTCCAGTTCCGGTTCCAGGCGCTCTTTGACCCAGATAACCGACCAGCGTTTGAGTCCGCTTTCAATCGGACCAGCTATCTGGCCATCCTTAAGTTCCAGGGCGGCCTCATACAGTTGCGGATACACCTGCCCGGTCACGATTCCCAGATCGCCACCGACCTGTTTTTTACCGGCTCGCATAGTGGCCGAGGATGCGACACTTTTGAAGCGAGCTTCCGATTTGATTGTGGTGGCATACTTATCGGCCTGACCTCTGTCGGTAACCTGGATTTCGAGAAGGTGGAAGCGTACCGGAGTCATGAATTCTTCGGGGTGAGAATCATAATAATGCTGTATTTCGCCTTCGTTTACCTCGGAATTATAAGGAATCGTATCATGACGCAGAACGTCGGCCATGGCCAGTTCTTTGAAGAGTTTCAGCCTCTTTTTGTAGCTCTCGTCGTTTTCCAGACCCTGACGGCGGGCTTCAACAGTTAGGATATCCTGGAACTCCATCTGGAAAATAATTTCCGCGACGGAATCGTACTGATCCAGATCGGGGCGCATGTCTTCCCGGACGCGATTGATATTTCGCAGGTATTCGCCCAGATTAATCTCGCCTCCGTCCCAACGGCCCATGACCAAAGTCAGCTCGCTTTCGTCCAGTTGATTCATATCGATGTTATTGCGCCAACGCGGAAGACCACCGATGGTGTCGGGATAGAGATATTCTAACTTGTTCAGCACGAACTGGCAGGTTGGCTCTTCGACCGTGATGGGATATTTTTCCCGAAGCTTATCGGAAAATTCCTTGAGCAGAGTGCCGCGCCGATATTCTATAATCTGGTTTTTTATCAGCGGCTTCATTTCATCATAAGAAGGCCGGTCTTTCAATTCCTGGCGGTCAACGACATTAATAATATGCCAGCCGAATTCGCTTTTGATCGGCTGTGATATTTCACCGGGATTCATCTTAAAAGCGGCATCCTGAAAATTTTCCACCATTGAACCCCATGTGAACCATCCCAGATCTCCCTGATTGCGTTTGACACTGGGATCGATGGAATATTTGACGGCCAGTTCCTCGAAAGCCGCACCATCCTTCAACTCCTGCAAAACCTGGCGGGCCGTCTCGAGTGAATCCACCAGGATATGCGAGGCCTTTATTTTTTCTCCCGTGCGAACATACCAGTCCTTGATTTCCGCCTCAGATGGAGTGGCTTTGCTGAGAATTTCTTTTTCAAATAAAGCATCCAGCAGAAAGCGATGTTTTTCGCCTTCGATCACGCGCAGAACTTCATCATGGTTTTCCAGGTTGTAAGCATAAGACCCGATTATAAGCAGGTTCTGATTGATAAGCGAATCGAGCATTGCCTGACGTGTTTCCAATTCCTTCTCTGCCGATTCGAATCTGAAACCCGCTCGTTCAAAGAAACGGTCTATATCCTCAATCATGATTTCGCGATCACCGACCCTGGCTACTACCGTACTATTATTTTTTCCGCACCCGGCCAGGGCAATTACTAACAGAGCAGAAATCGAAAATAACAAAGCCTTTAGCACTGAACGTTTCATCTTTTCTCCTCGTGGTTCTTCTAATCCTTTGGTATTCTACCACCTCGGTTCGTATCAGTTCCGCTCAATAAGGGAACAATCAAAAAATATATCCTACCGGCCGTACCGGGGCAAGGTCTTTTTGGAAAAGGATTTGAAGCAATTATATGAGAAAACATCCCGGTTGCCCATAAATGTAGGATAAAGTCCATAAATAAGAAGCGTCGTGCAGGGGAGAAAACTCCCTATTTGTTATCGTATATCTCTATACAACAACCGCTTGTCGGCTTTAACCGTTTTCGGCACAGCCCTTGCAAATGATCCTTTTCATGAAAGTTGCTTTTGATATTGGAAAATGCCCTATCTTTCAAAACGGTGAATATTACTATCCCGGCCTGGCGTCGCTTTTAGCCCTGCTCGGTAGTTGCGGCCGGGTTATTGTTTACAACTCTAATGGTAATATTTCCGAACGGGACAGACGACTTCTCGACAGGTTGATTAATTCCTTCGGTGACCGGATCCTTTATTCTGCTGATGGTTCCGGGATCGATGTAGCTTTCGGCTGATAACATGGCCAGTCGGGAACAAACCTGTGAAACCTGCGGCAGTCATCTGTTGCCGCTGGGCGGATTGAAGCTCTGTCCTCGCTGTGATGATGTGGCCGGGTTGTGCCTTTCTCTGGGCGGTACGGTCAATGATTTTACCGCCGAAACCGACCGGGTTTTAATAGAATGTCCCGGCGCCACGATTTACCGGTCCGGGACCAATGATATTATTGCCGGGGCTCGTTTTAAAAATGATAGTGATCCCACCTGTGGATTTATAATAATCGATAAACCGGTTTATGGACCGCATCATGTCCGCTATCGCTGGGTCAGAAACAAGGACCTGCACCTCATCAGGCGCTGTCAATCCTGTCAGGATCATACCGTCCGGATGCGCCGCCGGGAAGGTCCCGATTTGTATATTCCCAGCCGCAAAAACCTCTCTGGACGACCCCACCACAAGCGCCGTTAGGAAGTTTTAAATTCCACCTTATTATCCCCACAAACAAACCTTTGCTCCCGCATAAGCAATTGTCTGTCATGTGATTACGAGCGTCACTTTTTTGCTTTTATACTGTTTTTATCTTGCCGTTCGAGGTATCGTTTCGTATCTTTAATAGTCTGTACGCCAAGGGAATAACGGAGGTACAACGGTGTCTGATGATCCCGCTCGATTGAGCGGATTGATTGATAAAATTATCTCTTCACTGGGCCTGGCTCATCAGTATCACGGCTGGCGCGTGGTATCGCAATGGCCGCAGATAGTCGGCCCTGATATTTCCGCCGTCGCCCGGGCTGACAGATTTAAGGAAGGTGTCCTGACCGTTATTGTGGAAAAAGATGTCTGGCGTCAGGAACTGGAAATGCAACTGGATCTCATACTGGAAAAAATTTGGTCCCGACCGGGAGGTCGCGCAGTACAGAAAATTATTCTCCGGGCCGGATCAATTAAGGAGCAGAATTAAATGGCAACCAAGGTTCAAACCGATTCAAATAAAAAGACGAACGGTAATTACAATGCTGATGCGATAACAGTTCTGAAAGGTCTCGAAGCAGTCCGGCGGCGGCCGGCGATGTATATCGGTGATACATCCAGCAGGGGTTTGCATCACCTTGTTTATGAAGTGGTTGATAATTCGGTCGATGAAGCCATGGCCGGAGAATGCGACCACATTCAGATTACCATCCATGCCGACCAGTCGGTGACGGTGGCCGATAACGGCCGCGGTATCCCGGTTGATACTCACAAGGAATTGAAGGTATCGGCCTTGCAGGTGGTTATGACCACGCTCCATGCCGGGGGCAAGTTTGAACACAGCAACTATAAAGTTTCCGGTGGTCTGCACGGTGTCGGTGTTTCCGTTGTCAATGCCCTGTCGGAATGGTGCAAGGTGGATGTTTGCCGCGATGGTGAAGTTTACTTTCAGGAATATCGTTATGGCGACCCGGTTCAGCCCGTCAGGAAAACGGGCAAACAGAAAAAAAGCGGCACCACTACCACGTTCATGCCCGACAGCAAAATATTCAGTAAAATAGATTTCAAGTTCGATATTCTGGCAGGGCGCATGAGGGAACTGGCATTTCTTAATCCCGGTCTTAAAATCGATTTAAAATCGGAGCGCGAAGATCGGCACAGGGAAGAAACCTTCTATTTCAAAGGTGGACTGGCGTCTTTCGTCGAACATATCAACGAAGGCAAAACCCGGCTTTTCAAGAGTCCGATTTACTTCGAGAAAGAACTTGAGAATGTCAATGTGGCGGTAGCCGTGCAGTACAACGACGGTTACAATGAATCGGTTTATTCCTATGTGAACAATATCCACACCACCGAGGGCGGCACTCATCTGGTCGGTTTTCGCACGGCTTTCACGCGCACGATCAACAACTACGCCCAGAAAAACAACCTTACCAAAAATATCAATTTCGGTTTAACCGGAGAAGACAGCCGCGAGGGTCTGGTAGCGGTGATTTCGGCGCGGGTCGTCGATCCGCAATTTGAAGGTCAGACCAAAACCAAGCTGGGCAACAGCGAAGTCAAAGGCGTGGTGGAACGCGTCGTCGGTGAATACCTGTCGGAATATTTCGAAGAAAATCCGGCGGTGGCCAAAAAGATTGTGGAAAAAACCGTATCCGCCGCACGCAGTCGGGAGGCGGCACGCAAAGCCAAGGAATTAACCCGCCGTAAATCAGCCCTGGATAATGCCGCTTTGCCGGGCAAGCTGGCTGACTGTTCCTCCACCGATCCCGCGGTGTGCGAAATTTATATCGTTGAGGGTGATTCGGCGGGCGGATCGGCCAAACAGGGCCGGGACCGGCATACGCAGGCTATTTTACCTTTACGGGGCAAAATTCTCAATGTGGAAAAAGCCCGCCTGGACCGTATTCTGGGCAACAATGAAATTCAGGCTCTGATTACCGCCCTCGGATGTGGCATCGGCAAGGAGGAATTTGATCCTGAAAAGGCCCGTTATCACAAAATTATAATCATGACCGATGCCGACATCGATGGCGCTCATATCCGCACCCTGATTTTAACTTTCTTTTTCCGGTATATGAAAGGTTTGATCGAAAAGGGATTTATTTATATTGCTCAGCCGCCTCTGTTTCTTATTAAAAAGGGCAAGATGGAAAAATACGCCTATAGTGACGAAGAAAAAGACCAATTGGTCAAGCAATTCGGCGATAACGGCATATCTCTCCAGCGCTACAAAGGTCTCGGTGAAATGAACCCCGAACAGCTATGGCGCACCACTATGGACCCTGAAACGCGTACCCTGCTTCAGGTTACTATGGAGAGCGCGGCCGAATGTGACCAGCTGTTTTCCATTCTCATGGGTGATGAAATCCCGCCGCGGCGCAAATTTATTCAAGAAAATGCTACCTATGTGAGGAATTTGGATATATAATAATAAAGCCCCTCTCTAATTCCATTAGGGATAAACCGGCCGGACAGCATTCCCCTCTCGGCCGGTTTTTTTATGCTTCAAATCCGGTATTAACAGATCTTGTTTTAAACGGATGATTGAGTGTCAGAAATTAATCTGATTTTGTCTGCAGTTCGCGCGGCTCAACCATAATAGTGGTTTCTCGTTCGATAGTAACCAGACCGGATTTGGCGCGGCGCGGTTTGCGCACATATTTTTTTAGCGTGTAGCTCACGGGAACTTTGGTCGAACCGCGGGCTTTGCTGTGATAAGCTGCCATAGCCGCGGTTTCCTCTATCTCGCGGGCGGATGGTTCAAAATTCTTATGCGGAAATTTCATGACCACATGTGATCCCGGACACTGCGAGGTATGAAACCATAATTCATAAGGCCGGGCATATTCAAAAGTGGTGCGATCGTTATTCTCTCCGTTTTTCCCTACCAGCACGGTTAACCCGGTCGAAGTCTGAAATTCGCGATAGGGCCGTGATACGGCCAGGGCCGGTGTCCCCGCTGTTTTTTCCCGGGGAAGAAATTCGGGAAATTCATGGCAGGCCCTCTCGAAATCGCCTTCAAATATTTTCTGAACCTCGCGCAAATGCTCGATTTCCCTTAGAGTGTTATCCCGTCGCCGTTGCAAAATGCTTAATCCTTCCCGGCCCTTGCGGTATTGGCGCGAATAAGCTTCGACATTTTTCGGGCCATCCAGCTTGGGATCGAGTTTGATGGTCACCGTTTCGCCGTTGCCGAACAGATTGGTCACGGTGATGCTGTCGAGGCCTCGTTTAAGGCGGTCCAGGTGGATTTTTAACAGGTCGCTATATTGCAAATATTTTTCGAAATCGGCCGCGGTGGCCACATCTTTTTCGAGTTTGCCCAGCAGTTTTTCCGTTTTAATAATTTTTTGAGTGATAAATTTCAGCGTCCGTTCCCGGAAATCTTCCGCATCATTCGATTCCCGCACGGTATCGACTGTCTTTTTCTGGGCTTCCGAAGTCGATTTGAATTTGCCGATATCTTCCAGACCATACAGGCGGAAAGGATAAAAATAATTACGGCCCCTGATGCGATAGGTATAAACCGTCGTATCCTTTTGCGTAAAACCGGATACGGCGTTTTGTATCTGCCGGACCAGTTCGGACGGGTAATCATCATCTTCAGGATTACCGGCTTTTTCTGCTATGGTGCGCGCCATATAGGCATCGAAGCCGTATAACTTCTTTTCCAGTAGGTGGATTATATCCTTATCGGGATTATCTTGCATTAATCGCTTTAATTCATCTTCATCCAGGTGCAGGGGATCGATTTTGGAGGGCAGGGGCGGAGCCTGATAAGGCTTTCCCGGATCGAATGTTTTAGCTCGCAGGGAAGCGAACGGATAACCGTTTTCATCCAACAGCCAGAGATTACCGTTAGGTCCCAGAATTTCAAATAATAATACCCAGCGGCGGCGGTTTTTATTGAGTACGATTTCTACCAGCCGATCATTGGGGATCTGACGCACGGCGGCTATGTCACTGTCCCAGATTTCCTTGGCAAAGGGACGGTATTTTTCGGTGGTGTCGAGTTGAGCTTTCCCCGCCGGGAGGATAAAAAAGCCGCTCCTCTGGGGATGAAACGACAGCGTTACCGAGAAACGCCGGCGACTCTTGATATACACCTGAACAGCCCGCTCCTTGCGATAATATTCCAGAGAGGTGATACGCCCTCCGAATATATCGCCCGTTGCTTCAGCCAGGATTTTGCTGATCGTCAGCGAACTCAGCATAGGTACAATATATATTTATCAAATTTTAAGGGGAACAAAAATATTACTCAGCCGATATACATTGTATAAATACTAAATTGATGAGGATAGGCGTGTCAAAAATATTCACCAGGATCCTGTTAATTACCATTAGTTGCTGGAGTTTCAGCCTTTCCGCGGCCGCCACCAACCGCCCTTTGAGAACAGTCTGGGTTAAGGTCGTCGCTGACCAGAGTTTTGCCGCCCAGCCCGACTGGGAGAAACGGGCGCGCGAAGCGCTTGACATTACAGCGGATAACCTGGCCGATGTTCTGGGCGTAAAACTC
>Ga0272443_10003154_pt1 | contig 19819 bp, 11 predicted proteins | sample SSMAcet12_FD_193581 | JGI IMG/M metagenome (GOLD analysis project Ga0272443, IMG submission 193581) | Marine sediment archaeal communities from Little Sippewissett salt marsh, Falmouth, MA, United States - SSM-Acet-12 | ecosystem: Environmental > Aquatic > Marine > Wetlands > Sediment ... | reverse complement strand
CGACCGGCCCGCCAGTTCAGCGCCGTACCGACCAGCACCTCCGTGTCACCGGGAGCCGGATCGGGTTCGCGGGCTGAAGCCGGGACGTACATGAAGCGCACCTCGCTGAGACCGAACTGCCCCAGCATACCGAAGCCACCGCTGATGTTCAGCCGGACGTATTTGACGGCCGCCCCGCCGAAGTCGATCGCGTTGTTGGCAACGTAACCGGCCCGCGCGGTCGCCTGGGCCAGTTCCACATCACCCAGCACCATCCAGTCGGTGCCGTTCTCCGAGTATTCGATCGTCACGTCCTTGACCCCGAAGCCCAGCATGGGCTCGAACTGCACGTTGTAGTTCCAGATCAGCATCTCGTCGAGTTTGTAGATGCGGTCGAACTCGAACTCAACGTGCAGGGGCTCCGCACCCTCTGTCGCCAGCCACATCTCCTCGGAGACCGTTGAGTGCTCGCCAGCGGCGTTGAGGCCGGAACCGTTGACGATATTCTCGATGCCCGAATCGTCGCCCGAGATGCCGTTGCTCGTAGCCACGACGTTCTCAACCGGGTAAGCGAACGGCTCGACCGTGAAGCTCCAGACCTCACCGGTAAACACGGTATTATCCGGCGCCGCGTTGACTTCATCGACGCGCCAGTAATAGGTCTGCCCGAATTCGAGCAGGCCTTCGGGGTCGTAGGTGGTGGCCGTCTGACCGGGGCTGACCAACGTCCCAACCCCACTGTTGACATCTTCGAAGGAGGTCCCGAAATACACGTCGTGCGTGGCCGCGGTTTCGCCCGCGTCCCATCCCAGGACGACGTCACGCGGCAGATCGGTCGCCTCGTCCGCCGGACGGGGATTCTGGGCCAGCGCCAGATCGGCCAGGCCGGACATGATCTTAACCACCTCGGCATCCGCCAGAGGCCGGTCGTAAACCTGGACGTCATCGATCATGCCGTTCCAGTACTCGCCGCCGTTCCATTGGCCGATGTGGGTATTGCCGGTGGTTCCCTTATACGGCGTGGCCCCGGCCTCGGCAATCATCTCGCCGTTGAGGTAGATCCGGCGGTTTTGATCCGGGTAGTCATACCAGAGCGCCACGTGATACCAGTTTCCCACTTCCAGCACCCCGCCCGGTGAATCGATATCGTTGCTGTAGAATCCGAAGCGAATGGTACCACCGCCGATACAGCGAAAGTGCATACTCAGATCGGTTGAACTGCTCTGGGTCTGGGAGAAGAAGATGTGGTCACTGCTGGTCTGGCCCGGATTGATCCACATGGCGATCGTGAAACTCCGATCGTTGAAGGGGATGTGCGGTGCGTCGACGAACGCATTCGAACCATTTAACTCCAGGCCCGTCGCGAGCACGGCGGGCACCCACACCGCGTCACCTTCGACGGTGCCGTCGTTGCCGTTGCCGCTGCCGTCGGCGGCCAGGGTGCCACTGCCCTCATCGAGAGCCCACCAAGCCACCAGACTCGGGTCCAGGGCCGCCGAGGCCGTCCAGGCCGGGCCCACGATGCAAATACAAAACATCACAAGAATCGATCGCCTCAACATGGTCATGATCCTCCTGCACGATGGTTTGCTCACCCGCATCCGGGCCACGTACCCGGATGCGCTCGCCACCCGAACGCACGTTGTGATCTCAATGTTGCAGGCCAAACCTTCCGGGTGACGTTCATAGAACCGGAGTAAGGCTGTTCCCTACTCGGTGCTGGTACCTCACGAGAAGATGGCTGATGTGCTGTTGCCCGATGCAACCTCCTTTCTCTGCACTGTGCTCAGAGCGAGCAGGCCTTGAAATGCGTACCGACACATTTCCCGCACGGCCCAGAGTCCCCTCCCCGACCCTACTCGGGCGCGTGCGCGCCAGGGTATCGGAACCATCGAATCTACAGATCAACTCTTTTGTACCATATCGGACCCTGGGGCTTCAAGTGAAAAAGCGGCCGGGAAAGGTCCCTCCCCTCGGTCGCCAGAGGCATGCTGAACGCTGCAAATGGGCCAAAAGACAAGGGGTCTGTGCCCGCTCAAAGCGAGCACAGACCCCACTGGTAGCTGCATCTGCCATGGCCCGAGACACGCTGCCGATGGCTCGGCGTCCCTGACCGTGGCATCTGTCAGGCCCCGTCCTATTCGGCTGCGGGGGCCGGACGGCCGTAACCCAGATCGTCGACGAAGATCGTACCGGTCCCGCCTGACGTCGGATTGTTGCGGTCGCCTACACCGATGTACAGCGTACTTACGTTCGACAGATTGACGCCGGCCAGATCGCCGTAGGGAATCAACCACTCGGTCCAGCCCGAACGGGCCGTCAGCGCGGCATCCGGATGGGTCACCACCGCCACGTGGCCGGCGCTATCCTCAACCGCCACGTAGATCGACTCCGGCGTGTTGCCTTCCGGCTGCGCCACGCCGATCTCCTCGACCTGCCAGGCACCGGTCACATTGCCGGTGAAGCTGACCTCAGAGAACTGGGCGCTGGTGGCCTGGGAAGCGAGATGGCTGGTCAGCGCCAGACCGATCAGGACCGGATCATTCATCTCGACCTCGCGCGGCTCGCCGATCTGCAACCAGCTTTCGCCATCGGCCGAGACAAAGCCGGAGAAGCTGTTGCCTGTCCGCTCGATCTTCACCCAGTACGGCGGTGACACCGGATCGGTGGCATCGCTGTTCACCGAGTCGAGGCCTTCTGTCACCCGGCCTTGCCACGAGGCGCCGTTGCCGTCGCCACCGGTCATGCACATGAACGCGTGCTGCGAACCGGTGCCCGTGCCCTGGCGGATCATCACGCCCGCTTTGGCCCAGGTGCTCGGGGTGTTGTCGAGACTGTCGACGCGGGCGATCATGGCGCCGTTGCCGGTCAGGCTCTTGTACGCGTAGCGGAACTGGTCGCCCGTGCCCCAGATATCGGCCCCGATCCCGTTCATCAGAATGCTGCCGTCGGCGTTTTCCATGAACTCGGGCGCCAGACCGGAAACGTAGACGCGGAGACTGTCGGCACCATTGCCGTTCCAGTTGGCGCCACCCAGGTCGAGCTCGGCCTCGGAGTAGAAGGGCGCCTCGCTGTTGTCGTACGCCAGCGGCATCGACTGCAAACCACTGTTGACGACCGTCTTCTCGGCAAACGGCTCTTCAAAGTAACCGACGGTCGAGCCGGTCTCGTTGACCCAGCCATCGATCCAGGTGTCGTAGATGCGGTTGTCTTCGTCGTTGTAACTCTCCATGTCGTCGATCAGGGCGAACTCCTGCGTCGCGAAGCTCCACAGCTCGCCTGCCCACGTCGTCACGGCGTCGAGCTCATTGACCTCGTCGACCCTCCAGTAGTACGTGCTGCCGAACTGGAGATTGCCCGGCACGTAACTGGTCTGATCGACGGAACCGGCCAGAACCAGCGCGTTGGGATCGGTGCTGAGATAGACATCGTGCGAGACGGCCTCACGACCGGCGCGCCAATTCAACGCCGTGCCCACTTCCACCTCGGTGTCACCGGCCGTCGGCTGCGGCTCGCGGGCCGAGGCCGGGATGTAGAGGAAACGAACCTCGCTGAGACCGAACTGGCCCAGGGGACCGTAACCGCTGTTGACGGTCAGGCGGACGGCCTTGACCGCCGCACCACCGAAATCGATGGTGGTGTTGGCGAGGTAATCGGCCCGGGCGGTCGCCTGGGTCAACTGCACATCGCCCAGCACCATCCAGTCGACGCCGTTCTCGGTGTATTCGACCGTGACGTCCTTGAGCCCAAAGCCCAACATCGGCTCGAACTGCACGTTGTAGTTCCAGACGAGCATCTCATGCAGCTTGTAGACGCCGTCGAACTCATACTGGATTTGCAGGGGATCCGCACCCTCGGTCGCCAGCCACATATCCTCGGCGGTCGTCGAGTGCTGGTCGTCGGCGTTGAGGCCCGAACCGTTGATCGTGTTCTCGATCCCGGCGCCGTCACCCGAAATCCCGGTCGTCGTCGCAACGACGTCCTGAATCTCGTAGGCAAACGGTTCGATGCTGAAGCTCCAGACCTCACCGGGGAAGATCGTGTTGTCCGGGGCCGCGTTGACTTCATCCACGCGCCAGTAGTAAGTCTGCCCGTAGTCGAGCAGCGCGTCGGGAACGTAGGTCGTCGCCGTCTGACCCTGGCTGACCAAGACGCCCATCGGATTGGCGCGGTCGGCGTTGGTGACATCGTCTACGTTCGTTCCCAGATACACATCGTGACTCGCGGCGAATTCGCCGGCATCCCACTCCATAACCGTGTCTCGCGGCATGTCCGTCGCGCCGGAGACAGGGCTGGGACTCTGCGCCACGGCCATGTCGGCCAAACCCGACATGATCTTGACCACTTCGGCGTCTTCCAACGGCCGGTTGTAGACCTGCACGTCGTCGATCATGCCGTTGAAGTATTCGCCGCCGTTCCATTGACCGATGTGAGTATTGCCGGTGTTGCCCTTGTAGGGCGTGGCTCCGGCCTCAGCCACCATCTCACCGTTCATATAGATGCGTCGGTTCTGATTCTGGAAATCGTACCAGAGCGCGACGTGATACCAGGTGTCTGTGTCCACCGCCCCGCTCGGCCCATCGAGGTCGTTACTGTAGAATCCGAAGCGAATGGTACCGCCTCCTATAACCCGAAAGTGCATGCTCAAGTCCGTTGAACTGCTTTGGGTCTGCGAGAAGAAGATATGGTCGCTGCCGGTTTGACCCGCATTGATCCACATGGCGATCGTGAAACTCTGATCGTCGAAGGGAATGTGCGGTGCGTCGACGTAGGAATCCGAACCGTTGAACTCCAAAGCCCCATCCAGCACGCCGGTCACCCACGCGGCACCGCCCTCGACGGTACCGTCATTGCCGTTGCCACTGGCATCGGCTGCGACGGTCCCGCTGCCTTCGTCGAACGGCCACCAGGCCACCAGGCTCGGGTCCAGACCGGCTAGTGCCGAGACGGCCGGCCCCAAAACCAGGACACACAATAATACCAGAATCGATCGTTTCAACATTGCTGTCGTCCTCCTTCAAATGCGTTGCCAAACCGAGTGTTGTTATGCTTCGAGCATCCAGTTGAAATGTTGGCGCAAGACATGACCGTAACGCTGCGTACCTCCTTCCTACTGCTAGTGTGACAAGGGCGTGGAAGAAACAGGACGTCACGGCATGATCGGTGGGAAATGGCCCTCCGGACGCGCTACAGTGCCTCTTATCTACCCATACTCCTTGTTGCTCGGAAAACGCTTCGTTCGACCGGCCTGCCCGGCCCAGAGCCCGCAGACCGCCTTACCTTTATCTATATCATAAGCCCTGCTGGGCTTCAAGCAAATTCCCCCGGGGACAATTTTTCACCCCCGGACCACAGAACCGTTCCAAAACGCACATTCGGCACAACCGGCCCCCACCGCCAGATGCCGGCCCCCCTGCCGAATGTCACGGCCCCTCGTTAAACATCTTCTTGCTGCGGAGAATGTGGTGGTAGTGCTGCGCGAAGCGGTGGGCCTCGTCCCGCACGTACTGGAGCAGTTTGCGCACCGGGGAATGGGCCGGCAGCTTCAGCGGCTGCGAACAACCCTGGGTGTAGATGTCTTCCTCCCGCTTGGCCAGCGAGATGATCCGCGTGTGGGCCGGTTCGACGTCCACGGCGCCGGCCGCGTGCATCTCGACCATCATCGCACTGAAGGCCGCCTCGGCCGCGTGCAGATGGCCCAACCCGCCGTCGATCAAGATCAGGTCGGGCCACAGTTCCTCGCCCCGCAGCGCGTACTTGTAACGGCGGCGCACCACCTCGGCGATCATCGCATAATCGTCGATGCCATGCACGGTCTTGATCTTGAAGCGCCGATAGCCGCTCTTGAACGGTCGCCCGTCGATGAACTTGACCAGCGAACCGACCGCCTCGGCGCCGCTGATGTTGGCGATGTCGATCCCCTCGATGATCCGCACCGGGTTGGGCAACTCCAGCACGTCGCGCAGCTTGACCAGCGCTTCGCTCGGATCGGCCGCGAAGACCTCGGGCTGCACGTGCTCGTCGGGCGTGCCACGGGCGTCGAGTCCTTCGATCAGGCGGATCCGATCGCGAAACATCGCCGCCCTTTCGAACTGAAGGTCCTTGGACGCCTCTTCCATCTGCTTGCGCAGCCAGCGCAGCACGGTGGCGCGCTTGGAGCGCAGGAAGCGCAGAAAGTCCTGAATCTGCTTGCGATAGTCGTCCTTCTCCACCCGCGCGCCACACGGCGCGGTGCACTGTTTGATACTGTACAGCAGACACGGGCGGAAGAAGCGCCGCCTGGGATCGCCCTCGTCGATCTCCAGGTTGCACGTGCGGAAGCGGAAAATCTTCTGCAACTCCACCAGCACGGCGCGCAGGTCTTTGACGTTCGCAAAGGGCCCGAACAGCCGCGTTCCCTTCGCTTGGGGTTGGCGCGTGATGTAAACGCCCGGGAAATCCTCGCGCGTGGTGATCTCGAGATAGGGAAACGTCTTGTCGTCGGTCAGGTCGGTGTTGTACGGCGGGCGAATGTCTTTGATCAGCCGCGCTTCCTTGAGCATGGCGTCGACTTCGGTTTCGGTTTCGAGGACGTCGATCGTTTCGACCTTGGCGACCATCTCGACGATCTTCGGCCCGCGCGACGCGGCCAGGTCGCTGCCCGGCTGGAAGTAACTCGAGACGCGCGACCGCAGACTCTTGGCCTTGCCGATGTAAAGCACGACATCGTCGCGGCCTTTCAGAAAATACACCCCGGGTCCCGCAGGGACATTCTTGATCTGCTGTCGAATCCGAGTCAGCCTGTCGTTTTCACTATGGTCTGTCATGTCACGGTCACCAGAAGCGCCTACTCCACCCATCGGCATTGTAGCTCTACGGGCCCCTCGCGCAAAGGGTTTGGATCGGACGGTTGTGTCGGTGCAGATTTCAGGGCACGCCCGTTTCGATGGCCTGAGAATCCCGGGTGGCAGCCTCAAGTCCACAGGACTTGGGGATGGTTCAATGGCTCAGCACTTGTTCGCACCACAGAGATCAACCCAATCGACCATCCCCAAACCTACGCTCCGCTACGGCTTGAGGCTGCCACCCGCCTTGGGCCACGCCGGTCAAATGATGATGGATCCCCCCGCAGCCAACATGCGGCGCAATTGTTTCACGTCGACCTCGCCCACGGCGGCGCCGTCTTGCAGGGCCAGATAACACGCGGCGCCGGCCGCCTCCCCCATCTGGTTGCAGTTGACCATCACCCGCGCCGCCCCGAAGGCCCCGCGGTCGGCGTCGACCATCCGTCCGGCACAGAGCACGTTTGCGCTGTTCTGCGGCACGAGGCTGCGATACGGAATCTGATAGAACGTGGGGCTGTCCGGCCGCTCCGGGCGCCAGCGCCGCTCGACGTGCTTCTTCCCTGGCACCACATAGACCTCGCGCCCATCGAGATAGCGAAACGTCAAGCCCTCCGTATCGGCATGATGGACGTCGACGCGGTAGCTGCCGTTGGCAATCGCGTCGTCGAAGCGCACGCCTTCGAGCACTTCGTGCTCGGTCAAACGATGGCGGCCGACCACATGCCGCGTTTCGCGCACGCCGATACGTGTCGGCAGCGCCCCGACCGCGACGGCGTCGCCACCCTTGAAGTTGTCGTGCAAAATATCACGAATCGCCCGCACCTGGCGGCGTCCTTCCATGGAGGCGTGGGTCAACTGGTCGGCATCGCTGCAATCAGCACTGAAAACGCGGGTACCCGCGATCATGGTCACGCCGGGCAAGCCGACCGCTTCGGCTGTCCAGACGAAACCGTGATCCAGCGCGTTGCCGAAGCGCTCTTTGTCGTAGATCGCCTGGGCCAGTCTGAAATCGGGGTCGGCCTGGCGCACGGCATCCAATCCGCCCAGCAACGCGCACATCGTTGGAGGTTGCAGAGCATCATCCTTGCGCACGCGCAAGCCGATCCGCGCCAACACGTCGGCATCGCCCGTGGCATCGATGAAATAACGAGCCCGGATGGCGCGGCGACCCGACTTGTCCTCGATGATCGCATGGGTCATGCGCCCCTGCTCGACGAGGCCGCCGACAAACAGCGCGTGCAGAAACGGACGGATGCGCCTCTGCTCGGCGACCAGGCGATCGAGTTCCATCATCATCTCGGCACTGTTGAATACGGCGTAGCGGCTGGGATTCGACTTCTCGTAGATGCGGGCCGCATCACGCCGGACGAGCCGGTCGATCAATTCGACCGTCAGCCCGCCGATAATCTCGCGCCGGCCTGCCGTGTCATAGCGCGAATGCCAGATATTCACCTTGGCCGCCGTGGCCACGCCCCCGAAGAACCCGTTGCCCTCGACCAGCGCCACGCTCGCCCCCAGCCTGGCCGCCCGGACCGCGGCGAAGACCCCGGTACAACTGCCCCCGATGATACAGAGATCGCAGTCGTGCACGACAGGGGTTTGCCGAGGTGCCTCACGAATCACCGGCCCGGTCCCCTGAGATTCAGCCAAGGCCGGCCGCGTGCCGTCCGCAAGTACCCAGGTAGCCGTGGCCGCCAACCCGACGCGTTGAAGGAATTCACGTCTGCCGCTCGAGGAAGAGTCCATATCGCAGTGCCTCCCAAGTAACCATTGCCGCGCGTCGATACGTTACGGAAGAACGGGAGGATATCATACGCACTCTGGAATCTCGAGTGTAAACCGGCGCGCCACCCTGAACGCAATTGGATCACCGACAGTATGCTTGGCAACGGCGCCCAAACCGGTAGAATCGGTCCGCGCCATCTCAGTCGACCAGGAGAATGACTAATGCCGCCAGCCATTTGCTTGGACACAAATGACACAATTGTCTTTATTGGCGACAGCATCACCGATGCGGATCGTCATCACCCGGCGTATGCGCCGCTCGGTCGGGGTTACGTTCACTTCGCCGCCAACAGTCTGCTGGCGACGTATCCACACTTGAATTTGAGGATCACGAACACCGGCATCGGCGGCGATACGATTCTCGATCTTCAGCGCCGCTGGGAAACCGATTGCTTGTCGCACGAGCCAAGTGTCCTGAGCGTTCTCATCGGCATCAACGATGCGTGGTACCTGACAACGCCATCGGGTGGAAACGGAAAAGCCGCGCCGCCCGAGCAGTACGAAGTAACATACGATCAGTTACTTCTGCAGGCGAAGAACCGATGTGATTGCCAAATCGTCCTGATCGAACCGTTTGTGTTCAGCGCCGACCCGCAGAGCCAACTTCTCAGCACTGCTAAGCCGTATATCGCCATCGTTCGCAAATTGGCGACAAAGTACGGCGCCGTGTTGGTCGCGCTACAGGAACACATTAACAAGCAGATTAAGCAGGTCCCCTCGGAGCAATGGGCAGACGATACGGTGCACCCTCGCGAATGGGCACACGCCTGGATCGCGCAGCGCTGGCTGGAAGCCACCGGTTTGTGACGCAGATGTCACGCGCGAAAAAAACTTTATCGCACCTACGCCGCTGTAGATGACGTTATCGCAAGGGTTAAGAACAAACGCGGCGCGCCGCCAGCAAAAATTTCCGCGATTTGCCCTTTACACTCGAACGAATTCTCAGTAACTTGCCGATACTTGATTTGTGGGTGTTTCAACAATACCTTGTTTAGATCCCGTCCACCCGAGCAATATATTGTGGTTCTTGTTTTTTCGCATGGAGGCGCTTAATGTCTTATAAATTTGACCCAGAGAACCCCTTCAAGACCGAGCGGGCTCAGGCGAAACGGGCCCCCGAAGCCAAGAACGCGAAGGGTTTACCTATAGAACAGTACTTCTCCAGCCCCGGTGTCCATCCGTTCGACGAGCTGGATTGGGAGACGCGCTCGGCGAAGATCTCCAGCGACAGCGGTGCGGCGATCTTCGAGCAGGACAATATCGAAGTGCCGGCCGCCTGGAGCCAACTGGCCACCAAAGTCGTTTCGAGCAAGTACTTCTATGGGGACGTTCAGAACGGACAGCGCGAGCATTCGGTCAAGCAACTGGTCCATCGCGTGTGCCTGACCATCGCCGAGCGCGGCCTGAAAGACGGCTACTTCGCCACGCAACAGGACGCGGAGACCTACTATAATGAACTGACTTGGCTGTGCGTCAATCAGTACGGGGCGTTCAATTCTCCGGTCTGGTTCAACGTGGGCCTCTACGACGTCTACGGCATCGCCGGCGGCAAACACAATTACCACTGGGACCTGAAACAGCGCACCGCTGTACCCTGCGAGAACAGCTATGAATACCCCCAGGCCTCGGCCTGTTTCATCCAGGCGGTCAAAGATTCGATGGAAGACATTATGCGGCTGGCCACCAGCGAGGCGATGCTCTTCAAGCACGGATCCGGTACTGGAACCGACTTATCAACACTGAGAAGCAGCAAAGAGAAGCTTTCCGGCGGCGGCAAACCGTCCGGCCCCTTGAGCTTTATGCGGGTTTACGACCAGATCGCGGCGGTCATCAAATCCGGCGGCAAAACCCGCCGCGCCGCCAAGATGCAGTCGCTCAAGGTCGACCATCCGGACATCAAAGAATTCATCACCTGCAAAACCGTCGAAGAGCAGAAGGCCTGGACCCTCATCGAAGCCGGCTACGGCGGCGAATACAACATCGAAGCCTACGAAAGTGTGATGTTCCAGAACGCCAATCTCTCGGTGCGGGTCACGGATGAATTCATGCAGGCGGCCGAGAAAGATGACCAGTGGATCACCCACGCCGTGACCACGGGCGAGAAGCTGGGCGAGCATTCGGCCCGCGAGCTGCTGCAACTGATCGCCGAAGGCACGCGCGTCTGCGGCGACCCCGGCGTCCAGTACGACAGCACCATCAATCGTTGGCACACCTGCCCCCATTCCGGGGCCATCAACGCCTCGAACCCCTGTAGCGAGTACATGTTCCTCGACGACTCGGCCTGCAACCTGGCGTCGCTGAACCTCATGAAGTTCCGCAAGGAAGACGGCACGCTCGACATCGAGAGCTTCAAGAAGGCCGTACGCGTCTTCATCATCGCCCAGGAGATCCTGGTCGACAACGGCAGCTACCCGGACCGGGATATCGCGATCAACAGCCATCGCTTCCGGCCTCTGGGGCTGGGCTTCGCCAACCTCGGCTCGCTCGTGATGAGCCTGGCCCTGCCCTACGACTCCGATCAGGCCCGCGCCCTGGCCTCGGCCATCAGTGCGACCATGACCGGAACCGCCTATACCGCCAGTGCCGAGATTGCCAAGCTTAAAGGCCCCTTCGTCGAGTTCGACAAGAACAAGGACGCCATGCTGAAGGTGGTCAACATGCACCGCCAGCACGCCTACGACATCCCGGAGGCTCATTGTGCCGACTATCTGCGCAATGCCGCCAAGGATGCCTGGGATCAGGCCCTCGATGCCGGCAGCAAGGTGGGCTACCGCAACGCCCAGACCACGGTGCTGGCCCCGACGGGCACCATCGGCTTCTTGATGGATTGCGATACGACCGGGATCGAGCCGGATATCGCTTTGGTCAAATACAAGCTGCTGGCCGGCGGCGGCATGCTCAAGCTGGTCAACCGCACGGTCCCCATGGCCCTGGAACGGCTGGGTTATTCCCCCGACGATATCAAGGCCATCTGCGACTACATCGACGAGCACGAGACCATCGAAGGGGCCCCCAAGCTCACTGAAGACCATCTGCCGATCTTCGACTGTGCCTTTAAGCCCCGCGACGGCAAGCGCTATATCAAGTACCTGGCTCACCTCAAAATGATGGCGGCGGTTCAGCCCTTCATCTCGGGCGCGATCAGCAAGACGATCAACATGCCCAAGGAGAGCACGACCGAAGACATCATGAGCGCCTACACCGAAGGCTGGAAGCTGGGGCTCAAGGCCGTGGCGATCTACCGCGATGGCTCGAAGCGCATGCAGCCCGTCTCGACCGACAAGCACAAAGACGAAAAGGCCAAGGCCAAAGCCGAACCTGCGGCACGGCCGTTTAGACGACGACTGCCCGATACGCGGCAGAGTATCACGCACAAATTCTCCGTAGCCGGGCATGAAGGCTACCTGACGGTGGGGCTATACGAGGATGGCCAGCCTGGTGAGCTTTTCGTCACTATGGCCAAGGAAGGCAGCACCGTCGGGGGCCTTATGGACGTGATCGGCACCTGCACGTCGATGGCGTTGCAGTACGGCGTGCCCCTGATCACCCTGGTCGACAAGTTCCGTCATGCCCGCTTCGAGCCGTCCGGCATGACCAGCAACCGCGACATTCCGTTCGCCAAGAGCCTGATCGACTACATCTTCTGCTGGCTCGGCAGCCAGTTCATCCCGGGCTACGCCGACAAGAACCTGCCCAACCGGGTCGGCCAGGTCGGCAACCCCGACAACAAAACAACCACCACCGCCCGGCAACTGGTCGAGAAGACCAAGGATCTGGCGCATAAGATCGCCGAGGCCAAGGCCGCCGGCAACGGCAAGAAGAAGAGCTCGGGCAACGGCAGCGCCAAGGACCCGTCCCGCAAGCCAACCGTCGTGGCACACGCGGAACGCCGGGCCGACGGCAGCAACCGCATCAGCGCCCTGGTCGGATCAACGACCACGCCCGCCAGCGGTGGCACGCAGCCCGAAGCCATGACCATGCAGCAGTTCAACGCCCAGTTCGCCCACTTCGGCGACGACGCCCCCGCTTGCGACATCTGCGGCTCGATCACCGTCCGCAACGGGACCTGCTACAAATGCTTCAACTGCGGCAACTCCATGGGCTGCTCCTAACAAGCAATGGTCGACCATTGACAAATGCTTGATCGGGCGGACGACCTCAAAGTCGTCCGCCCGATTCCTTTTGTTGGGCGCAGCCGACAACAGCACTCATATGCTTCAAAGCAAGCCCACCAGCCAGTCGAAGACGTTGGCGATGAAGGTCTCGTTGTCGGAACCGCCGAGATAGGGCTCCCGGCAGAAATCGCAATCGGCCGTAATCACCACGCGGCCCGTGCCTGCGGAAGCGGTGCCCACCACTCCGTGTCGATTGTCGTCCCACGCCTGAATCGTACCTCGTCCCGGCGTGAAGCCAATGTGCCCCGCCACGCGGAGGTACAGTTCGGAACAACCGTTGAACATCACGTGCGAGGAGAAGTCCGTCACGTAGACATCGCCTTCCCACGCTTCATCGACGGCCGGAATAAAGCCATAGTCCATCGCAATGCGACGCAGGTGGTTCGGGCAGCGCGGATGGTCGCCCATGATCAGCAGCCCGCCGCCGCCCTCGACGAACGTTCGAATCGTCGCCACCTCGGATGAAGTGTAACTGGAGTCCCAGGCCGTCCCCTCACCGACGACCAGGATATCGTAGGCGGAGAGGTCCTCGCTCTGCACGCCGGCGGTCGTCGTGCTGACGCGGTAGCCCTTGGGCTCCAGCAACTCCAGCAGGTCGCCGTAGCCTTCGGAAGGCAGGTAGCCATCGCTGCAAACCCCGTGATGGAGATCCCACAGCACCTCGATCGCTCCTCCACCCACGCGGGTCCCCTCGAAATTCACGGCCCATTTGTTGCCGGAAACGGCGCTCTTGTCCATCGAGGTCCCCACCGCAACCAGCCGGGAATCGAAATCGTATCCGTCCTTGGCCGCGCTGACCGTACAGGTGTCTCCCGACGGCACACCGACCAGGGCGTAGATGCCTTTGGCATCGGTCATATCCGACAAGATGACCGTCGTCGTCACGGTCCGTCGCAAGCGGAGATCGAAGGACTCCACCTCGACCGCCGTCTGGACGTGCACGTCGGCGATCGGATGGCCCGCGCTGTTCGTCACCCGGCCGCTGATGATCTCCCCTTCCTGGTCCGCGAAGACATTGTAGGTGCACTGCACGATGGTATCGTAGGTGTGCCCGCCGGGGATATCGATGTCGGCGCTGTTCGGGATGTTCAAGTTGTACCAGATGTTGCGGGCGTCGTGGTTCGACTCGGAGCCCACGTTGAGATGGTGGTACAGCGTCCAACCGTTGTAGCCGTACCCGTCCACCACCACCGCATGGGCCCCGTCGCCGGTGACCGCCAGGAGCACGGGATAACCAGCGTCCAGATTCGGGTTCAGCATGTTCGTCAGGCCCGCACCGATATTCTCTTCCGTCTCCGTCAGCCAATTGACCTTGTCTGCGAAGATCGCACTGCTATAGTCGAACGTCCCCCGCAGGGCCATCGCCGCTTTGTACAGGTTCGAGCCTGAGTTCGAAGCGCCGTAGTCCGTCTCGGCCGCCGCCCCGGCATCGGCGCAGAGCCGACCGATGGCCTGCCGCTGGGTCAGGGTCGTGCTGCAGTTCGGCGCCAACACCATGTCGCTCCAGGCGAAGGCGTCCGGCGGATACGTGTGGTAGTACATCAACTGAGCCATCGCCGTGGCGACGCAGCCGGCCGGATAGTGGTTGGGCGTGTAGTAGTTGTAACAGGAGCGACTACACACGCTGCCCTGGGCCCATTTCGTCTTCGTCAGCGGCGCCACGCGCACGTCCGAGACGCTCGTGCGACTCTTGGCCGCAGCGCCCTTGCCGCCGACGGCCGCCTTCAACGTTCGCCATTTCTCCGCATGGGGATTGCCCTCAGGCGTCGGCAACGTCCTGCTCTTGTTGTCCTTGGCATGCACCGAGAGCATCCGCCCCGCCAGGTCCCGCGTCACCAGGGACCCGATCGTGCTCTGCTCGGAGGGGTCGTACTGCCCTTCGGACGCGAAGGCGATGATCGGCTCGACCAGGTCGTCGGCCGCGACCACAACGAACCCCGCCGGCTCCAGCGTCACCACGTAGTAGATGACCCGCCCCCCCTCGTCCGTGTACGGCTCGACGCCGCCGACCGCCTCGGCCAAAGCCGCCCCCAGCGGCGCCGGATCGAGCCCGAGCCAGCCGATGACCGCCAGTTCCGCTTCGTCAGGCGTCGTCGGAGCGGCCCACAGGCCCGCGCACAGCGACACCACCACCAGGGTGACACGAAGGATCAGACATTGAGGTGCCATGACGTTTCTCCTCTCAAGGGAACACCGGTTCTAGTTGGGTGCCAAAACGGTATCCGTGACGTGCGGCCGGGGCGCCAAGGGGCAAGACGCCCGCGAAAAGAACGCACCATAATTCCCTGCCTCAGAGAGTCCACAATCATCCTACCGGCGGCCCTGCGTGAATGTCAATGCCAAAACCGGCTCCCGCCCTCAAATTCCCGACCGCAGAGAGAAAGAAACAGCCGGCGGTCTTCCGGTTGAAATCCGCCGTGGCCCGGGTCGCTTTTTGGGCATGCCCGGCCCCTTTTCTGCTCTTGACCTTCACGGCCCCGAAAGAGTAAGATAGAGATGAAAGAGGTCAAGCATGTACGACTACAATGTAGAGACGAAAATCGCAGCCGATCGCTCGCTCACGATCCGGGGGTTGCCCTTCGAACCAGGGGACAAGGTCAAGGTCACCGTTCGGGCCGAAGAGGCGACTAGTGGAAATGGCGATCGCTATCCCCTGCGCGGCCAGCCGATCCGTTACAGCAACCCCTTTGGCAGCGTCGCGGAAACTGACTGGAATGCCCCGAAATGATCCTGCTCGACACCCACGTTTGGGTGTGGTGGACCCATGGCACGGGGCAGCTTTCCGACGCGCAGAACGGGACCATCCAAGCCAACGAGACCGACGTCATCGGTATCAGTGCCATCTCCGTTTGGGAAGTGGCCAAGCTCGTTGAGTACGATCGCCTGAAACTGCCGTGCCCCACAGATGAATGGGTCGCCAAGGCTTTGACTTACCCAGGCGTCCGTCTCTTGGAGCTGACCCCGGAGATTGCCATCGAGTCGACCCGGCTGCCCGGCGAGTTCCACCGCGATCCGGCCGACCAGATTATCGTGGCAACAGCAAGGGTACACGATTGCCCGCTCGTCACGTCGGACGAGAGCATTCTCGAGTATCCCCACGTCCAAACGGTCAAGTGAACCCTTCTTCGTAGGGTGGGGGCTTGCCCCACCGCCCCTCGCCGGCAGCCGCAAGCGACTTGTCGACTTGCAGCCACGGCGTATAATGGGCGAGCCGAACGCAATTGAACGTACCGACAACAGCAAGGAGGACGACCATGGAGCAACTCACTGGTTCATGCCTGTGCGGCTCACTGAAGTACACCTGCAACTCCGGGCCGCTCTTCACGGCGGCGTGTCACTGTAAGACTTGTCAGAAATCGACGGGAAGTGCCTTCTCCGTCGTGGTGGGCGTCCAGCGTGCCGACATGACCATAGAAGGCAACACCCGCACAACCTACGAAGGTCTCGGTGACAGTGGCCAGCCCACCTATCGCCACTTCTGCTCCCAGTGCGGCTCGACCATCATGGCCGAGATGGCCGCCCAGCCGGACCTGGCCTTCATCGCCGCCGGCACCCTCGACCACCCCGAAGCCCTGACGCCCCAACTGCACGTCTACTGGCGCGACCACCAGCCCTGGCTGGAGACTCTCGCGAACCTCCCCCAACACGACACCATGCCCCAGCAATGACGCGCCAGCCTTCGTAGGGTGGTGGCTTGCCCCACCGCTTCCCAGGCCACCCGCCCCGGCCGGTCCGACCGTTGTTCGGGTTTCCTTGGGCGAGGAGTTTGTGTAGAATCTCGCTCAATGCGCGACATGGGGGACGCGACATGGAGCGGGCACGCGGTTCGACGCGCGCCCAGGGGCGAAAGGACGAGGACATGAGCGGTACGCAAGGCGTGATGCGGTGGGTGGGGGCAGTTATCGGTGCGTGTATGGCGGTCACGGCATCGGCCGCGGTACGGCTGCCTTCGGTGGTGGACAGTCACATGGTCCTCCAGCGGGACAAGGCCATCTCCATTTGGGGTTGGGCCGATCCGGGCGAAGACGTTATCGTGACGCTCGACGATCGGAAGGTGTGGACGGGCCGGGCCCAGGCCGACAGCGACGGGCGCTGGCAGGTGTTCCTGCCGCCGATCGCAGCGGGCGGGCCGTACACCATGACGGTCCAGGGGGCCAATACGATCACGCTGACCGACATCCTGATTGGCGAGCTTTGGGTCTGTTCGGGCCAATCGAATATGGAGATGGGTCTCGGCGTGGTCAAGGACGGCGAAAAGGAACGGGCCGCCGCCGATTATCCGAAGATTCGCCTGTTCGAGCTGCCCCAGGTGGCCGCGGGCGAGCCGCGCGACGATATCGATGCCCACTGGCGCCTCTGTCACCCGGACAACATCGCGGAAGGCCGTTGGGGCGGGTTCTCGGCCGTGGGGTATTTCTTCGGTCGCGAGCTGCATCGCGAACTGGGCGTACCCATCGGCCTGATCGACGCCTCCTGGGGCGGGACGCGGATCGAGCCATGGACCCCGCCGTGCGGATTTGAACCCATCCCGACGGTGCGGCATTTCGCCGATGAGATTCGGGAAAAGGACGCCGAGTATAAGGCGAATTTGCCGGGCAAGCTGGAGGAGATCGAACGGTGGATCGCAGCCACGCGGGCGGCGCTGGCCGAAAAGAAGCGACTGCCGATCTCTCCCTGGTGGCCGCGTCATCCCCTGGAGAGCCACGCCGAACCCAGCGGCCTCTACAACGGCATGATCCATCCGCTGACCCCCTTGGTCATCCGCGGCGTGATCTGGTACCAGGGCGAGTCGAACGTCCACTCGCGCGATCGCATGCTCTACTTCGACAAGATGAGGGCTCTTATTGATGGCTGGCAGAAGGTGTGGCGCGAGGGAGGTCCCATGCCCTTCTACTACGTGCAGATCGCGCCGTTCCAGTATCACTGGCATAACCCGGCTCTGAAGCCTTACGAGGTGCCGTTGCTTTGGGAGGCCCAGACGCTTGCGCTGAGGATCCCCAACACGGGCATGGTGGTCACCACCGATATCGGCGATCTGCGCGACATCCACCCGGCCAATAAGCAGGAGGTCGGCCGGCGCCTGGCCCTGTGCGCCCTGGCCCGGACCTATGGTCGCGAAGGGCTGGTTTGCTCCGGGCCCTTATACAAATCCCGGAAGGTCGAGGGGAGCCGGATTCGACTGTCCTTCAACTACGTCGGCTCAGGTCTGGCTTCGCGTGACGGAAAGCCTTTGGATTGGTTCCAGATCGCCGGCGAAGATATGCAATTCGTCGAGGCCCAGGCCAGAATCGATGGCAATACGGTTCTCGTTTGGAGTGACGACGTGCCCGCGCCCAGGTACGTGCGTTTCGGCTGGCATCAGGAAGCCGAGCCGAACCTGATGAACGCCGAAGGCCTACCGGCCAGCCCCTTCCGAACCGACCAATTCGCCTATCCGGCCGATTAACATCGCGCGGCCCAGGAATAGAATCGGTGGGAAAATGGCGGTCTCTTCCAGGCCCATACCCGAAGAGATCGCCATCCCGCAAAAAGGCCAAGTCGCGGGGCAGAGGCTCACCCCACCGCTTCTCTATCTGACATACTGAAAGGTCTCGCCCCAACTCATGAGAACCACAGGGATCTTGTTCCCCTCCAGATTGCTGAGCGTGCGAACCACGCCCTGGCGTCCGTCTACGATATGTCGAAGTTCATTCTCGTGGCCCGGGATAATGAGCTCGGGATCGATCGCAGCTATCTTCCGCTGCATGCCGCGATCTCGGCAGTTGATGAAGAGGATGTCCACGTCGTGCGTCTTCCCAATCCCCTTGATCCAGTTGTCGTAGTCACTCCCCCGGCTCTGATCCCCCATATGCATGAGACTCACGCCGTCGGCGGTCGCCAGATAGACCGGGTTGGGGATTGTTGCTCCCTGACTGCCCGGAAACGCGATGAACGACACTCCATCGACGTTGCCTTTGTACGTGTCGGACACGCGCACCAAGGATCTTTCAATGTCCGAGTTGGGCCAGAGCGCCTGGGGGACCACCACTTTCTTTCCCAGAGCGGCCATCTCGTGCGCAAACGCGACATCTGCATGGTCGGGATGGTCATGGCTGATGAAGGCCACGTCAATTTCTTTGGCGAGACTCCGCAACTGTGTCTTCGTCATGGCCACCTTGCGATAGCCATGTGAAATATCGAAGGCGAACGTATGGTTGGCCGTCCTCACCACGAAAGCACAATTGTAGAACTTCCATACCTTAGCACCCTTCTCGGGATGTCCGGCCGATTGCAGATGCGCCAATCCCCCTTGAATGCGCTTCTGAAAATAGTCGGCTACGACATCCAGTACCGGCGCTTCGCCCAGGTGCAGGGGATCGTCCAGTGCGGCCAGTGCCTGGATCCGGATAATCGGGGGATCGACTTGGGGAGGATGTGCCTGTAGAGTTCGGTCCACCCAGTCCAATGTCGCGCGGGCCCAGCGGTTGCGCAGCTCAATGATCTCAGACGGCACAGCCGGATACCGGATGAAAGGATCGAGCAATCCATCTTCCAGCGTCTCCTGCCCATACCTGTTCTGGGCACTACCGACGAGGGCCGCTTGCGCGATGATCAAGAGTGAGAGATACCGCACGATACGGCGCGTGCGCCAGTAACGATGTGGGCGGTGCTGTTCCAGTGGTGTCATGGGTTGCCTCCAACGCGGAATGCTGGGTGGGCGGGCGGAATTCCATAATCCACGGCCGCCTCCATCGAACGGCGAATGTCGTTGACCAGGGGAAACTCCACGCCGTACTCGAACAGGCAGCGCAATTGCGCGGGGTCATCCGTGCCAAAGTAGTTCACGCGAATTCCGGATGCCTTTAGCGTCTTGGCGTAGTCTCGGAATTCGGGCAGGATGGGGCCGCGAAGTTGGATGAAGGCGGCCTTGGCCTCGATGGTGTCTTCGACGTAATCCCATTTGTTTGTCTGCCGGTCCATGTTGCAGATCATCACCTTCGGCTCGACCGCTTTCGCCTCCCTGGCAGCGGCAGCGCCGCAGGCCAAAAACGCCTGGTGCAGGCGCTTCTCCCGGAC
>Ga0272443_10003153_pt1 | contig 19823 bp, 18 predicted proteins | sample SSMAcet12_FD_193581 | JGI IMG/M metagenome (GOLD analysis project Ga0272443, IMG submission 193581) | Marine sediment archaeal communities from Little Sippewissett salt marsh, Falmouth, MA, United States - SSM-Acet-12 | ecosystem: Environmental > Aquatic > Marine > Wetlands > Sediment ... | reverse complement strand
ATCATGGCGATTTTGGTTATCGTGAAATGCGCATATCATCTTGGGGGTGCTCCGCGCCGGTACGCGGGGCTGAGATCATACCCTTGTAACTTGATGCAGGTAATGCTGACGCAAGGAAAAGATGAAGTCTGTGAAATCCCTTCCTGCTTCGCCCCTTCCCTTGCGCCCTCCTGCCGCCGATTATTAGAGGACACAGCACCGAGAGACCATGAAAACACCATCCGAAAAACTTTCCTGTCCCGAACAGTTCTACGGGCCGGGCTCGGAGAAAATATACAGCGAAGGTTCGCTCCATCCCGTCAGGGTCGGCATGCGGAGTGTACGGCTGTCGAAGCCCTACACCGTCCGGGGAATCGCCTTCTCCTCTTTCCCGATGTACGACACCAGCGGCCCGTGGTCCGATCCGGCCTTTGTTCCTGAACCGGAAAAGGGCCTGCCCTGCATACGCGACAAATGGCACGCGGACATGGACGACCGGACGCCTTCGCCGCAGGCCGCGCCCGCGCCGATGAACGGCAGGAAACCGCTCAGGGCGAAGCCCGGCATGAGCGTCACCCAGATGCATTACGCCCGCAAGGGCATCATAACCCCGGAGATGGAATATGTGGCTATCCGCGAAAACCAGCGGCTCGAGAAGTGGATAGAAGCCTCCTCGACCGACGAGCGCCCCCTTGCTCCCGTGACCCCCGAATTCGTGCGCGACGAGGTGGCGAGAGGACGGGCCATCATCCCGGCGAACATCAACCACCCGGAGGCCGAGCCGATGATCATCGGCAGGAATTTCCGCGTCAAGATCAACGCCAACATCGGCAACTCGGCGCTCGGCTCATCCATCGAGGAGGAAGTCGAAAAAGCCGTCTGGGCCTGCCGATGGGGAGCCGACACGGTCATGGATCTGAGCACCGGCAGGAACATCCATGAAACCAGGGAGTGGATTCTGAGAAACTGCCCCGTGCCGGTCGGCACGGTACCGATCTACCAGGCGCTCGAGAAGGTGGGGGGCGTGGCCGAAGATCTCACGTGGGAAATCTACCGCGACACCCTGGTCGAACAGGCCGAACAGGGTGTCGACTACTTCACCATTCACGCGGGCATCCTGCGGGAATTCCTGCCTCTCGCCGCGCGACGCCTCACCGGCATCGTGTCGCGGGGAGGCTCCATCATCGCCAAGTGGTGCCGCGCGCATGGTGCGGAAAACTTCCTCTACACCCACTTCGGGGAGATCTGCGACATTCTTCGCTCCTACGATATAGCCATCTCCATCGGCGACGCTCTCCGCCCCGGATCGATAGCGGACGCGAACGACGGCGCGCAGTTCGGTGAACTCCGCACCCTCGGCGAACTCACGAAAACCGCATGGGAACAGGACGTGCAGGTGATGATCGAGGGACCGGGGCACGTGCCGCTGAACCTCGTCGAGGAAAACATGCACAAGCAGCTCGAATACTGCCACGAAGCGCCCTTCTACACGCTGGGGCCGCTCGTCACCGATATCGCGGCCGGTTACGACCACGTCAACTCGGCCATCGGGGGAACGCTCCTGGCGAGCCTCGGCTGCGCCATGCTCTGCTACGTCACCCCGAAAGAACATCTCGGCCTGCCGGGCAGGGAGGACGTGCGCGAAGGAGTCATCGTCCACAAGCTCGCCGCCCACGCCGCCGACCTGGCGAAGGGAAATCCCGCGGCATGGCTGCGCGACATCCTGATGAGCACCGCTCGATACTCGTTCGCCTGGGACGACCAGTTCAGCCTCTCCTTCGATCCGGAAAAAACCCGCCGGGTCCACCGGGAAAGCTCGCCGGAACAGGCCGAAACGATCACGCAGGAACGCTACTGCACCATGTGCGGACCGGACTTCTGCTCGATGAAAAAATCACAGGAAGCCACGGAGGAATAGGGGGGATTGTTGATTCGTTGATTTGTTGAACTGTTGAATCGTTCAGCCGGACATCGTCCGGTAACAGGCAAAAAACAAGACAGCCTCCCGGGAAATCGGGAGGCCGCCGGTTTCAAGCAATCCTTCTCGTCACTTTTCACTACTCGTCACCCGTCACTGTTTCAGCAGCAGGCAGCGCGGACGATGGCCACGAAGTCGTCGGCCTTGAGGCTGGCGCCCCCGATGAGTCCGCCGTCGATGTTCGGTTTGGCGAACAGCTCGGCCGCGTTCGACGGCTTGACGCTGCCGCCGTACTGGATGCGCAGGTGCTCGGCTGGAAGATCACCGTACATTTCGCGAACGGTATCGCGGATCGTCGCGTGCATCTCTTCGGCCTGCTCCGGGGTCGCCGTCTTGCCGGTCCCGATGGCCCAGACGGGCTCGTAGGCGACAACCACGCCGACGAGATCGCTCACGCCTTCGAGGCCTTCCCTGACCTGGCCGGTGACGACCTCCGTCGTGATCCCCTTCTCGCGCTCCTCGAGGGTTTCACCGACGCACATGATGACCTGCAGGCCTTCTCCCAGCGCCTTTTTCACCTTGAGGTTTACCGTGGCGCTGGTTTCCCCGAAGAGCTGGCGGCGTTCGGAGTGTCCCAGGATCACGTAGGTGCAGCCGATGGATTCAAGCATGCGCACAGAGACTTCACCGGTGAAGGCTCCTTCTTCCTCGTAATGGCAGTTCTGGGCGACAAGCCGGATATCGCTCCACTCGACCACCTTTCGCACAGCGTCGAGAGCGGGAAAAGCCGGCGCGATGCCGACTTCGCAGTTCACGAGCCCGTCACCGAGCTGCTCGGCAACGGCCGTCGAAAGCTCCACGGCTTCCTCGACGGTCTTGTTCATTTTCCAGTTTCCGACAACGATCTTTTTTCGCATGGTCAATACTCGGTTACGATTTCGCTGTAGATTTTATCGATCTGGTCGACGGGGAAGGTGTGTTTCCCCGACCGGGCGTCGCGAAGCACAACCGCGGAGTTGTCGACCGAGACGATCCTTCCGTGCCAGACCCTGTCGGCGATCGTGATGAGGTTCACCTCCTTGTCGACAAGCTCGCTGTTTCCGCCGATCTCGGCGGCCCTGTAGACAACCTGACGTTTTCCCATGGGTTTACAATACGTTTATTGAAAGTTACTTGACGAAAATTTCCAGAATCTCGTAGTGCAGCTCTCCTTTCGGCACGCTGATCTGCACCTTGTCGCCGACGGTCTTTCCTATGAGGGAACGCCCTACGGGTGAACGCACCGAGATCTTGCCCTGATCGGTATCCGCCTCCTCGGAGGAAACCAGCGTATACTCGACGATATCCTCTTCCTCTTCCGCGACCAGGTTGCGGAGTTTTACGGACGTGAGGATATAGACCCTGTCAGTCCTGATCTGGCGAGGATCGAGGATCGTTGCGCGTGACAGCTTGCTTTCAAGTTCCCCGATACGGCTTTCGAGCTGTGACTGTTCTTCCCTCGCCGCCTCGTATTCCGCGTTTTCGCTCAGGTCTCCGTGCGACCTCGCCTCGGCGATTTTTTCCAGAACCTCCTTTCTGGTATCGTTCTTCATGACGTTCAGTTCCTCTCTCAGCCTGTCGTATCCGGACTTGGTCAGGTAAATTCTGTCACTCATAGCACAAAGAGTTTATTGTTAAACCGGTCATCGGCCCGGATACCCCTTCGGCTCCTTCGCTCTTGACCTCCGCGACAAAAAAAAGTAAAGTCAGCGGACGATGCTGACTTTACCTTTATGTCGTATAAATAATGTACGATTCTTTGAAAAGCCTCCAAAGCGGCCTACAGGTTAAAGGCGAAATAAACCTTGCTTCCGTTGCGTTCGACCAGGAGAAAGAGCAGATCGCCCCGCTTCATCCCGCCGACGAGATCGAGAAACTGTTTATAGGAGGAGATGTCCCGCCTGTTCGCGGCCCTGATCACGTCCCCCTCCCTGAGCCCCGCGCGATAGGCGTTACCCGCCTGATCGACCCCGGTGACGACAACCTTTCCGCCATCGGCCTGGAGCCGGTAGCGGGAAGCGAGGTCTGAAGAGAACGGGGCGACGCTGAATCCGAGCTCCTCGTCGATTTTCCGGTCGGCTGCCGCCTCGGCCTGCTGTCCGGGAAGCTCACCGAGCCTGACGTTGACCTTTTTGACCACACCGTTGCGCCAGAGGGTCAACCCGACCGTCCTGCCTGGAGGCGTGGCCGCGATCTGGTTGCGAAGCTCCACCGTATTTCTGACCTTCCTGCCGTCTATCTCGAGGATCACGTCACCGGTCTTCACTCCGGCCGAACGGGCGGGCCCGTTATCGACCACGGTACCGACCAGCACGCCTCCGGCTTCCTTGAGCCGGAGTCCCTTCGCGATGTTTTCGTCGACATCCTGGATCGTCACCCCGAGCCAGCCTCTGGTGACCTTGCCGTTGCTGATGAGCGACTCCATGATCTGGCGGGCCATGTTGGACGGCACGGCGAAACCGATCCCCTCGAAACCGCCGGTGCGGCTCGCGATGGCCGTATTGATGCCGACGAGTTCGCCGCTGATGTTCACCAGCGCTCCTCCGGAGTTCCCGGGATTGATCGCCGCATCGGTCTGGATGAAATCCTCGTAATCGGCGAGACCGACATTCGCGCGTCCCTTGGCGCTGACGATACCCTGCGTCACCGTCCGCGCAAGATTTTCACCGAGCGGACTGCCGATGGCGATCACCCATTCGCCGACGCGCAGGGCGTCGCTGTCGCCGATGGCGATCGGCTTGAGGTTCTTCGCATCGACCTTCAGGACGGCGATATCGGTTTTCGGGTCGGTACCGACCACTTTCGCGTCCAGACGCCGGTTGTCGCTGGTTCGCACGTAGATGGCGTCCGCCTTGTCGATCACATGGTTGTTGGTCAGGATGTAACCGTCCTTGCGCACGATAACCCCCGAACCGAGTCCGCGCAGGACCTCCTTCTGCCCGTTGCTCCGCTCCCTTTCGCGGGGAATGCCGAAAAATTCGTCGAACGGGCTGCCGAAAAGATCGAACGGCGAGACGAAGCGACGGTTGACCGTCTTTTCAGTGAATATGGTGACGACCGAAGGCGTGGCCGATTCGGCAATATTCACGAACGCCTCGTTGAAATCCCGCAGCGACCGTATCGGCATGTCGCGGGTCGCGTTGGCGGCCGAAGCCTCGTTCGTCCGGTTGCTCACCGCCGCATGGCGGTCCTTGCCGGAAAACGTGAACTCGATATTGGAAAAAACAAGCCCGCCGACGGCCACCCCGGCGAGAATCAGGAACAGGTAGGTGAGTTTGTTCTTTTTCATCTTGCACTGCGTTTGTTCATGTTGTTCGATAATCGTTGCCGGACAAAAAACCTGTGGAGGTTCCGCCTCCCGCTTGTCAGTCCTCGAAATGTTCGAGGCTTTCCACGGTCCGCAGTCCCGCCCTCATCTTGTTCATGGTTTCCTCGAATTCGTTGAGCGGCACGGAATCGTCGACGATTCCGCCCGCCGCCTGAAAATAGATCGTCCCGTCGCGCACGACCATGGTTCGTATGGCTATGGCCGTCTCCAGTTCTCCCCTGAAATCGATAAAGCCCACCGCCCCGCCATACAGACCACGCTTTTCCTCCTCGAGTTCGTAAATGATCTCCATGGCCCGGACCTTGGGCGCACCGGTAAGCGTCCCGGCCGGGAAACAGGCCCAGAAGGCATCCATCGGACTGTATTCGTCGCGAAGTTCTCCCCGAACGTTGCTGACGATATGCATGACGTGCGAGTAACGTTCGATGATCATCATCTCGTTGGTCTCGACCGTTCCGACCTTGGCTATCCTGCCGATATCGTTGCGGCTCAGGTCGATCAGCATGAGGTGTTCGGCCAGCTCCTTTTCGTCACCGAGCAGGTCCGCCTCGATGCGCCGGTCCTCCTCGACGGTCTTGCCCCTCGGCCGGGTGCCGGCGATCGGCCGCGTATCGACGATCCTCCGCCCTTCGCTCCGGGCGCTGACCCGTACCAGCAGCTCCGGTGACGAACCGACGATATCGAACCCGTCCATGTCGAAATAATAGAGATAGGGCGAAGGGTTGATGGTCCTGAGCATGCGGTAGACATCGAACGGCCGGGTGTTGAGCCGCCGCATGAGCCGCTGGGAAACCTGGACCTGGAATATGTCCCCCGCCTTGATATGCTCCTTGGCGATACGGACTTTTTCGAGATAGTCCTCCCGGCGGGTATTGGAAACGACCTCCTCGGGCCTCTCCGGCATCAGGTCGATGGCTTCCCGGCCGAGCGGACGGAACATTTTCGCCCTGATGTCCCCGATCGACCGCTCGGCCCTGGCCCGGTCCGCGTCGTCGAGATAATTGACGATGATGAAAACCTTGCGCTTGACGTTGTCGAACACGACCAGCTTGTCACAGAACAGCAGGCAGGTGTCGGGAAGGTCCGCCGGATCGGGTTTTTCGGGAAAGGGAATCCGTTCGACCAGGTGCATCGTATCGTAGCTGAAGTAGCCGAAGGCGCCCGAGGTGATCATTGGCGACGATCCGGGCCCGTTGTCATCCTGCTGGGACGTACCGAAAGCCCGGAGACAACTGTCGATGACCTTTCTGAGACCATCCTGCGGCCGCACGAGATTTTCGAGGGGCCGGAAACGCTCGTCGCGTATATCGAGGGAAATATCCCCGTTCACGCTGCCCCTGAGAATCGCGACGGGGTCGATGGCGATGTAGGAAAACCTCGCGAGCCGTTCTTCCCCCTCGACCGATTCGAGGAGACAGGAATAGGCATCCTGAAGCTTGAGGTACACCGACACCGGCGTTTCGGTGTCCGCGTGCACGGTTTTCACAAGAGGGTTGAGCAGAAAAACGGGATCGTGATCGTTCCTTGACATGGGTCAATGTGCGATGTCGAATGAATAAAACTGAAAATAATAAAGAGAAAAAATCACTATCATAAAACACAGATGCCCGACAACCGAATCCCTTCGCTCCCTTGCCGGAAACACACCGCATAACCGGGGCTCCCGGAGAGAATCTTTCTTTCCCGAACTGGCTGAAAGCCCTGCTGCTGTCACCGGGAATCCTCTTCTGCGCCGCCTACCTGGCCGTCTACCTGCTCACCAACGTCTATCTCGAAAGGGAACTGAAAACCGACATCGCCGAATCCTGCAGCACGGCGAGCGGAAACCGCTACAGCCTGTCGGTCGACCATCTGTCGGCCGGGCTCGACCTTCAGTCGGTCAGACTCGAGAATCTGGAGCTGTTCCCGGCGAAGCCGCCCGCGAGCGGTATTGCCTCCGAACGCATCGTCATCCCCGAACTGCTGGTCGAAAAACTCGACCTCTGCAACCTGCTCTTCAGCAGGAAAACAGCCGAACGGATCGCGGAAACGATCTCCCGGAGCATTCTCGATATCGACGGAAAGCGAAGGGTTCCGAGGCTGGTCAGTGAACCATGAGGCCGGTCCGCGCCCAGCGGATCGAAGCCAGTTTCGCCATCGGGTCTGAAAGCGGAATGTCGGGACTCCAGGACCAGTATACCAGCAGCGCCTGGCCGACAATGTCCTGCTCCGAAAGAAAACCCCAGTAACGGCTGTCGAGACTGTTGTCCCGATTGTCGCCCATCACGAAGAAATAGTTCCCTGAAACGGTATAGGAGTCCGCCGGTCTGCCGTCGACGAGAATCGTTTCTCCCGACCTGCCGATCGTATGGCCTTCGTCGGCGATCAGGTCGGCGTACACCGGAAGTGTCGAACGGTCCAGTTCGAGCACGTCGCCCCTGCGCGGGATGTAGAGAGGACCGTAATTATCCTTGTTGAAGCCGGAATACGCCGGGAAGATCTGCGGATCTGCGGACCCTTCGGGCTGGATCGGAGCGACATACTCGGCGTGTTCGGGAAGCGACTGCGCCACACCGTTGACGATGAGCTCGCGGTCCCGTATTTCAAGCGTGTCGCCGGGAAGGGCCACGCATCGTTTGATATAGTTCAGCGACCGGTCTTTCGGAAATTTGAAGACCACGATATCGCCCCTCTCGACCGAATCGACCCCCGGCAGCCTCGCATCGGTAAACGGCACCTTCGCACCGTAGACATACTTGTTGACGAAAAGAAAATCCCCTGCAAGCAGGGTCTTCTCCATCGAACTGGTTGGAATATGATACGACTCAACGATGAACACGCGGATAAGCGTGGCGAAGAACAATGCGACGAGCAATGCCTCGAACCACTCCTTTGAATGCTGTTTTCCTGTCTTCCCTTTTTCCCTGGCCAATGTTTTTCAGACTTGATTTGGTTATGCGGACCCGGCAACTGTAGCGGGCACCTGTATTTGACGCCGTTCAACGGCATTTTCTTGCGTCCCGGCCCTCTCGAAGGTGACGAACAGAGCTTTATTCGTCGATATTCAGCACGGCGAGAAAGGCCTCCTGGGGGACTTCCACCCTGCCGACCTGCTTCATGCGCTTCTTTCCCTCTTTCTGTTTCTCTATAAGCTTTCTTTTCCTGCTGATATCGCCGCCGTAGCACTTGGCCAGCACGTTCTTGCGCATTGCGGAAATCGTTTCGCGCGCGATGACCCTGCTGCCGATCGCCGCCTGGATCGCCACTTCGTACATCTGCCGGGGAATGATGCCTTTCAGCTTCTGACAGAGCTTCCGCCCCCATTCGTAGGCTTTCGAACGATGCACGATGGTCGAGAGAGCATCGACCCCCTCGCCGTTGAGCAGCACATCGAGCTTGACGAGGTCCGAGCCCCGGTTCCCGATGTACTCGTAGTCCATCGATGCGTAGCCTTTCGAGACCGATTTCAAACGGTCGTGAAAATCGAAGACGATTTCGGAAAGCGGAAATTCGAAATGCAGGTTCACCCTCGTGGTATCGAGATAATCGGTATTCTTGTACTCGCCCCGTCGTTCCATGGCAAGTTTCATGACGTTGCCGATGTAGTCGGCCATGGTGATGATCTGCATGCTGACATAGGGCTCCTCTATCTGGCTGATGGAACCGGCGTCGGGCATCTTCGAGGGATTGTCGACCAGGATGGTTTCCCCGGCCGTCGTCAGCACACGGTATTCCACGTTGGGAACCGTCGTGATGATATTGACCTTGTATTCCCGCTCCAGCCGCTCCTGGATTATTTCCATGTGCAGCAGGCCGAGAAATCCGCAGCGGAAACCGAAACCGAGCGCGGCCGAGGTTTCCGGCGTATAGACAAGCGAGGCGTCGTTGAGCGAAAGTTTTTCGAGCGATTCGCGCAGGTCCTCGAATTCGTCGGAGTTGACCGGGTAAAGACCGCTGAAGACCATCGGCTTGACGTCCTTGTATCCCGACAGCCTCTCGCTCGCGGGCGCGTCGGCGTGCGTTACCGTGTCGCCGACCTTGGCGTCCTTTACATCCTTGATCGAACAGATGAGATAGCCGACGTTGCCGGATTCCAGTTTTCCCGCCGGCTGCCGCTTGAGGCCCATCGTGCCTATCTCGTCGGCGAGGAACACCTTGTTGTTGGCGAAAAACCTTACGCGCTCTCCTTTTTTGAGCACGCCGTCGACGATCCTGATATAGACGATAGCGCCGCGGTAGGAATCGAAAACCGAATCGAAGACCAGCGCTCTCAACGGCTGGTTGCGGTGATCGACCGGAGCGGGAATCCGCGTGACGATCGCCCGGAGCAGTTCATCGATGCCGATCCCGGCTTTTGCCGAGACCTCGACGATATCCTCACGTTCGACCCCTGTGAGATCGATGATCTGGTGGGCGACCCCCTCCACGTCGGCGGAAGGAAGATCGATCTTGTTGATGACGGGAATGATCTCCAGGCCGGCCTCGACCGCGAGGTAGAGATTCGCGATGGTCTGGGCTTCCACCCCCTGGGTCGCATCGACCACGAGCAGCGCGCCTTCGCAGGCCGCGAGCGAACGAGAGACCTCGTAGCTGAAATCGACGTGTCCCGGCGTGTCGATCAGGTTGAGAATATATTCGTCGCCGTCCGGCGCCTCGTGGCGCATCTGGATGGCGTGGCTCTTGATCGTGATGCCCCGTTCGCGCTCGAGATCCATATCATCGAGCACCTGCGCGGCCATCTGGTTCTGCTGCAGCGTTTTCGTCGCCTCGAGCAGCCTGTCGGCAAGCGTCGATTTACCGTGATCTATGTGCGCTATGATGCAGAAATTCCTGATAGCGCTGACTTCCGTGCCGCCCGAAGACATATATGGTTGCGTATGTTAACGTGAGAAAAAAAGCGTTGCCGCCCGTATCCACCGCGCCGTTCCGGAGAAAAACGTCCGGTGGGCGAAGGGGGAATATAGCGAAAAATCGAAAGGAAGTAATCGCCCTGTCAGGAAAAGAACGGGGCCGCTTCGCCGCAGCGAAATCCGCAGCAGAATTCGTTGGCCTCCATTCTTCTCTTACCCTCCATCTGCAGGGAGAGAATTTCCACCCATCCGTCCAGGGCCATGACGAAAAGACGATTGTCCTCTACGCAGAGACGCCCGGGAACCATGGCCTGTTCATCCGCCTCGGAAAGATGGAAATCGGCCGGAGCGGCCCTGAACACCTTTACCTTCCTGTGGTTGAATACGGCCCATGCCGCGGGCTTCGGTGCAAGGCCCCGGATGAAGTCACAGATCGCGTCGACGGATTCGACCCAGTCGATGCGAGTATTTTCAGGCGTGAGCTTCGGCGCCTTGCTCGCAAGCAGGTCATCCTGGCTGCTGGTTTCGACTCGGCCGTCCCTGATGAGGCGAAGGGTTTCGACCACGACGCCCGCACCTATCCGCGCGAGCCTTCCGGCCAGTTCGCCCGCGTTCTCGTCGGGATCGATCGGCGTGGATTTGCTCAGAATGACATTTCCGGTATCGACGGTTTTGCGGAGGAAAAAGGTCGTCACGCCCGTTTCCTTCTCGCCGTTGATGATGGCCCAGTTCACCGGCGCGGCGCCGCGGTAACGGGGCAGAAGCGAAGCGTGAAGATTGAACGCGCCGAGTCGCGCGAGCCCGTACACCTCGGGCGGCAGAATACGGAAGGCGGCGACCACGATGACGTCCGGCCGGTACCGGGCGACGGTACCGGCGAAACGGGGATCCTTCACGTCGTCGATCTCGATCACGTTGATCCCGAGTTCTTTCGCGGCGTTCTTCACCGGAGTGGGTTCGGACTCCGCGCGCCTGCTTCTGCGAGGCTTGTCCTTGCCCGTAACGACCAGCACGAGTTCGAAATCGCTGTCGGCGGCGGCTATGGCCTGAAGGGAAGGGACCGCAAAATCCGGGGTCCCCATGAAAATGATGCGCATCGGGATTACTTCACTGTTTTATCCTGGCAAGAGAATGGTCGCAGCCCTGCCATCAGGCTTCGGTCGGAAGATGTCGCGCCACGGGATAGGGGGCGCTGAAATCACCGCCGCCTATTGCGTCGAGTTCCTTCTGGATTTTCCTGAGGTCCCTCCGCTTCATGCGGTCGACGAAAAGAGTCCCGTCGAGATGGTCGATCTCGTGCTGCAGCACCCGCGCCAGGAACCCCGAAAATTCCCCGACGCGCTCGTCGAAGTGCTCGTCACGATATTTGAGCCGGATAGCGGATGGCCTGACGACATCGCCGCGCACGTCGGGAATGCTCAGGCACCCTTCCTCCATCGCAACGAACCCTCTCACATCGAGAATGTGCGGATTGACGACAACCATCGGAGGCACCTCCTCATAACCCTTTACCGGCGAGATATCGATTACCAGCAGACGACTCGACACGCCTACCTGGGGAGCGGCGAGCCCCACGCCGTCGGCTCGCCTCATCGTTTCGAACATGTTCCCGATGAGTTCCTCGTGCCCGGCATCCGTTCCCTTCAGCGGTTTGGCTTTTCTGCGCAGCACCTCGTCGCTGTATGTATTGATAGGCAGAATCATAGCTGTTTTTTGTTTTATCAAACCCGCAGCCCGCATAAAAAGTTGCCCCGGCAAAACCGCTGGAACGCGCGAGAAACGGCCTCGTTGCGGAAGCGTATGGAAATTGATAATATCGGCTTATTTTTAAGTAAATTAGATACGATTTATAATTCAAACATGACAATGAAAAAATTTTCCGCGGCGCATATACTCGCCGCACTCCTGCTCCTGCTGAGCCTCCCCGCTCCGCTCGTGGCTGAGGATACGGCGGTCGCGCTTCCCGACACGGCGTCCCTGAACGCCGGGGCGGAAGAGGAGCTCTCCATACCCGATTCCGCGGCCACCCCGCTGCCGGAACCCGAAAAAGTGGACGACCGCGACATCACCAGAGCGTTTTCGGACTCGCTGAAACAACAGGGCGGTTTCCCGGTCGTCGTCAACAGCAACGAGATAATCCGTCTCTACAGCCGCCTCCGGGATATCGACGCCGAACAGCGGGCGGTCAAGACCTCGCGCCTGCTTACGGAATTTTTCCGTTCGTCCGAACCGGTGGACTCTCTCCGGATCGTCGAAGGCAAAACGCTCACCGCCATCAGAAGCTCGAACAACATCATCGCGGCCTTCACCGACGAGGACGCCGAGGCACTGGGCACATCGAGAATGCGGCTCGCGGATTCGGTGCTCACGAGAATATCGAACCAGGCGGAAAAATTCCGTGAGGAAACAAGCGGACGCAATATCCTCCTGAGCATCCTCAAGGCGCTCGCCCTCCTGCTCACGCTCGCCGTCGTATGGCACTACCTGAACAGTTTCTTCACGCTCATCGACGGCTGGATCCAGAAAATCCGCCTGCATAACAGCACCAGCAGCCAGAACAAGCTGGTCCAGCTGCTTTCGCCCGACCATCTCGCCTCAGGCTTCGGATGGTTCAGCCGGATAACCGAACTGTTCCTGAAAATCCTGTTGATCTATGCCTACCTGACGACGGTCTTCAGCTTCTTCCCCTGGACGCAGGACCTTTCGACAAACCTGCTGGCCTTCGTGCTCGAACCCGCGAAACGCCTGTTCGGAGAACTGGTAACGATGATCCCGAACATCATCGCCTTCATCATTCTCGTCGCCCTCGTCCGTTACCTCGGCAGGGTCAGCGACATCGTCTTCCGCAACATCGGGAAGGGCGAACTGAAGTTCGTGGGATTCGAGGCGGAATGGGCGGAACCGACACGTAAAATGGTTAAGATAGTGCTCTATGCACTGGTGGCGTTCCTGCTGCTGTCATCGATGCCTCTCGTCAACAACCGGGCTGCGCTGACGATCATCGTCATTCTCGGCCTGACGTTCTCGCTCAGCGCGGCGCCTGGCGTGCAGAATATCGTCAGCGGCATCATGCTGAACTATACCGGCTCGTTCAGGGTGGGAGACCGGGTACGCCTCGACGACATCAGCGGCGAGATAGTGTACAAGGGGTTGCTGGTGACCAGACTCAGGACCCTGCGCAATGAGATCGTCGTCATCCCGAACAAAAGCGTATTTCGCTCAAAAATTTTAAATTATACCGAATCGGTCCAGAAAAACGGGCACATCTCCCTGCAGGTCCAGTTCAATCTCGAACGGAACATCGAAATGGAGGGCATCCGGGACAAGGTCATCCAGGCCGCGCTCGGCACCGACGGCATCATGCTCGATCCGAAACCCGTTTTTTACCGTACCGACGCCGCAAACGGCAGGTACGGCTATCTGCTCAGAGCCAACACCGGGGATATTGAAAATCTCGAAGCGCTGTATTCGCGGCTCATGCAGAACGTAGAGGACACCTTGCGGAAAAACAATATCATGTAGGAACTGTTTCATGGCTGCCGTTCAGAAAAAAAACCGGAAGGAAACCGTCGCGCAGGCGGATCAGGCGGAATCGCTGTTCAAGATGTCGATGAAGGAAGAGGGGTACCGCTGCACGAGGGAAAGAATAGCCGTACTTCGCGAAATCTACGAAACCGACAGCCATCTCGACGCCGACGAAATTTTCGTACGACTTAAAAAAAAGAATGTCAGCATTTCAAGGGCAACCGTGTACCACACGCTCGATCTGCTCTTCAAGTTTCATCTCGTCAACAAGATAGATCTCGGACATAAACACACGCACTACGAAAAGTCGCACGGCGAAAAAAACCATTTGCACATCATCTGCGAACAGTGCGACCGCGTAGTCGAGGTACACAGCGAAAAACTGAACCGTATACTTGAAAAACTCTGCAACGAGAACGGCTTCACGCTCGGAAGTTTCAGTCTCCAGGTCTTCGCACAGTGCCGCCGGGAAGCCGAACATCACGACTGCGAGCTGAAAGGCGAAAAAAAAAACGTGCCGGCATGACGACGCCGGGCGCCCCGTCAGCGGACCATCGTACCCGGTTTCCGGCGCCGTGACGCCGAAACCCGTGAACGCGACCGTTCTTCCTGTGCATCATGTCCGGAACCGGCTTTTGAACCCTGCCGGGAGCATGGCTCCCGGATTACCGCAGCAACCATCATGGATGTCTCCCTTTTTGCCGCCATCATCGGCGGAGTCATCGTCCTGGGAGTGCTTGGAGACTTTCTCTTCACCAAAACCAAGATCCCGAGCCCGGTGATGCTCATGCTGGCCGGCATACTGCTCGGCCCCGCAACCAACATTCTGCAGAGCGACATATTCTTCGGCATAGCACCCTATTTCGGCACCATAGCGCTCATCCTCATACTTTTCGAAGGCGGCCTCGATCTCGAGTTCGACCTCGTCATACGCCAGTTCTCCTCCGCGCTGCTGCTCGGCTTCCTCTCCTTCGGCCTTGCCGCCGCGGGCGTAACGGCCATCTGCCTCATTCTGCTCCAGATGGAAATGAGCGAAGCCCTACTGTACGGGTTCATTTTCGGAGGCACCAGCCCGGCGATCATCCTTCCGGTACTGCCCCGGCTATCCATAACGAAAAACCTCAAGACCCTGCTCACCCTGGAAGCCGTCATCAGCGAAGTGCTCACCGTCATCTCGGTCATCATCTACATCAACATTCTCAACGAACCGCAGGACTTCGACGGCTTCAGTATTTTCACCCATATCATGTCCAGCATCGGCATATCGATCCTGCTCGCCATGCTGAGCGGTCTTGTCTGGAGTCGCTTCATGGGATACTTCAGCAAGCAGAACCTGGCCTACATGCTGACGCTCGGCTTCGTGCTGCTGCTCTACACGCTGACGGATTTTCTCGGAGGAGAACCCGCCATAACCATCCTCGCGTTCGGCATCCTGCTCGGCAACAGCAAGATACTGGCCACGAAATCCCAGTCGGTGCTCGCCCGGCTCAACAGCACGATCAACGTCGATGACTTCGAACTCGACGAGGTCGTCAAAAAAATAAACGCGGAACTCGCCTTCCTGATCCGGACGTTTTTCTTTGTCTTCATCGGGCTGCTCTTCGATTTCACCCTCTTCAGCAACGAAGTCCTGCTGACGGCCGTGGCCGTGCTGGCGGTATTCTTCGTATCGAGAGCCGCCACGATCAACCTCGTAAGGCCGCTCTCCCCCTCGCTGCGAAGCGCGCACATTTCCTCCACCCTCGCGCTCATCCCGAGAGGACTCGCGACCGCCGTCATGGCGTTCATCGTCCTCGACAGCAGGATCATCACTTCCGAAAGGCTGCTGCCGGTGGTCTTCGCGCTCATCCTCGCCAGCAACCTGGTCATGTCGATGTTCGTCTACTACTATCAAAGCCGGCACAGCAATGACGCCGCCGGGGAAGAGAAAAAAATCGTCATGTAAACCGCTCCGGCCCGGCCGGAACAACCCCCGCCCCATGCACTGGTTGCAGCCGATCATCGCCGTCACCACAAAACCCGCCCGCACGGCAGGCATGAAACATTGCCGGCAATGCAGCGGCGCGGCCCCTGCACTTTTTATTTTTCTTTTTTACAGACTGAGCTTTACATTTCTGACGCTCGTGACCGGTACACTGTCCGCAGGCATGACCTGCGACATCCGGTCCCCTTTCGCAACGGCCATGATTAGCGTGACAGGGATGTTCCGGCCGGGCGAATCGTTCAGCATGCCGAAACATGCCTCTCTCTTACTGACAATAAACGGTGACGCGGAACTTCACGCCGCGCATCAGGGATTGCATTAGCCCATGTCGCATCCGCTCTATCGAAAAATCGTCGTAAAAGTCGGCACGAACGTCATCACGAACAGGCAGGGCGAACTCGACCTGCGGATTCTTTCGCAGCTTGCCGACCAGATCGCCGCACTCCGTGAAAGGGGAACCGAAGTACTGCTCGTTTCCTCGGGCGCCATGGGAGCGGGACGCGCGATCGTCGAACTGCCGGACGACCTCGGCCCGGTAGCCGCCCGCCAGGTGCTTTCTTCGACCGGGCAGGTGCGGCTGATCAACACCTACGCCGAACTGTTCTCGAAACACGGGCACCATACGGCCCAGATTCTGGTTACGAAAAGCGATTTCCGCGACAGGCTGCACTACCTCAACATCCGGACCTGCCTTTCCGCCCTGCTCGAACAGCGCATCATTCCGGTCATCAACGAGAACGACGCCGTCTCGGTAACCGGCCTCATGTTCACCGACAACGACGAACTTTCGGGCCTGATCGCCTCGATGATGCATGTCGACGCGCACATCATCCTCTCGCATGTCGACGGGCTTTTCGACATGACCGCCTCGGAAACGAATCCCCGGATCATCAGGACGGTAGATACATCGACCAGGCATTTCCATCAGTATATCCGGCCGGGAAAATCCGAATTCGGCAGGGGAGGCATGCTCACCAAATGCCACATCGCCCAGAAGCTCACCCGTTTCGGCATTACCGTGCACATAGCCAACGGCCGCACGCCGGGAGTGCTTCTCGACATTCTGGAAGGCCGGGAAACCGGCACCCGTTTCATCGCGCAGAAACCGGTCTACGGCAGGAAACGCTGGATCGCGCACAGCGAAGGCCTGGAGAAAGGCGCGGTGGTCGTCAACAGCGGCGCCGAAGAGGCCCTCCGCTCCCTCGAAAGGGCCAACAGCCTCTTGCCCGTAGGTATTGAATCAGTTACCGGCACCTTTTTCAAGGGCGACATCATCAAGATCTGCTCGGAAACGGGAGAGGCCATCGGCTACGGCATGGCGCAGTACGGCTCGGACAGAACAAGGCAGCTTGTCGGAAAAAAAGGGGAAAAACCCCTGATCCATTACGACTACCTCTATATCGTGCCGTAAGCACAAGGCGCCCGGCACAGAATCGTAACAGGAGTACAGGCAAGACCGCTCTAAGCGGCCTTGCTGCCTTTTGTCTTCACATCCGGCTTCAGATACCCGATTTCCACCAGCTTTTGAATTGCATAAAGAAACCCCTGCTGTCTATTGGAAATACTGTCGGGCAATAGACCTGCCTTGTTTTCACAAAGACGTTCCAGAGCTGCTGAAATAACCTGCCCCTTGTCGAATGACCTGACAATAGCTGCCGTCAGAACGGAAACTCCTTCCATGACAATCTGCTCGCCATCGGTTCGAAGAACGATTGCTGCCGACTTCGGCATAACAGTTTCAACCGGATCACCATTGTCGAAAGCATCTACAAACTCGCTGAACGAATATCGGGCCTTCCTGGTCAGACATGTCGGAACAAGCCGATCGTCCACAGTCAAAGAGGAAGGCACCTCGTCATCCCGGGCTGCTGCCAGTTCGCGTAAAGAATCAAATTGCTCATCGCTTAAGGAGTAGGCATCCAGCATGAAACTGTAATGATCCAGGCACTCTTCCCTGAACCCTTTCCGCTCAGGCAGTGACGCCGCGAAGTCGAGAAAATCCTCGAGAAAATCGTAATTGCTGTAATAGCGAATCCCTTTCAGGGCGGAGGAACCGTTCTTTTTATATTCGAGAAACATCTCTACAAGCGAATACAGGTCTCCAACGGAATAGACGGCCATTACAAGCAGCCAGCGCAGGTTATATGCTGCGTAGCGAAGAAAACAGGCACACTCGAACACAAACTCCCGATCGAGATATTGTAAAGGCAAAGCATAATGCGCGGCGAACAAAACGGGGAAATCGCGTACCATATCGTCGTAGTCGGCAGAAACATTTGACAACGCATCTCCCTGATGGGCCATGGCAGATGTCAACTCGTCATAGTACAGTTGCTCCCTGTATTCCTCGTAGTAGTGCGACCCGTTGACCGGCGACAGCATATCTATCTGCGGCGCCGCCTGCTTCCTGCAAAGCATCTCATAGTAAAAATTCAGGGTAAGCCTTGCGTCATCCACTTTCTCTTCGGGAAAACCGATCATGAAAGCAACCGTCGTGCGAACACCGTTCGCATGCAGGGAATCAATGACCTGGCGGGCCCTGTCGATTTTCAACCGTTTGTTAATGATCCTCTGCATTCGCTGCGATCCGGACTCGATTCCAATGAACACGGATTCACAGCCGCTTTTGCCGAGTTCCTCTGCGGTTTCATGTGTTATGCTGTCAGCACGAAGGCTGCAATTCCATGAGAGATCCCTGGTACGCTCGTCGTTTTTCCAGTTCCTGCAGAACTCGACAAGCGTCTGTCGTGAATGGAAAAGATTGTCATGCAGCAGCGCGATCTTTGAAAAGCCGAACTGCCTGTCGAGTACCGACGCGTCTTGTGCAATGGCGTCGAACGGCCGGAGTCTGTACGATTTACCGAAAAAATTGGATGTCGAACAGAATTTGCAAAGAAATGGACACCCTCTTCCCGCCTCCACCATGAAAGAATCCAGGGTATAATCTTCGCAAAGGTCATAGGCTGGCTGCGGAATGTCATCGAGAACAGGAGGAGGCGCGACCGGATTGCAGTGGATCGAATCCCCCGAGTCACGCCAGTAAAGACCGGAAACCTTGTCGGGAGACGACTCGTGGTGCGCAACAAATGCTTTCAGTAACTCCTCGATTTCTCCGACCAGGATAAAATCGACATACCAGCACTGCTCCATGGTTGCCCTGGCGGTTGCCGTGGCATGCGGCCCTCCAAGCAGGATCTTGATATCAGGCCTTCTTCGTTTCAACTCCTTCGCTATGGCCAGTGTGATGTAATAACTGTTGCATATCGAGGAAAAACCAACCACAGAGCCGGCTGTTTCAGCCAGCCGGCCGCCGAAATCCCTGCAGAACGTCGCCGCTTTCTTCCCGGCGCCCAAATGTTGCCGATACTCATTATCGGTACTGAAAAGGGTTACCTCGACACCCAACCGCCTGAACAGGGCGGTAACGACGAGAATGCTGAAAGGAGGAGCTTTCAGGTACTTGATATGCCTGATCGTATCGATGTTGTCGAAATCCGTCGAAGTAGGGTACGATACCAACGTTATTTCTTTCATCCCTTATCCTTGTTCCATGATGGATTAAAGAACACCGTTAAGGCCGAAAAACCCAAAAGCTCCCCTGAACCGTCATCTCCTGAAGTAAAAAGCGAACAAACGGAACGGGCTATTGTTCCCACTTGATATCAAGTTCCGCCTCCACCTTGCCTTTCATCCCTTTTGCTCCGACACTTTTATCGAGAAAAATATCCCGTATCTTGGAGCCTTTTAACTCCTCCAGCACCGCAGCCTTTTCTTTTTCGCCAAGTTCTCCGATCCCCTCGGGAATTTTAATCTCGATTGCAATTTTTTTCTCTTCCGACATATCCGCCTCCTTTTTAATGGTGTAAAGAAGAAAACATTGCGCGAAGAATGACATTATGGCCAAAAACCACCATAAACCACTGTTCTGAATTCATTTATAAATATAAAGCCCTCACTTTCCTTTCACAAAAAACCTATACAATACGCACAAGAAAAACACAAATCAGCTATGGACAACAGGTCCGGCGTTTCTCCGAACGCCTTTTTTCTTACATTCGGGAAACGGAATGATACCGACAGAAAAAAAGACTGGGCACATGAAAGAAACCATCTACAGCAATCTCGACAGGGTCCGCGAAGCGAGCAGGAAGCTCTGCACGCTCTCCGACAGCGCGATCAACGCCGTGCTGCTCGACCTCGCGGACAGGATTCCGGAAAAAG
>Ga0272443_10003152_pt1 | contig 19826 bp, 14 predicted proteins | sample SSMAcet12_FD_193581 | JGI IMG/M metagenome (GOLD analysis project Ga0272443, IMG submission 193581) | Marine sediment archaeal communities from Little Sippewissett salt marsh, Falmouth, MA, United States - SSM-Acet-12 | ecosystem: Environmental > Aquatic > Marine > Wetlands > Sediment ... | reverse complement strand
AACGGTTATGTGTATGTGCCGTCCCGAGCACTCGGGATGGCATATACACAATGTTAGCAATCGTTTGATTATGTAACGTTTAATATAAAGCCTGATATGTAGCTATTCTGAATTTCTTAAACATTGAAAATAATTCCGGACCTGTCATCCTTGTCATAATCAGTCCAAAAAGATCATTTTTTTGATCTATCCAAAACCATGTACTGTGATAGCCACCCCATCCAAAAATCCCCTCTGGGGACAGTGCCCCATCTGTTATGGGATCAGTAAGGTGACATAAGGTAAAACCTGATCTGAAACCTGGTAATCCTAAAGGAGCATCCGTTTGTGGTTGATGCATCCAGGAAATTGATGTTGGACTAAGAATTCTTTTTCCGTGAAATACGCCATTGTTTAATAACATTTCACAAAAATGGCAATAATCCGAAGTTGTAGACACCAGTCCTTCTCCACCTAATTGTACCTTGGATCCGGGCTGATAACTCAGTTCATCAAACTCCCTGGTATAATACCCAATAGTTGTATCCTTTAGTTGGAATAAGGGCTGGAAATGTTTACGTTCATCAACGGATAGATCAAAATCTGTATCAGGCATATCCAAAGGATCAAAAATCCGATCTTTTAAGAATTCATAAAATCCCTGGCCTGAAACAACTTCTATTAGCCTTCCTAATATAGCAGTGCTTAATCCATATTGGTGTTCTGTCCCGGGTTCAAAACTTAATGGGATTTCGGCAATCTTAGTTACAAAATCTTCAAGGTCTGAAAATTTATTGTCATTGATAGTGTAAGATTTACCCTCAATCACTTCAGGATAATAACCATATCCGGATTCATGAGTAAGCAGATCACGAATTGTTATCTTGTTTTTACATGGATATTTATTACCAGCTTTATCTAGGCATTGTAGTGAATTCAGTTCAGGAATGTATTTCCCAACCGGATCATCCAACATAAATTTACCTTCTTCTAACAGTATCATAGCTGCTACTGTTGTTATTGGTTTTGACATGGACCAGATCGGGAAAATTGTTTCGTCTGTAATTTCTTTGTCATCGGGATGCTCAGAATTAACGATTTGGTTATAAATCATTCTGTCATCCTTGTATATGACAACATGGCTACTACCCATAAGCCCATCATCTATTAATTCTTGCTGTAAATCTTTTATTCTTTGGATCCTGACTGGGTCATATCCACTTTGATATTCCTGAGCGCCTGATTTATTACAGCTTACCAAGAAGCTCACAATAATTGTAAAAGTTAAAAAATTGTTCATCTTTTTTAAATTTAGGTTAATCATATTCACAAATGATTGCTAACGGTCGGCGGTATGTTTCAGTAGGCGTTAACGGGCTTCAGCCCGTTATGGCGGGCTTTTTGCGCTGCCTGCCGGAGCTTTTAGCGTAGGCGGGCAAACCACTAATACTGCCTTCATGTTTCATTTATCTTCACGTTTCATTTATAAAGTTATACTATCTTTTTAAATTACCATTGGCTTAATGTGATATGCAAAAAGCATGACAAGCCTATTGAACATACCGCATGTTATGCGGCGTTTTTTTAATATTTGTTTGCAGTTAAAAGGAACTTATTGAACCAATCTGTCACTTCTGCGTATTCGTTTTCTATAGGCGTTTCCCATCCATGACCTAGCCCAGGCATTACAAGTAGCTTACATGGAACTCCATGCTCTTCAAGTTTGTCGATTATTATTTCAGACTGCTGAATTGGCACTAGTTTATCTTCACTGCCATGGATAATAAGAATCGCAGGATCATCATCTGTAACAAAATTAATTGGAGAGTTCTTTTTATAATATTCTCTAACGAATTCAGGATTTTCAATTCTTTCAAATCGATTAGATTTATTATTCCACCTGTGAAAGTCAAAGGCAGCATTAAGATTATAACCAACAGAATTGAAATGTTCTAAAATAGTAACATTGTCTTGACCAAAATTAATAAGGTCTGATGATGGATAATAAGCTACTGCCGCTTGGACCTTCGATGATTCATTATCAACAGGATCATCAGATTCTGGATTTTTTGGCGGAGGGCATGTTGCTGTCATTAGACTTACATGACCACCTGATGAATATCCCAAAATACCGATCTTATTTGGGTCAATCACAAATCGTTTTGAGTTGTATCTAATGAAACGTACTGCTCGTGGAATATCGTTACGACTTTCATCAGCAGTGTATTTGGGCTGACTACTGTGTGCAGTAGCAAATACGACATATCCTGCCTTTAAGAGGTTTTGAACATCTGTCCGATTTCCTGCTTCATGAGACCATATTGGGCTGGAAGTCATTCCACCAGCAATAACCAAGATTATACCAGCTTTATTCGTTTTTTCTAAAGGAGAATAAACATCCATGACCAAAGCCATGCCATCCTTATAACCATATATAACATCCTGATGATGATCGAATTTAATCTGAGAAAAACATAGCACTGGTATGAAAATTGCCCATAGAATCAGGCCATGTTTAATATTCTTTGTTTTCATTATCGGCTAAGTTTTGTTGGCTGAATCATTCTATAACCATTATGGTGATTTGTATTCAATTTTTTATGCCGCATAACGGTCAAGTGTATGTGCCGCACCGAGTACTCGGGATGGCGTATACACATTGTTAGCTGTCGTAAATATTTATTCATACAAATAATTCTTACTCAGTTTTTGGAAGTGGAAGGTTCATTTTATGAATGATATCGATGAACCTGGGATCGTCGAACAGTGGCTCACAGAGGCACTGTGTTGTAATATAGGGCATATTCGGATCGTGCAGTTCAAATCCCTTTTCAATCCAATCCATGGCCTTATCCTTCTGATCCACCATCATATATCTTATTACCATTTCAACGGGTCGAACATATCCATGTTGAGCTATGACCTCCTCTTGACGCATAATTTCTTCATATGCCGCAACAAATCCCTTTTCCCTGTAAATTCTTTCAACCTCTTCAAAGTTTATATTTTTGGCAAGCATGATGTATCTGGCTGCTTTCATCACCTTATCATAGTCCCCGCAAAGAAAAGCTACAATCTCGATACCATTGTTTGCAATATAATTTCCCGGATCCTCAGCAGTCACTTTTTCTAAAAGCTTCAGGGCTTCTTCATATTCACCTACAGATATAAGGGTAGACGAATACTGTACCTGCATCATAGGATTCAGTGGATCCAATGCAAGTGCCAGCTGTCCATTTTTGACAGCCTCATCGGGCCTCTGCAGGATTGCCAATAACTGAGAATAAATGATTCTTCCTACATTGCTGGGATTAATGGCCAATGCTCGCAGGTACTCCTTTTCAGACTTTTCCCAGTCCCACTCCTGTAAAAAAGCGATCATGCCTCTTGCTTCATGAGCTTCATCATTATCCGGCTCCAGTTCAAGTGCTTTGTTAAGATTCTCAAAGATTTTCGGTATGCCAACTTCAGGCGATTCAATTCCCATTTGAACAATTGTAACCCAGACCCTCGTCAGTCCGATATAAAGAGGAGCCCAGTCCGGATCTTTCACAATGGCACTGTTCAGGTACTCCCTGGCTTTATTAAGTGATTCTTTACTTGCATCACCCAGCAGCTGATTACTCTTTAGGTATGCATCATAAGCATCCTTGTCTACCAGCCTGGCATTTGCCAGCAGACTTACTTCTTCAGGCGTCAACTCAACCTTCACTTCTTCGGCTATCTGTTTTGCGATCCGGTTCCACAGGCTAAGTATTTTGCTTTTATCCTCCCTGTATTCAGCAACCCAGATCTGTTTCTCTTTAGGGAAGTTTGCCATTGCTCTGACGAGTATGCAAACAGTATCGCCATAACAGGTAAGGGTTGGTTCAAGTACCATGTCCACATTTAATTCTTTCGCAATATCGGGTGCTGACTTATTTGTTTCTTTAAATACATTGGATGATGTTTCCCCGATAACCCTCAGTGCACTTACTTTCCCTATATCTCCAATAAGAGAAGCATGCATGCCTGAAGCTATGTAGTCCAGGTTCTCATCTCCGGTATAATTGTCAAAAGGAAGAATAACCATAGACTGGATCATACCGGGCTTAATAAGATCGCCCCTTGTGGTAATATTCAGGACAACAAGCCCGGCAATGACGACGAAGCTTATATAGGTGGCAATCTGCCAGGCATTGGGAATCCTGGCTTTATCCTCTTCCGGAATATCTTCCAGTGGTTTAGTTCGTTCAAAGGTACCTGAAGTAAGATCGTACAACCATGATAAAATAATTGCTAGCGGGAAACCTACCGCAAGGACGATAATAACAATTGTAGATAGACTTGCTGGCAGATTCAGTGGCTCGGTGAGATTACCGATAAGCTCAATGAGTACAAAGGCAGCAGAAGCATATACAGTAATAACATGTATTACTCTTCTTCTTTTTAATTCCTGCCAGAAATGGGAAAGTTTATTCCGATGATTGGCCATGGGTTTGAAAGGTTAGGATAAAGCAATTTAAGATTTATTTGGCAACTAGTCAAATAAGGTTATTTGTATTTTATGACAGCTAACGGTCAAGTGTATGTGCCGTCCTGAGAACTCGGGATGGCATATACACAATGTTATATGCAGGCCTTTTATTTCTATTTATTCTATAAAAAGGGTTATTTTTTAAATTTCAAAGTTCTCCCATTCGTGTTTTACCCTTTTCATAAGCTTTTTGAAACGGTCCTCGCCACGGATATTTTCCAGAAATGGATCGTATTCATTGAGAAACGGGTAATTGATAAATCCCCAATTCACTGCATGCTCCAACCATTTAATCGCTTCATCTTTATCATTAATTAGAGCATAAGACTCAGCCACCCATATGGGAAACATTTCATCATTCTGAAACATTTGCATTGTTTCCTTAGGAACCGATTCCAATGCCTCATTCTTTTTATATTGAAGAGACTTAATAAAAAAGACACTCAACTGAGCCCACATCGTATCCGGCGTTTCCTCAAAAATGAGTTCAAATATTTTAATTGCCTCATCAATAGATTGACCGTAGGCAAGCGCTTTTGCATACCAAAATCGATAAAATGGATTACCTTCTTCAAGTTGATTGCATTTTTTAAATGACTCAGCCGCTGTTTTGAATTTTCCTTCAAAAAGATCTGTGGTTCCAATATGTCCAAGTGGAGAAAGAGGATCTATTACGAGTAATCTATCAGATAAAAGACGTGCAGCATCGCAATGCCCTGAATGTCCGTAGACCCAGCTCAACCAGGTTAAAAAATTAGGATCATCTGGATTCATTTCAATGGCTTTCTTAAATTCTTTTACAGCTTCCTGAGGCTTTCCCCTATTCCTTATAATGAGACCATTAAGAAAATGACCACGTGCAGAATTTGGATTAAGTGCAAATATCTCTTGTACACATTGTTCTGCTTTTTTTAGATAGATCTCATCTTTACCAACAACAAATTCCATATAATGAATATATACTTGGCCTTTATCTGCATAAAGAATTTCATTTTTTCCGATGATATTTAATCCACTATTGACATATTGAAGTGCTCTTTCTAGCGCGTCTTCGGTCGTCAGCCAAATATTGTATATTGCTCTTAAATGGCATTCATAAGCTTGAACATCTTCAATAGCCCTGGTTGATATCAGTTTATCTTCTTTATCGGTCAATCTTAGTCTTAATGATTCGACAATAGCCCTTGATACTTGTTCCTGGATATCGAAGATATTTTCGAGGGTTCCGTCATACTTCTCTGCCCAGAGATGCTTATCATTGATTGCATCAATAAGCTGGGCAGTAATACGTAGTTGGTTTCCTGCCTTTCTCACACTCCCTTCGAGCACATATTGGACATTCAGTTCCTTTCCTATGTACTTTGTGGACTTTCGACTCCCCTTGAAGATCATCGCTGAATTTCGTGAAATAACTCGAAGTGTATGAATCTGAGAAAGATCAGTGATAATCTCTTCTGTTAGTCCATCACTGAAGTATTCCTGATCAGGATCAGGACTAATGTTTTCAAAGGGCAGGACAATGATGGATTTTTCTTTTACAGTTGGCTTATCTTCTATTGCAGCTTTGATTTCAGAAGAGATTTCTGATGGTTCATTTGTAGATCCTGATATGGTCTCTCTTATCGCAAGAGCTGTCTTGTTGATTTGATTGCGATAATTGGTGTTGTTTAGGTTTTTATCTTCATTGTCCTTTGGTGTTAAGGGCCGGTTCACACCTGGCTCCTTATAGATAAATTCAACGCCCCTCATCACTCCCCCCAGTATAGACTCACACTTTTTTATGTCAGCCTTATCAAGATCATGTATAATAATAGGGAGAACTCTACTTACCACGTTCCCATTTGGCAGCCTTATTTTCAAACCATACTCATCTTTTGAAGCCTGCTCTACAAATGCCATGAATTCATGCTCCCATGCAAAAGCCTTGGGATCACAGTACGTACGAGAGATAATAGGTATAAAGATCAAGCATTTAAGTTTCTCTTTCAGGGATTCATCCACATCATGTGTTTCCAGAAGTCCATCGTGAGGGTTGATGTCGAAGTAAACACTGATATCCTCCTTAAAAGTCGATTCCAATTCAGTTCTTAAGGCTTCAACAAATTGACTTACCCATCTGTCTCCTTTGTTATCCTTCTGGCGGTAGCTGATGAAAATATCATAGTTATATCCCTCAATTATACTTGGCATGACTCACGAAGTATCGATTAATAATTTGGTAGCATTAACGAAGTTACGAAATTCTGACAAGTGCGAGATTAATCTACATTACTTGCGTAGGTTATTTATATGTGAGGCTTGCTTATAACGGTCAGCGATATGATTAGTAGCCGTTAACGGGTTTCAAGCCGTTATGGCGTGCTTTTTGCACCGTCCGCCGGAGCCTTCGGCGTAGGCGGGCCAACTTTTCATACTGCCTGCACGTTTCATATATAAAGTTAAACTATCTTATTTAAAGTGCGATGGCCTCAGGGAGGCACTGCAAAAAGCATGACACACTTTGTCAGCCGAAGCTTTAGCGAAGGCTGAGGCTATTAATTATACCGCATGTTATAGGGCGTTTTATTTATTATTTAAAATTTGAATCCCACTTTGATCCCAAAAGTATAACTTGGAACTACCCCTTTGCCTACTGGTAATTCAAAAAATCTCATAGTGGGACAACATATTTCATCCGTTATTTTACGATCGTATTTTGCATTATAATATCTTAATCCAATACCCAGAAACGAATCAATAATTATATTTTGTTTTGTTACTGCCTGATAACCGATTTTGATATTATCTCCTATTTCAAATCTGTCAATTATTTCGTAATCGTCGTAAAGATAAGTTGTATCCAATTCCTGGTCATATCCTATAAATGTGTCACTTCTTATAAAGTTATCTTTTATGAAGAATAATTCATTTGCTAAGTATAATCCCTTGTTCCTTTCTACAATATTTTCTTTATTCAGAAAGACCCTGATTTCAGGTTTTATTTTGAAACCTTTTCTATTTGAAATTCTGGAATTAGAATTGGAGATATAAACAGCAAAATCAACCTCAAAAGAACTATTGCCTTTTTGAATAAATTCAGCACCGAAATGTATATTCTGACCATATGGATCTAGTAAACTTAGTGGAGCAAATTTTAAAATAACATGGTCAGTATTTTGACAGAATGTGACCTGTGAAAATAAAATTCCATTCAGAAATAGAAATATCAGTATTCTCTTGATCGATTCCAAACTTTTGATCGGGTTCTTATTGTACTCGAGATTCCTTTAAATGCCCTATAACGGTACAGTGTATGTGCCGTCCAGAGTCCTCGGGATGGCATATACACAATGTTAGCTGTCGTAATTATTTATTAATCAAAATAATATCTCTCAATTAGTTTTTGGAAGTGGAAGGTTCATTTTCTCAATAATATCAATAATCCTGGGATCTGTGGCTATTTCATCAACCATAACCAGGTCTGTGTTAATATAGGGTTGGTTGGGATCATGAATTTCATAACCCCTTTCAATCCAATCCACTGCTTTATTATAATTTCCTACCATAACATATCTTACCGACATATCAAGTGTTGTCAGTGCAAAGAGGCCTTCCTGGTTGAGGTTTTCAAGTTCATTCAATATTAATTCAAAGGCATTCTTCACACCGTGTTCATCATATTCCTCTTGAATATTTTTTTTGATCGCATCTTCAAAAGGCATAAAGAATAGTGCATATTCTATGGCTTTGTCATATTCCCCGCAATTAAAAGCCATAATATCCAGATTGCTATAGACAAATAGGTTGCCGGGATCAATCTCAAGTGCCTTTTCCATTTGTTGCAGGGATGCCTGATAATCTCCTGTAAATCCAAGAAGAGCAGCATTTAAAGCCAGTATATTCGAATTCAGGGGATCCAGTTCTACTGCGCGTTTGGCCTGGCTTAACGCCTCGTCGTTCCTTTGCAGGAACATAAGCAGATGGGCATAAAATATTCTCGATAGTGCATCATTGGGATTAATAGCAAGTGTTTGCAGAAATTCCTTCTCGGCTTTTTCCCAGTCCCATTCTGTCAATGATGCAATAAGTGCTACTGTAAAATGAAGATCGGAAAGGTTGGGATCAAGCCCCATTGCTTTCTGGATGTTTTCAAAGATTTTTGGCCCGGCTACATCAGGTGAGGTATAACCCATTTGTGCAAGTGACATCCATACCTTCGCCAAACCAGAGTAAATTGGAGCCCAGGTAGGATCTTTTTCAACAGCTATATTCAGGTAATCAATGGCTTTTTCAAGACCCTCTTTGCTGAGATCATCCCAGTACATATGGCTTTGAAGATAAGCATCGTAAGCATCCTTGTCTACCAGCCTGGCATCTGCCAGCAGGCTTACTTCTTCGGGCGTCAACTCAACCTTCACTTCTTCGGCTATCTGTTTTGCTATCCGGTTCCACAGGCTCAGTATTTTGCTTTTATCCTCCCTGTATTCAGCAACCCATATCTGCTTCTCTTCAGGGAAGTTTGCCATTGCTCTGACGAGTATGCAAACAGTATCGCCATAACAGGTAAGGGTTGGTTCAAGCACCATGTCCACATTTAATTCTTTCGCAATATCGGGTGCTGACTTGTCTGTTTCTTTAAATACATTGGATGATGTTTTCCCGATCACCCTCAGTGCACTTACTTTCCCTATATCTCCAATAAGAGAAGCATGCATGCCGGAAGCTACATAGTCCAGGTTCTCATCTCCGGTGTAATTGTCAAAAGGAAGAATGACCATAGACTTGATCATACCGGGCTTAATAAGATCGCCCCTTGTAGCAATATTCAGGACAACAAGCCCGGCAATGACGACGAAGCTTAAATAGGTGGCAATCTTCCAGGCATTGGGAATCCTGGCCTTTTCTCCTTCGGGGATATCTTCCATCGGTTTTGTTCGTTCGAAGGTCCCTGATGTAAGATCATACAGCCATGATAAAATAATTGCGAGCGGGAAACCTACCGCAAGGACGATAATCACAATTGTAGATAAACTTGTGGGCAGGTTCAGTGGCTCTGTAAGATTACCGATAAGCTCAATGATAACAAAAGCGGCAGAAGCATATACAGTGATAACGTGTAATACTCTTCTTCTTTTTAACTCCTGCCAAAAACGAGATAATTTATTCCGGTGCCCGGCCATGTGGTTGAAAAGTTAGTTTTCTGCAAGTTAAGATTTATTTGGCTATCAGTCAATTAGAATATTCGAGTTTTTATGACAGCTAACGGTCAGCGGTATGATTAGTGGCCGGTAGCGGCCTTAGCCGCTATGGCGCAGTTTTTGCCAAAAGTATCTGGATGGCATCTTACTTTTCATATCGTTGACAGTCATTGATTGGTTTTGGTTTAACAGACTTTTCTAATTACTAAGATATTAATCATTTTGCTGATTTCCATTCATTTGACTCTGTGCAAAAACTGTGATCACAGGGCATTAATTATACCGCATGTTGTGTGCTGCCTTTTTTAATTCTTTCTTGCTATGTAAAATCCGTAGCTGTAATAATCCTTGTATTTTTGATACAAGTCAATTTCAGCTTTATTGTCTTCAACAACTTTTCTAGCAAGTTCAGAATTATTATTACGTTTTAGAAAAGTCTCAAATCTTGCTTCCATTGGTTTGTAATAATTTTCAATCCAACTGTCTTGACTTAAATAGAAATAACCTATGAGCGTGTAGCCATTCTTTTCCAATTGCTTGATTTTATTTGAAGCAATATCAACTTCTGAATATTCTTTTTCCCAAAAGTCTTCAATTTCTTTTGGTCTAGATTGAGTTATCCAGGTTATCTCGCTCACAGCCAAATAACCACCGACTTTTAAATAGTTTTTCCATTTTATTAGTCCATTTTCAAATCCAATGTTATAAATCGCACCTTCTGACCATATGAGGTCAAATTCATTTTCTTTAAATGGCAAATCGTCCATTGACTGTTCAAGCGTAATGATTTTGTCCGTCAACCCTAATTTTTGAGATTTTTCATTGAGTTCATTCAAAAACTCTGGAAACAAGTCCACTGCTGTTATTTGTCCATTCAAGTTTTTGGCAAGTGAAATTGTCTGTCCACCTGAACCGCAGCCAACGTCAGCTACTTTTAATTCTTGGTCAGTCGGTAAATTCATAAATCCAAGTGCTTTTAGCGTATCTTTTTCGCTTCCTGGCCCTTGTCTTTCAGAACTTTTATGAAGGTCAACAATTAGTTCTATTTCTGTCATTTGATGGTTCACTTAAGGTTGCACACAACGGTCAGCGGTATGATTAGTCCCGAGTACTCGGCATTAATTATAACGCATGTTAGGGCTAGTAATTGTTTTCCTAAATATCATTATTACAGGTTCCTGGTATTCTCCGGCATCATAATTTCGTGCAATTCTTATGAGGCTAAATCCACAGCTTGTTATATCATCTATCTGTTCCTCCATGGTAGAAGCGTTCCATCCAGTTTCTTCTCTAAGTGACTTTGTATGTTCACTTTCCTCAATCCTTGGATTAATTACATAGAATAACCCACCATCTTTAAGATTTCCCTTGATATCTTTTATGAAACTTATGGGATCTTTTAGGTATGAATAGGTCCAAAGCATTAGTATCTTGTCAAAAGTATCATCTGGTAGGTTAGTATCAGTGTCATTTCCATTTACTGTTATGAACTTACATGTAAATGGTTTGCCGTTAACCTCTTCATAGTAGTTAAGTACCTTATTCACCTCTGTTTCGTTGCATACGGTAGTATCTATGTCCTGGATATAGAATGTAATACTGTCATTGAACATCGCGAGCATGGCCTCTATATATCCATTACCAGCTCCAATATCGGCAATTACCTGTCCGTTTTTCAAATCAATAGTATCAATGCACCTGTGCTTTAAAATGCTTTTGATTTCATTGATATCTGTAGTAAACGGATAGCCTTCTGTAGGTTGCATAGAGTGGGGTTCAACAGTTGACTTGCACCCAATTATTGGAGTAACGGCTAGTATAACAATGTAGAGCATTATTCTCATTGCGACTCTCATGATAATTACTCTCCTTTCAGGTATTAATTATTAGCCCTAACGGTCAAGGCTATGGGCAGTCCCGAGTTCTCGGGATTGCCTATAGCCGATGTTAGGCTTCGTGCATTATTTCTTAAGGATTTCAATCAATTCCCGATTAATATATATTGTCTCACGCCCAACCTTTTGTGATTCCACAATACCTATACTTTCCAACTCTTGTAGATACCTGGATGCTGCTTTTCTTTCAACTCCAAGTCTGTTTACGACAAATTCTATTTTTGAGTAAGGTTGCTCAAACAATAATTCGACCAGCTCTTTCCTGTATACTTTTGGGGCTTTTTCTTGAACCTTAATAATGGTAGAATCAAGTTGGGTTTTAATACTCGATATTCGTGTGATTGTATCTTTTGAAGTGCTCTCAACTGCTTTTAGCATAAACAATATCCATTCTTCCCATTGACCAGTTTTATTGGTTTGATTTAAGAGTCTATAGTACTTTGGTTTATATTTTATTATATATGAACTCAAATATAGTATCGGAACATCAATCAATTTATTAAGGATCAGGAACAATATATTTAGAATTCTCCCAGTTCTTCCATTCCCATCATAAAATGGGTGTATGCTTTCAAACTGATAGTGGAGGATAGCTAATTTAATCAATGGGGATAAATCATCTGCTTGATTGAAATGATTTATAAAATTTGTTAGGAGTTCAATTATTTCAGTTTTGTCCTGGGGTGGGGTATAGACAATTTCACCAGTATTATCATTTTTTAAAACAGTTCCGGGAGTACTTCTAATACCTGCTGTGTTATCAACCAATTTTTGCTGAATACTTACAATGTCATTAACTCTTAAAAATCCCTGTTTCTTTACAAGGTCGAACCCATGAAATATTGCTTTCCTGTAATTAACTACTTCTTTGGTTTCTGGTGATATATTAGTTTTATTTACGGTCAAGGCTTTGTAAAGCTCATCTTGCGTAGTGATAATATTTTCAATCTCAGAACTATCCCTGGCTTCCTGAAGTACAATTGCATTTATTAGCATTAATTGATTAGGTATTGATTTCGCAATCCCTTTTAGTTCAGCAAGGGCAGCAGAGGACTTATTTGCTTGCCTTAGTATCTCAATGGTTTCCACCTTTATTCTCAGAGGAGGAAGTTTATCGAGTTTGTTATATGGTGTTTTTTGTCCCATATTTCTCTTATTTGTACCAAAAATACAAAAAATGGTACAAATATCAATATTTGTAATATGGAATTTGCATGAAGCCTAACGGTTCAGTGTATGTGCTGGCCTGGCTCTTTGCTTGCTCAAATGGGCTTGCTTGGCTTATTTTTCATTTTCAAGTTAAGGAAGTCTGTTTGGGTAAGCAATTTTTTTTAAAGAGACAGGCTGGCATATGACACAATGTTAGCTGTCGTAATTATTCGATTTTTATGAGAATTTGCCTCAATTAGTTGATGGGCAGGTTCATTTTCTTCAGGAGTTCCAGATACCTTGGATTGCCTTTCATCTTATCATAGGTAGGTTTGACAGAGTAATAAGGTAGATTTGGATTATGATTGTTTTCTTCGTAGATTATTTCGAGGTAATCCATGGCTTTGTCATATTTTCCTAAAATGAAATATTTTTGATAGAGTAACCCGAGCGATATTTGTACATCGTTTGCCATTGCCTCTTCATAAATCCTTGTTAACTCTTGTATAAAAGCAAACCAACCGTGCTCATGGAAAACTTCTTCCAGTAATTCTACATCTGTTAACGTTTCCCAGCGGTCATAATTAATTTTTTTCCACTCTTCAAATCCTTTTTCGTAATCTCCTAAACAATCATAAACCGAAGCCAATTTACCACCCAAAAAGGGATGGTCCGGATTAATAGAAAGAGCTTTTTCAATATAATATAGTGCTTCCTGGCATTGACCTGCATGAATGAGTACCACCACATATAAGCCAAGTGTAAATGGATTTTCCGGATCCAGTTCCACAGATAATTTACCTTCGTACAATGCTTCATCGGTTCTGCGCAGTAGCGTAAGTACATGGGCATAGAAACTATGGCTGCGTGCAAAACTGGGATTTAATTCAATCGCTTTTAAATACTCCTGTTCGGCTTTCTTCCAATCAAATTCAGTCCAGGCAGCAGTTCCTGCAATTTGGTGATGAACTTCGGTAGAATTAGGATCTAAATCAAGGGCCTTTTGAAGGTTTTCATAGATCATTCTGATTCTATCTGACTCTGATCCAACACCAGCTTGATTCATATACCCTCCAACCTCTGACAATCCCACATAGGGAGCAGCCCAGTCGGGTTCTATTTCAATGGCTTTTTCAAAACTTTCTATGGCTTCAGACCAGGATTCCGGACTGAACATATCGAGATAAGATCTGCCTTTCAGGTAGGCATCATATGCATCCGGATCAACAATCCTTGATTCAGCTAGCATTGTTTCTTCCTGAAGTGTAAGATTGACCTTCAATTCATGTGTAACTTTACTGATGATCCGTTTGTAGAGGTTCAGGATCTGACTTTTGTCTTCCATGTAATCTCCTACCCAGAGTACTTTCTCCTCCGGATAGGGCGTGATCACCTTGACCTGAAGACAAACCATATCACCATAACAAGTCAGCGTGGGTTCCACCAGTACATCCACATTATCTTTTTTGGCAATTTCAGTGGCTGTCAAATCTGTTTTTTTATAGGTATTGGAAGTAGTTTCTCCGAGCACCCGCAGTCCGGTCACCATGCCCATATCTCCGATGAGGGAGGAGTGCATACCGGAGGCCACCCAGTCCAGCTGATCATCGCCGGTGAAGTTATTAAATGGTAGTATCACCATTGATTGAATATCCCCGGATCGCAATCCCCTTGTACCCGCTACAATATTGAAAGTTACAAGTCCGATGATTACAACAAAACTTATGATGGTGGTTATTCTCCATGCATTGGAGATCACTGTTTTCTCTTCCCCCTTAAGCTCTTCTATAGGTTTGGTTTTCTCGATTCCTTCAGAAGACAGATCATAGAGCCAGGATATTATAATGGCCAGCGGGAACCCAACGGCCAGCACTATCACCACGATAGTAAGTAAGTTGGATGGGAGGTTTAACGGTTCAGCCAGATTATTGATCAGTTCGATGATGACAAATGCTGTGGAGGCATAGACCGTAATCACGTGCACCACCCGGCGGCGTTTTAATTCCTGCCAGAATTGCGATAATTTGTTGGGCCGTTGGGGCATACGAGCTTGGTTAATTAAGCTAAGTTACAACCTATCTATTAATGAGTCAAAATAAAAACAATTGAATTTATGACAGCTAACGGTTCAGTGTATGTGCCGTTTATTGGCGCAAGTTTTGCCTTATTTTTAGTTTAAAATATATTAGGTTTTTATGCTGCAAAACTTGTGACAATTAAAAAATGGCATATACACTATGTTAGCTGTCGTAATTATTTTATTAATAACTAATATATTTCTCAATCAGTTTCAGGAATGGGAAGGTTCATTTCTTCAGCTATTTCAATGAACCTTGGATTTGTAAACAATGTATTAAGATTATACAGATGTGTTGTTATATATACCATTTGCGGATTGTGCATCTGCAATCCCTTTTCAATCCAGTCCATGGCTTTATCAGCTTGATTCGCACAAATGTACCTCATTGTCATATCCATAAAACCAGTGGTATTGTTTTTCGCAAATTCTTCCAATTGTTTCATTATTTCTTCATAGGCTGAAACAATACCATGTTTTTCATAAATCCTCTCAATTTCTTTGAAAGCATCCTCTTCAATACGAAAGGGAAGAGAATATCTAACTGCTTTTATTGTTCTATCATACTCTTTAGTCTGAAAAGCAGCAAACTCGATTCCAATATTGGCCATAAAGTTACTGGGATCATTGGCTACAACCTCTTCTAAAATATCAAGTGCAGGTTTAAATTTACCCATTCCGGCTAATACTGCACTGTACCAGATCTTCATATTAGGATTAAGAGGATCCAGGCTCATTGCCCACTGTCCGTGTGTCAATGCTTCATCATACCTGTTCAGGCATACTAATAACTGCGCATAAAAGATCCTTGAGTAAGCATCGCTGGGATTAATATCGAGAGCTTTTAAGAATTCCTCTTCGCTCTTTTCCCAGTTCCATTCTATCATATGAGCGTTAGTAGCATTGAAATAATGAATATCAGCAAGATCCGGATCCAGTTCAAGAGCTTTGTTAAGGTTCTCATAAATTTTTGGAGCGGTAACAGATTGCAGTTCATACCCCGCATGTTGTATTCCTTGCCATATCTCTGCCAGGCCGGTATAAAGAGGTGCCCAGTCAGGTTCTTTTTCAATGGCACTATTCAAATATTCCAGGGCTTTATACAACGATTCCCTTCTAAAATCATCCCAGTAAGAGCGGGCCATTAAGTATTCTTCATAGGCCTTCCTGTCAACTACTCTTGATTTTGAAAATAATTTTTCTTCTTCAGGAGTTAATTCAATCTCCACTTCTTCTGCTATTTGTTTTGTAATGAGGTTGTACAGGCCCAATATATTACTCCTGTCTTCTTTATATTCAGTTACCCATAATAATTTTTCCTCCGGAAAGACACTAAACAACTTTATCTGTAGACAGATTGAATCGCCAAAGCAGGTGACTGTTGGTTCGACCACTGCATCGACTTTTAATTCCGATGCTATCTCCGGCACTGACTTATCTGAATTTTTGTATAATTTTGAGGTGGTCTCGGAAAGAATTCGTAAACCACCCACTTTCCCCATATCTCCTATGAGCGATGAATGCATGCCGGCAACGAAATAATCCAGGTTTTCATCACCTGTATAGTTATTAATCGGGAGTATTACCATTGACTGAATCATTCCGGGTTTTATAATATTTCCCCTGCTTACAATGTTCAGTGCTGCAAGACCTATGATGACCACAAAGCTCACATATGTGGCAATCTTCCAGGCATTTGGCACTCTGGCCTTTTCTCCTTCGGGGATATCTTCCATAGGTTTTGTTCGTTCAAAGGTTCCTGATGTAAGATCATACAGCCAGGATAAAACGATGGCTAATGGGAAACCGACTGCCAGAACGATGATAACAATAGTCGATAAGCTGGTTGGTAGATTAAGGGGTTCAGTAAGATTACCAGCAAGTTCAATGATTACAAAGGCGGCAGAAGCATATACGGCTATAACATGTATTACTCTTCTTCTTTTTAACTCCTGCCAGAAACGGGATAGTTTATTCTGGTGCCTGGACATCTGGTTGAAAGGTTAGTTTTATGCAATTTAAGATTTATTTAGCCATCAGTCAATTCGATTATTTGGGATTTTATGACAGCTAACGGTCGGCGGTATGTTTCAGTAGGCGTTAATGGGCTTCAGCCCGTTATGGCGGGCTTTTTGCGCTGCCTGCCGGAGCTTTCGGCGCAGGCGGGCCAACCATTCATACTGCCTTCACGCTTCATGTTTAAAGTTAACTTATCTTTTTAAATCACGATTGCTTAAATGAGATATGCAAAAAGCCTGACAACTGTGCCAGCCGTAGCTTTCAGCGGAGGCTGGGCCTATTAAACATACCGCATGTTAGCAAAAGTACTTTTGTTATAGAGATATCTTGTATATTCCCTCATTTAAAGTCCTAATCCATGTAGAGTTCCTGTAGTAATCAACTACTATATCCTTTATTGGGTCATCCTCTGGTACTTCGGATATTTTATTCCAACTTGTACCGTTAAATGTCAATAAGATGTTACTGCTAAAGGCCATATTTACGATTTTCTGGCTTACAATATAAATTCTTGTGCTATCAGAAAATATCTCTCTAATCTCTCCATATATTTTATTCCCGTTACTGTCTTCAGGAATTACAGTTGTCCAACTGCTACCATCATATTTCATTAACGACTGACTTGGATTTTCAAAACCACACCCAATCCAAATATTGCCTTCTTTATCACCAGTTATGCACCAAATATCTTGTGAGGTAATATTAGAATTTGAAGAATTATGGAATATCCAATCTTCTCCTTTTATTTCTAATACACCACGATCGTTTCTCATAGTAATCCATTTGGTATTGTTTTTATCAATGAAGATACTTGTTAAAGTATTTGTAGGCAGAGGTGAATTGGATATGTTAAATATGCTGACATTTTTCTGGCTGTCGATTTTATACAAGCCAGTAGTTATACCTCCTAACCAGATGTTGTTCTCATGATCGTATGCCATAAAATCAAAACCTCCCTGACCTTCAGGTAATGCTGTGATTTCTTCATAAACTCCATTCTCAATACAATATACCTTATTGCCATTAGTTGACCAAAGAGTGTTATTATTGTCGAAAAGGAGAAATTTTGATGGGAGGAAATCATTATCTAATACCTCTACCATGTCTTGTTCATTTTGTTTTCTGGATAGATAGAATATATTTGGAGGACCGCTAGACGAAAATAATGGGACTTCAACTGACAAGTCTGGTTCATGTGTTACGAAGTATAAATAGTTTTTCTGGTCAATTGCCATTTCGTTTAGATGTTTGCCAGGTAATTCTGATTGAAAATATGGTAGTTTAACATCCTCTTTTTTACAGGAAAGAACTAGAATTAATAGCAGCACACAACTAATAATTATTCTCATAGCTTTTCTGTATTTTTGTCCTATCTAAAGTATTTTTGCTAACGGCTCGGGGATATGTGTAGTTTAAAAAGCGATTTTACGCTAGTAAAAGGGAGCTTTGAGAACTGCACTAAAAATCGCTTTTTACATTACATATATCCTTTGTTGAACCTTGTTCGTGTTAAAGTTAAAAAATTGTATTGTCATTTCTATTTCTTGCCGCCAGGCAAAGCGATTTTTATTCCCCGAGCCGTTGAACCTCATTAGCGGATTCAGGAGCGCGTTAGCGCGGAAGACGCGTAAGGGAGACTGCTTGCTGTCAGTCTCCCGAATGAGGTTCAACGGTCAGCGGTATATACAGTAAGCGGCCGCGGCTACAGCCGTGGTGGCACAAGTTTTTGCCAAAAGTTTCTTGATGGCATCTTACTGAACATACTTTAGACAGTTTTCGATTAGGTTTGGTTTAACAGACTTTGATTGAGTCTAAGGTAGCAAATATTTTACTGATTTCCTTTCACAGGAGCAGTATGCAAAAACTGTGACAAAGCTTATTGTATATGACCGCATGTTATGCTTAGGCTTTTTTCAATAATATTTTTTTCTATGATATTATGGTTGGTTCCTGTGAAAGGATTTCTCCTGTCATAACATCTACAAAAATAATGTATGAAACAGACTCGATCCATATTTTCCATGCAACTCTCAATTCAATGCATTCATCTTGAGTCATCGGTAAAATACATAATGTGATATTGCTCGACTCCAAGCCGCCGGAGGTGATTGTTTGATAATACTTTTCGCCAGCTATATTATAGTGCTCAACAACCTTGTTTAGAAGCCTTGATTTTGCTTGTGTTTGGCTAAAAATGAAACTAGAAGGGATATAGATTTCAGGGAACCAGTTACCCGTACAGGCTTCAACCTCTCTGTTTCTAATTCTAAATGAGATATTGGTGTTTTCGACCTCAATAGTATCAATTTTCTGACAGGAAGAAGTAATAATCCATTTCGTAGAACCATCAGTGTAACCAGATCGCAAAAAGATTCTGTCAAATCTTAATTCAAGTATATTCTCTACACCTGTTTCATAAGGATTAGTAGCCACAAAATTCTTTACAGTCTCTACAGCTTCTTCTTCTGTTAAACTTTCAAGTATAGGAGGAATTTCTGATGATACATCACCGTTGGCACAGAAGCCAAATTCATTCAATGAAGTTTGTAGATATATATTTCTTAAACTATAAGTTTCTCTATTTTGGGATAAGGTACTGTAATTTAATTTATTAATTGTTGTGGGGTAGTTCGGATCTACTAAAATATTGTCTTGTTCGCATCCGAATGTTAATATTATTGAAGCAATAAGGAACAATGGTTTATATAGTATGATTTTCATCACTAAACTTTTATAAATGCTATTTCAATTTCTCAATTCAGAAGAGTTGTATAAAATTCTAGTCCTTAGTATTTTGCACAAATTGCATGCCATTTATAGGCAGCAAATTTATTCTTTTTGATAACAAAACCTTCTTTCTTTTGCAAGTTAGCCAAAGCTTAAGCATAACGGTTAGCGGTATGTTTAGTGCCGCTTTCCAGGTATTTTATTAGGTTTATGGTTCTTTCTTTTTCAAATCGTTATTCTCTTAATTGCAGTATAAGCGGCATTAAATATGACCGCATGTTACCGCC